>Ga0164243_10004230_pt1 | contig 22622 bp, 23 predicted proteins | sample OricompcompostOP_FD_108781 | JGI IMG/M metagenome (GOLD analysis project Ga0164243, IMG submission 108781) | Organic Plus compost microbial communities from Emeryville, California, USA - Original compost - Organic plus compost (OP) | ecosystem: Engineered > Solid waste > Mixed feedstock >...
AATCCGCTCATGGAAGCCATTCTGGATACCGGCGCGCGCTACGTGTCGGGACCGCAATGGCTGGGCGACAATATTCTGCCTGGCGCCCATGTACTGGCAGTCGCCGGCACGCATGGCAAAACCACGACCAGCTCCATGTTGGCCTGGATCCTCGAGGCGACTGAGCGGCATCCCAATTTTCTGATTGGCGGCGTAGCCAATGATCTGAAGGTCTCGGCTCGCTACGATCCGGCCGTACGGCCGTTTGTCATTGAAGCGGACGAATACGATACGGCGTTTTTCGACAAGCGCTCAAAATTCGTGCACTACCGTCCCCGCACGGCCATCCTGAACAACCTGGAATACGATCACGCCGATATTTTTCCCGATCTGGCGGCGATCGAGACCCAATTTCATCATTTGGTTCGCACCATCCCCGGCTCGGGCCGTATTGTGCTGCCTACAAAATCCGAGGCCCTGGACCGTGTCATTGCACGCGGCTGCTGGTCAGAAACGGTGAGCTTTGGCGCCGATGGCGCTTGGCAAGCCGGCCCGGCCGATGCGGATGGCGCCTTTGAGGTGCTGCGCGATGGACGGCCTTTGGGCACCGTGCGCTGGGCATTAGGCGGAGAACACAATCGGATGAACGCTTTGGCGGCACTGGCGGCTGCTGAGCATGCCGGTGTGGATCCTGCCGATGGCATTGACGCGCTCAGCCGATTCGGCGGTGTCAAACGCCGTATGGAACTGCGCGGGACCGCCAATGGCGTCAAGGTCTATGATGATTTCGCGCATCATCCCACGGCCATTGAAACGACCCTGGAGGGTCTGCGCCGCCAAGTCGGCGACGCGCGCATTCTGGCCGTGCTGGAGCCGCGCTCGAACACGATGAAACTCGGCGCCATGGCGGCGCGCTTACCCGAATCGCTGCAATTGGCCGATCAAGTATTCTGCTTTGGCGCGCGCAGCGGCAAGCACGCGCTGGGCTGGAACCCCGACGAGGTCTTGGCCCCGCTGGGAACGCGCGCCAGCAGCTATGATGATCTGGAAGCTCTGGTGGCCGCGGTCACCCAGGCAGCACGTCCCGGCGACCACGTCCTCGTCATGAGCAACGGCGGTTTCGGAGGCGTACACGGCAAGCTGCTCGATGCACTGGCGCAACGCGCCGGCTCCGCACACTGACGCACGGCACGGCCAGGACTCATCATGATTCTGTATCTGCACGGTTTCCGTTCCTCGCCAGATTCGTTCAAGGCCCGGCTGATGGCGCAAACGCTGGCCGATCGCGGCCAAGCGGGCGAGCGCGACTGGCAATGCCCGCAGTTACCCGCCAGCCCCAAAGCCGCGTTGGGCTTGGCTATGGAACTGGCGCAGCGCCTGTTGGCCGCGGCGGCCTCCCCTCGCGACCTGACAATTATTGGTTCGTCGCTGGGCGGTTACTATGCTACCTGGCTCGCCGAACAACTGAACTGCAAAGCCGTGCTGCTCAATCCCGCGGTCGAGGCGCCGCGCGATTTGGCCACACAGGTCGGCCACCACCGCCTGTATCATTCCGACGCCCCATTCGAATTTCGGGCCGAGTATGTGGACGAACTATCCGCCGCGTATGTGCCCGCCGTCACCCGACCGGAACGCTATTTTTTGATAGCCGCCACAGGTGATGAAGTGCTCGATTGGCGCGAAATGCGTGATCGCTATGCGGGTTGCCGCCAACGCATCGTCCCAGGCAGCGATCATGGGCTGTCGGATTTTGCACACTGGCTACCCGAGGTGCTGGAGTTCGCTGGACTGGACTCAAACTAGACAACCAAGCGCGTGCGCTCAAGGAACGGCGAGCCGATTCACGCTCCTTACTCGCAGCGACGGACTGTGCGACGCCCGGTCCGGAATGTGCTTTCAAGATAGGTCTGCGCGGATGACGCCGCGCGCTCGATGGACGAATTATGTACGTGTTTTACGAAGAAGACGGCGGCTTCAAGGCTGGCAATATCATGTCGGAAACCGACGCCAGCCTGCAGGTGGAGTCAGAATCAGGCAAGCGCAGCAAGATCAAACGCGCCAATGTCCTGTTCACTTTTGCCGAGCCGGCGCCGGGCGCGCTGATGGCGCAAGCCGCGCAGGACGCGGAAGCGCTGGATCTGCAGTTCCTGTGGGAATGTGCACCGCAGGAGGAATTCGACTCATCGGCACTAGCCGCCGACTATTTTGGTCATACCCCCACCGCTGTAGAGCGCGCCGCCTTGCTGATGCGCCTGCACAGTGCGCCTGCGTATTTTCACCGCCGCGGCAAAGGCACCTACCGCCCCGCCCCGCCGGATATCCTGGCAGCAGCGCTGGCCGCCTTGGAAAAGAAGCAGAAACAGGCTGAACAGCAACAGCAATGGGTCGATGACATGGCCGCGGGCCGCCTGCCCGACGAGATCGCCCAAGTCGCGGAAACGCTGTTGATTCGCCCCGACAAGAACAGCATGCAATGGAAAGCGCTGGACGCGGCGTGCGCCAGGCTGCAGAAAAGCCCGGACCGCCTGTTGCTGGAATTGGGCGCATGGCCGCATGCGCTGGCTCTGCACAAGCGCCGTTTTCTGGCTACCCATTTCCCGCGCGGTACGGGCTTTCCGGACACGCCCCTTCCCCCGCTTGCGCGCGACCTGCCGCTGGCGGATGCGGAAATTTATTCCGTGGACGACATCACCACCACAGAGATCGATGACGCGCTATCGGTGACGTCGCTGCCCGATGGGAAAATCCGCGTGGGCATTCACGTGGCCGCCCCCGGCCTGTCCGTCACGCGCGATAGCGACCTGGACAAACTGGCGCGCGCTCGTCTGTCCACCGTTTACATGCCGGGCGAGAAAATCCCTATGCAACCGGACCATGTGATCCAGGCATTTTCCCTGGACGCGGGGCGCGAAGTCCCTGCCCTGTCTCTCTATGTGACCGCAGACCCGGCAACGGGTGAAATCGCCGAATCCGAAACGCGGATAGAACGCGTCGTGTTGCGCGCCAATCTGCGCCACAACGAGCTGGATGGTCAGATCACCGAGGCCGCGTTGAATGATCCCGACGCGCCGCTGCCCTATGGTCACTGGATGCGCCCGCTCTGGCAATTGGCCATGGCGCTGTCGGCGCAGCGCGATACAGTCCGCGGCAAGCCCGAAAACAACTCGCGGGTCGAGTACAGCTTTTACCTGGACGGCGATCCAGACGACCCTGACACGCCAGTACGGCTGGTGCCTCGTCAGCGCAACGCGCCGCTGGATCGCCTGGTCGCCGAATACATGATCCTGGCCAACAACCTGTGGGGCGGCATGTTGAACCAACACGGCGTGCCCGGCATTTACCGGTCGCAACAAGCCGGCCGGGTGCGCATGAGTACCCAGGCCTTGCCACACGAGGCAATCGGGGTACCGCAGTATGCCTGGAGCACGTCGCCGTTGCGCCGCTATGTCGACCTGGTCAACCAATGGCAGTTGATCGCCGCCGTGGAACACGGCGTATCGGCGCGCCTGGTAGCGCCTTTCAAACCGCGCGATGCCGACCTGTTCGCCATCATCGGCGCCTTTGACGCGCAATATGCCGCCTGGAACGATTTCCAGAACAGCATGGAACGCTATTGGTGCCTGCGCTGGCTCCAACAACAAGGCATCACCCGCGTCGTGGCGAATGTATTGCGAGACGATCTGGTCCGCCTCAGTAATGCGCCGCTCGTCACACGAGTTGGAGGCCTGCCCGAGCTCGAGCGCGGCGCAGCGGTAGAGCTCGAGATTCTCGGTTTTGACGAGTTGGGATTAGAGCTGGATTGCCGATATGTAGGTCCGGCAAACCCTGCCTGATCTAAAATGCCCCCGTGCGACGTTCTGTTGATTTGTACTCGACGCGAGGCGGTTTATTGCGCTGGTTTGGCGCGCCCGCCCAGCACTATCTGCGGATCGGCCTGGCGATCTCGCTCTTGCTGCACGCTGGCGCGCTGGCGTGGCGTCTGAGCACGCCTCCTGCCAGCCGCCCCAAGCAGGCGCCGCTGGAGATCACGCTGGTCAACGCCCGCACCGAGCTGGCCCCGGCGCAGGCGCAGGTCATTGCACAGAATCAGGTAGACGGTGGCGGCAACGCCGAGCGCGGCGTCGCTGCTACGCCGCTGCCTCGTACAGGGGATTCGGCTGAGACCATCGTGCTACAGGCCATGCGCAAGCGCCAGACCCAGCTCGAAGCCGAACAAATGCGGCTGCTGACCCAATTGCAGTCCCAGGTCACGGTCGGCACCGAGCGCCAATCGGTGTACCCCTGGCCCGACGCCACGGTAGATGGCGAAGACGTGCACGAGCAGCCAGGCGTCGTGCAGAACGCCCAGATCGCCACATTGGCCTCGCGCATCCAGTCCTATAACGCGCAACCGCGCAAAACCTTCGTCGCGCCGTCGGCACAGGCCTCGCACTATGCCGCGTATCTGGACAGTTGGCGCTCGCGCATCGAGGCCATCGGCACCCGCCATTACCCGGACGAGGCACGCGGCCGGCTATATGGGTCGCTGCAAATTACCGTTTCCATCCGCGCTGACGGCAGCGTCGCGTCGGTCGACATCGATCGGCCGTCGCAACATGCCGTGCTGAATCAGGCGGCGCGGCGTATCGTGCAGTTGGCGTCGCCTTTCCCCCCATTACCGGCCGACATTGCCAGCGAGACGGATATCCTGGTCATTACGCGGACCTGGCATTTCGTCAACGACACGCTGCAAACCCAGGCCCCATGATTTTTGCGTAAGCTACGCTCTTGAACTACCTACCTATATAAGCTAAGCCGACGCAGCATCCGGCCCGACGAACCAGCCAAGCCCTCGACTCAGATAACGCAGATGACCCCGTCCAGCTCTCTACCTCGCTACGCCGTCATCGGCAACCCCGTGGCGCATAGCAAATCGCCTCATATTCACGCGCTGTTTTCGGCGCAGACGGGCAAACCTCTGCAATACGAACCTCTGTTGGCGCCAGTGGATGGATTCGCAGCGACCGTGCAAGCCTTTCGTGAACAAGGCGGCTTGGGGCTGAACGTCACCGTACCGTTCAAAGCAGAGGCTTTTGAATTGGCCCGCGCCCATTTGAGTGAACGCGCTCGCCTGGCAGGTGCGGTCAACACCCTATGGCTGCAAGATAACGCCTGGCACGGCTGCAACACTGATGGCGTTGGCCTTGTGGGCGACCTCCTGCGGCTCGGGGTGACCCTGGCGGGCTCACGTGTCCTGCTGGTTGGCGCCGGAGGCGCCGCGCGAGGCGTGCTGCAACCCTTGGCCGATCAGGGTTGCGCCCAACTGCATATCGTCAACCGCACCGCTGCGCGCGCTCACGAATTGGTCGCGTCCTGGCCTGCCGGCGCAACGCCCCACACCCGCATCACCGCAGGTGCGTTGGCAGAGGCTGGCACGGCTGGCGGCTGGGACCTCGTCATCAATGCCACCGCCAGCAGCCTGCAAGGTGCGGCGCCTGATCTGCCGCGCGGTCTCTATGCCGCCAATGCGCTGGCCTACGACATGATGTATGCCGCCACGCCCACCGCCTTCATGCAACAGGCGACTGCCGATGGCGCCGCTCGCACTGCCGACGGCCTGGGCATGCTGGTTGGCCAGGCTGCAGAGAGTTTCCTGATCTGGCATGGGGTACGCCCCGACCCGGCGCCGGTGCTCGCCACGTTGCGCGCTGCACTGTTGGCCAAGGGCTGACCCCGGATGGCGACGCGCAACTCGACTATTCGCCGAATTCGCTGGGGCCGGGTGATCGGGGCCAGCTTAATGGCCCTGTTGTGCCTGCTGATCATTTATCAGCTGTGGATGTTCTGCCTGGTGGTCTGGTATGCCTACCGGGACCCTGGCAGCAGCGCGGTCATGCGTCAGGAGCTATCGCGGCTGCGCGACACCAATCCGAATGCCGAGCTGCAGTATCAGTGGGTTCCCTATGACAAGATCAGCACGTCGTTAAAGCGCGCAGTCATCGCCTCAGAAGACGCCAACTTTACAGAACATGATGGTGTCGAGTGGGATGCGATTCGCAAAGCATGGGAATACAACCAACGCCAGGCAGAAAAAGGCGGCGGAAAAATGCGCGGCGGATCAACCATTACGCAGCAACTGGCCAAGAATCTGTTTCTCTCCAGCTCGCGCAGCTATGTGCGCAAGGGCGAAGAACTGGTGCTGACCTATATGATCGAGCACGTCATGTCCAAAGAGCGTATTCTGGAGCTGTATCTGAATGTGGCCGAGTGGGGCGAAGGCGTTTTTGGGGCCGAGGCTGCTGCACGCCACTATTACAAGACAAGCGCCGGCAATCTGGGGGTCTCACAGTCTGCCCGTCTGGCAGCGATGCTGCCCAATCCGCGTTACTACGACAAACACCGCAACACCAGTTACCTGAATTCACGTACGGCTACATTGACGCGCCGTATGCGACTGGTTGACATTCCTTAACACCAGGGGAAACCTTCTATCTCGGTCCGTCGATGCAAAACATCCCCGGCAGACTGAGCGATTTTGGTAAGCTTTCACGTTTACGCGTATCCCCACGCTCGACTTATATTTCATGCGTACCGCCCGTCGTTATCTGGCCCGCGAAATTTTTCGCTCTTGTGCAGTGGTCCTGTTGGCTCTGCTGGGGCTCTTCACGTTCTTCGCGTTGGTCGACGACCTGGACAACGTCGGTGACAAATTCAGCATGCTCGCCCTGCTATACATGCAGGCGCTCGCCTTGCCCACACGCCTCTATGACCTGCTGCCCATCGGCTTGCTGATCGGCGCCATTCTGGCGTTGGCGGGCCTCGCCCAGCGTAACGAACTGGTCATCCTACGCGTGTCGGGAGTCAGCGGCATGCGGTTGCTGGGCATGCTGTGGATCATCACGCTGCCCCTGGTCATCGGCGCCACCCTGCTGTCCGAATTTGTCACCCCGGCCGCTGAAATCAAAAGCGGCGAAGCCAGCCTGATGTTCCGCGGCAAGGCCAGTGGCGCCCGCATGGACAGCGGCTATTGGTTCAAGGAACCGACTCGCAATGGCGGCACCCGGATCATCAATATTGCCACGCTGCTGGCCAACGGCGATGTGGAAGGGGTGACACTGTATGAGTTCAAACCTGGCCAGGAATTGACAACGCTGTCCAAGGCCGCGACAGGTTCCTTTACCAACGACAAACTGGTGCTGCACGACGTAGCCGAAACGCATCTGGATGACGCGGCGGCCCAGGCGTTGGCCAATGCCAAGCAGCCGACGACGTTGCCTGCTCAAGTCACCAAGGTTGCACAACGCGAATTGGACACGACGCTCAGTCCTGATCGCCTGTTGGCGCGTGTCTTGACGCCCGAGCGCATGTCGTTGAACACCTTGCTGGACTACATCGACTATCTGAACCAGAACCAGCTCGATGCCAGCCGCCAGATCGTCGCACTCTGGCGCAAGGTCGCCTATCCCTTTACGCTATTTGTCATGATCACGATCGCGGCGCCGATCGGCTTTATGCAGACGCGCCGAGGCGGCGTGGGCGCCAAGGTATTCGTGGGGATTCTATTGGGCGTAGGCTTTTTCATGCTGAATCAGCTGGCGCTGAACGTCGGTATGCTGAGCCGCTGGCCGCCCTGGCTGACCGCCTTGGGTCCCAACGTCGGGGCCGTGTTAGTGGCGCTGGGCGCACTCAGCTTGATGGAATATCGGCACGCGACGACGCGTCTTATACAAACGCGTTGGCCTTGGAGAAAAAATCCCGTATGACAGGCGGCAGCATTTGGATGATTGGCGACGTACAGGGTTGCTGCGCGCCGCTTGAGCAGTTGCTATCCCATCCGGATATCAGTAGTGAGCCGGATGCGCGTTTTTGGTTCGCAGGTGACTTGATCAATCGTGGACCGCAGTCGCTCGCCAGCCTGCGGCGCATCATCGCGATGGGTGATCGCGCGATATCCGTGCTTGGTAATCACGACCTGCATTTGCTGGCGGCGGCAGCCGGGGTGCGCAAGCCCTCCAAATCGGACACTATCGACGAGATTCTGAATGCGCCGGATGCTGAGGAACTGATCGACTGGCTGCGCTTTCGTCCGCTGGCGCATTTTGAACATGATCATTTGCTGGTGCACGCCGGTGTTCTGGCGAAATGGGATGTGGCCAAGACATTGGCGCTCGCCGGCGAAGTCGAAACCATGTTGCGCGGGCCGAATTGGCAAAAGGCGCTGCAGAAGATGTACGGCGATGAGCCGAGGCAGTGGAAGGATGGCCATACGGGGGGAAAACGCCTGCGGGTCATCATCAATGCGTTGACGCGCATGAGGTTGTGCACTCCGCGTGGGCATATGGAGTTCAATACCAAAGTCGCGCCGGGGGCCTGGCCTGCGGGGTTGGTGCCGTGGTTTGACGTCAAGGGGCGGCAGACTCGGGATGTGACCGTCGTGTTCGGGCATTGGTCTACGCTGGGGTTGCTGGTGAGGCCGGATGTGATTTGCCTGGATACGGGATGCGTCTGGGGCGGGGAACTGACAGCTATGCGGTTGCAGGACCGCAAGCTCGTGCAGATCAAGTGTTCGCAGTTTCGGGATCCGTTGGTGGAGAAATAGCCCCGGCGGGGGCTCGTCGGACGGAGGGTGAGTTCTTCGGCGCCGAGCAGGGACGGGGTCTCGCCCGCAGTTATAAGCGGTCGGCGATGGCGGAACGGGCGTGTTTGGAGATTTCCAATCGGGTGACGGGAGTACCGTCAGGACTTTGCGTGGCCAGCGGGGCGACGAATTCGACTTCGACCGAGAGGCCTGTGGCCCCCAGGACGCGCCAGAGGTTGGTGGCGAGGGTTTCTTCGCCGACGAAGGCGGCCAAGGGACTGCGCTGACCGTGTTGCAGAAAACGCAGGACGACGGGCTGGATCGGGATACAGGCTACGCGGGCAGGCTCGAAAAGGCTGGCGTGGAAGGGACGTACGGTGTCGCCTTCGCTGGTGGTGCCTTCGGGGAATAAGCCGACGGCCTCGCCTTGTTGAAAGCGCGCCTGGACGGCTTCGCCGACGGCGTGCACGGCATGGCGTTGGCCTCGTTCGATGAACAGGGTGCCGGCGCCTGCAGCGAGCCAACCTATGACAGGCCAGCTGCGGATCTCGCTTTTGGCCACGAACGAGGTGGCGCGAACGGAGTTGACGACGAAGATGTCGATCCAGGATACGTGGTTGGCGACCCACAGGACCGCGCCGGTCAGCAGGGGCTGACCGCTGACAACCACGCGAATGCCGCAAAACGACATCAGCCAGCGAGACCAGAAGCGATTTAGCCGCGCACGCGCAGACAAACCCAGAAAGGGATAGACAAGGCCTACGCAGAGCAAGCCAAAAATGATCCACAGCACCACGAGGATCAGACGCAGAACGATGCGTGGAAACTTGAGCAAAGACAAGTTCAGGACTCCCAGGCCATCGTCGCGCCCTCCCACGGGGCGGACTGGCGGCCGGCCAGCATCATACCTGTGATTGCTTGCTGGCATCTCATTACAGTAGGGGCAACGCCTCGCTGTACGAGCGGATAGTGGTCAAGGCAAGGCATCTAGATAGCGTTGCAGGATGACCGAGGCGGCCATCGCGTCGTCGGGCTCGTTCGTGCCCAGTAATTGCTGGGCCTCCATGCTGGAGCCACGCTCGTCGACGAGCTCCACTGTCAAGCCGAAACGGCCGTGGAGCTGATTGGCAAAACGCCGGCAGCGGGCGGTGGCGGGCTGTTCCCCGCCGTCAGAGGCCAATGCCAACCCCACGATCACGCGTTGGGGCTGCCATTCCTCGAGCAATTGGGCAATGCGCCCAAATCGGGCATCGCGCACTTCGGAGAAAATGATTTCGAGCGGCCGCGCTTGCCGGGTCAAGGTGTTCCCGATGGCGATACCTATTTTCTTTTCTCCGAAGTCGAAGGCCAGCAGGGTTTCCTCAGGCATGCCCCGCACCGCCGGACAGCATGACGGGATCTACGCCCAGCAGCTTCAGCGCCGCGGGGTAGCGGTCTTCGGGCGGGACATCGAAGATGACTTTGGCATCTGCACCCACGCTCAGCCACGCGTTCTGGGCCATTTCGCTTTCGAGCTGGCCAGCGCCCCACCCGGCATAACCGAGTGTCACCAGGATGCGCGCCGGTCCGTTACCATCGGCAACAGCTTGCAGCACATCACGCGAGGTCGTCAGGGCCAGGTCGCCCATCTTGATGCTCGAGCTGTAGTCTCCGGCAGGCGCATGCAGGACAAATCCGCGATCTGTCTGCACCGGGCCGCCAAAGAAGACCGGCGTATCGTTCACCGGCTGGATTTCGAGTTTTAGGTCAATACGCTCGAACAAACCGGACAAAGTCAGGTCCGTAGGGCGATTGATCACCAATCCCAGCGCCCCGCGCTGGGTATGCTCGCAAATATAGATGACCGACCCAGCCAGATTGCCCTCGACCATCTGCGGCATGGCGATCAGGAACTGGTTGGAAAAATCGGTGGCCGGTGCTTGGGACGTATCGTCGTCCGCGCCATCAGCATGCGTATCGTAGTGCTCGTCGGTCATAACACCCCCTTGTTGGGGCTGGACGGGGACAGCCGGGCTGCCCGCACGTTCAGATTTCCATCAATTCAAAGTCTTCTTTCCGGGCGCCGCACTCGGGACAGACCCAATTCGGCGGGACGTCTTCCCAGCGGGTGCCTGGCGCAATGCCTTCTTCTGGCAAGCCAGATTCTTCATCGTATACCCAGCCACAAATTAAACACATCCAAGTACGCATAGTTCTCTTTTCTCTGTTACATCAATTGGCGGCCGACCCGCCCGCGACGGGCAAAGCGTAAGCCGCATCCATTAGAATGGGGCAATCTTACCGAAACCCAATAGGGGTTGCCCGATTTGCCGTCGTGCGATCGGACAAAATCCCGTCTTTCACGCAGCATTTGACCTCTGTGACTCCCCCTCTCATCCTGATTTTCGGGCCGGTTGACCCCTCTGGCGCCGACGGACTCCCCGCCGACGCCGTGACCAGTGCCCGCCTGGGCTGCCACGGGCTGGCCGCGGCGACGGCCCTTACCGTGCAGGATACTGCCGGAATCGAAGACATCCAGCCGATTTCACCCGAATTGCTCGACGACCAAGCGCGCTGCCTCCTCGAAGACATGCCGGTACACGCGATTAAAGTCGGTGGACTTTACAGTGCCGAGACGGCCAGCGTGGTGGCCCAGATCGCCGCAGACTATAGCCAGGTGCCGCTGGTGCTGCACCTGGGCCAACGCGGTCTGCTGGCCCAGGACGTGGCGGCCGAGGACGACGCGCAAGACCTGCTGGCCGCCACCCTGGAGCTGGTGCTGCCTCAAACCGACTTGGTGGTGGTCGAGCACATGCGCCTGGCGCAATGGCATGCGGATGGCGAAATCAACATCGGCGACGCGCCCAGCCCCATGCACGCGCTGGTCGCAGGTGGCGCGCAGTGGGCGCTGGTACTGGGCGCCCCCGTGCGTCCCGGACATCATGGCAATGTACTGCTGGGCCCCGAGGGACAAACCGTCACATTGCCATGGCAGCCGCCTCCCGAGCGCAATGCCGACACAGGCGGCGTCGCTGCCGCGGCAGCTGCCGCCATGCTGGCACAGGGGCTGGACATGCCCAAGGCGGTCGAACAAGCCCTCCACCACGCCGACCAGACCCTGGCAGCCGCCTTCTTGGCCGGAATGGGCCGGCGGATTCCAAATCGGATAGGCACCCCATGACCACATTACGCTTTCCGTCGGGACTCTATGGTGTTACCCCTGAATGGGACGACACCGATCGATTGCTGGATGCCGTGCGCGCCGCGGCCGCGGGCGGCATGCGCGCCCTGCAACTGCGGCGCAAGAACGCCACCCCCGAGCAGCGTGCGGCTCAGGCTCGCGCACTGGCGCCGCTGTGCCGCGAGCTCGGCGTCGTATTTTTGATCAATGACCATTGGCGTCTTGCGCTGGACGTCGGCGCCGATGGCGCACACCTGGGTCGTGACGACGGTGATCTGGCGCAGGCGCGCGCGGATGCCGGGCCGAACCTGATCCTGGGCGCGTCCTGCTACAACGAATTGGATCGGGCGCGTCAGTTGCTCGATGCGGGCGCGGACTACATCGCGTTTGGCGCGGTGTTTTCCTCGCCCACCAAGCCACAAGCAGTGCAAGCGCCTTTGAGCCTGCTCGCACAGGCTCGTGAATTGACGATACGTCATGCCGCGGAGAGCGAACCGGTGAACGCACCGACGGCGTCCTCGGCAACAACCGTGGCACGCGCTGCTGTGGTCGCTATCGGCGGCATCACCCCTGCCCTGGCACCTCAAGTAGCCCAGGCGGGGGCAGACAGTATCGCGGTGATCACGGGGCTGTTCGAGGCCCCTGATATCAAGGCGGCAGCGCTAACCTGCGCCGCGCCGTTTAGCGCCTGATGACCCGCAGCAAGAGGATGGCATGGGTTCTCGTTTGACCAGCCTCGCTTCCGTATGAGCCGTCAAGGACGCCGGGTCCGCTTTGCCCGCCAGCCTGGGGGCATCGCGCACGGAAATACCCCGGTGGGTTTATCCTAAAGGCTGACCGTTCCATCATCATGCCGCGACGCAGACGCGTCGCTTTTTTCTCAAGAGCACCATGTCCACCAACGCCCAACTTTTTGATCGTGCTTGCCGCAGCATCCCTGGCGGCGTCAACTCGCCCGTACGCGCCTTCCGCTCGGTGGGCGGCACACCGCGCTTTATCAAGCGGGCCCAAGGGCCCTATGTGTGGGACGAGGAAGACACCCGTTACATCGACTACGTCGGCTCCTGGGGGCCGGCCATCCTGGGCCACGCCCATCCCGAAGTCGTCGAGGCCGTGCGCGAAGCTGCGCTAGGGGGGTTGTCGTTCGGTGCACCGACCCAAGCCGAGATCGAGCTGGCCGAAACCTTGATCGAACGCCTGCCGTCTCTGGACAAAGTTCGCCTGGTGAGCTCGGGTACCGAGGCTACGATGACGGCTATCCGCCTGGCTCGCGGCGCAACCGGCCGTGCCAAGATCGTCAAGTTCGAGGGCTGTTATCACGGCCATTCAGACAGCCTGCTGGTCAAAGCCGGCTCGGGCTTGTTGACGCTGGGCAATCCCAGTTCTGCTGGCGTGCCGCCTGAGTTTGTCTCGCACACGCTGACTCTGGAATACAACAACCTCACTGCCGTCGAAGCCGCGTTTGCTCAACACGGTACCGATATCGCGTGTGTCATCGTGGAGCCGGTCGCCGGCAACATGAACCTGATCAAACCTGCCAAGGGCTTCCTGCAGGGCCTGCGGGATCTGTGCACGCGCCACGGTGCGGTCCTGATTTTCGATGAAGTCATGACAGGTTTTCGTGTGGGCCCCCAAGGCGTCCAGGGTCTGACCGGCATCAAACCCGATCTGACGACCTTGGCGAAAGTCATTGGTGGCGGCATGCCCGTGGGTGCCTTGGGCGGCCGCGCCGACCTGATGGAACATCTGGCTCCGCTGGGCGCCGTCTACCAGGCAGGCACCCTGTCGGGCAACCCCGTCGCGGTCGCCGCCGGTCTGGCCACGCTGCGTCTGATCGGCGAGCCGGGTTTCTATGATCGCCTGGCAACCCAGACGACACGCCTGGTCGACGGCCTGCGCCAGCGCGCCCAAGCCGCCAATATCGCTTTTTCCGCCGACTCTGTTGGCGGCATGTTCGGCCTGTATTTCCGAGCGACCATCCCCACCTCATTCACCGAGGTTTCGGCCAGCAACGGCGAGGCATTCAAGCATTTCTTCCACGCCATGTTGGATCGCGGCGTACATTTTGCGCCGTCTGCCTTTGAGGCTGGTTTTGTCTCGGCCACGCATGATGACGCAGTCATAGATGCGACCCTGGACGCAGCCGAGGCAGTTTTTGCAGGAATGCGGGCCTAAAAGGCCTGATCGCCTAAGGGGCATCTCAACATCATCAGGCCGTCTACTGACTGTAGATGGCCTGATGACATCGTACTCAGGCCAAGGCCGCAGCCGGGGCTACAGCAGCCCCCTGTATGCCATGACGTTTCAGCGCATCCTCAACAAATCCACTGCGCTTCATCTCTTCGACAAAGCTCGCCAGCACTTTCGCAGCGGCCTCTCCTCGCCCGCGCGGCAGCCCCATCGCCTGACGAATCGTCATAAAGCTTCCTTCCAGCAGACGCAATCCGCCATAGTGGTGCGCATCCGACTCAAGTTGTTGCTTGACCCCGGCGGCCACCTCGGTCCCATCAGCCAAAAAGGTTGCCACAACCGTCGGAGACGTCGCTGCCCGCGTGATAGAGGCGTGTTTTAACTCGCGAGACAAGAACAGATCGTAGGCACTGCCTTGGCCTACCGTCACGCGATGTCCCGCGCGATCGACCTCGTCCATGTGCTGCAATGGCGAATCATCACGGACCAGATAGGCCCCCTCAATCAGCACATAGGCATCGGTAAAACATATCCCTGCCGCACGTTTCGGATCGATGGCGAAAAAACCGATATCGGCTCGCTCTTGCGTCACCGTGTCCACGGACTTGCCTGCGCTATCAAGCACAACCAGCTCCAGCTCCACACCGAGGCGCCGGGCAAAAGCACCCGCGAGGTCTACCGACACACCGACCGGCTCATCTGCAGCATTTCGATTCGCGAGAATGGGATTACCGAGATTGATAGACGCTCGTAAACGGCCGGTAGGGGTGAAGGAAGAAACGACATTCGGATCAATAGTCATAGAGAAAAGTGCCAAGTGATAATTCAAACGGAAAATCGTTGTAATCGCGGCTGACAGCAAAGATCGATCTGCATGGGCTCCAGATCGTCGCCGAACCACGCGTTAATGGCTGCGCGGCGTTCGCTCACGTATTCAGGCATGCCCTGATCATTCAAGACCATTCCCACGTCATGCCCCGGCACGAGCAACGTATTAGGCCGACGGCGCCACAGTGTCCAGATCTGTTCCACGCTTGCTTGACTCGCTGCGACGTCCCCTGTATCCACGACACGGCCGGATATCAACTCCGCGCGATTCTTTGCTGCGTCTCCGGTAAACAGCACGGGCTGGCGTTCGTCTTCCACATAAAACAGGAGGTGCCCCGGGGTATGCCCCGGCGCGGTGATCGCTGTAATGCCGGGGATAAACGTTTCGTTGTGATGCAGGCGCTTGACGCGGGCCAACTGTGTCAGCTCTCGCACATACAGTTCGGGCAAGGGATTGAAACCGGGAGGTTGTTTTGATGCCCAGTCGAGTTCCCGTTCCCCGATCCAAACGGTGGCATTGGGGAAAAGCGTGAAATTCACAGCGTGATCGTAATGGGCGTGCGTCAGCACCACATCCGTGATCTCTGACGCATCGACACCACAAGCATGCAATTGCTTGTTGAGCAGATGGCGCACACCGAAGGCCCCCACATCAACCAGGATCTTGCGATCCGCTGCGCGCAATAACGTGCTGGTGCTCCAACCCAGTCCACCGTGGCAGACGGCACGACCGGGGTATCCCTGCACAAGAATATCGATCTGATACATCGTTTACTCCGCTTTCACATGAGCATCTTGAATCAGTTGCCGATAGCGCAGCAGATCCTCGCGTATCTGCTGTGCGAACGCTTCGGGCGTTCCTGCGACGATCTCGTTGCCGCCGTCGGTCGCCAGTTTGCGAACCACTTCAGGATGTTTTGCGGCGCGCACGGCGGCGTCGTGCAGCTTCGCAATGATTTTCGGATCTGTACCGGCCGGCGCCAAGAGGCCTTGAAACTGTGTCACCACGAAATCCTTGTAGCCTAGCTCCTGCATCGTGGGAATGTCGGGAAGCCCTTCTGCCCGGTGGGGACCGGATACCGCGTAGCCGCGCAGTTTTCCCGTACGCAGATAGGGCGTGGCGGTGACCACCGTATCAAAGGTGAAAGAAAGTTGGCCACCCAGGACATCCGTCAATGCCTGCGCATTGCCTTTGTAGGGAATGTGCGAAAGCTCGGTCTTGGTCTGCATCGCCAACAGTTCCCCGGCCAAATGCCCGCCGGCACCGATACCGGCGGAGCCATAAGTCATAGCACCGGGTTTCTCCTTTGCGGCTGCAATAAGTTCGTCAAGACCGTGAATCGACGACTGTTCGGGTACGACCAGCACATACTGGTAGCTCGTGATCTGACTGATAGGAGAAAAATCCTTGACGGGATCGTATGGCGTTTTTTGGTAAAGCGAAGGGTTGACGACGAGCGGACCACTCGCATCGAGCAGCAAGGTATAGCCGTCCGGCGCAGACTTGGCGACCATATCGGTGCCGATCATGCCATTGGCTCCCGGCTTGTTCTCCACAACGATCGTGCCGCCGAGCTCGAGAGACATCTGTGCGGCTAGCACTCGCGCGGTGATATCGGCGGCACCGCCCGCGACGTAGGGCACTATCATCCGGATGGGTTTATCCGGGTAATCGGCCACGGCGGCACCGGAGACGATCATCAGCCCTGCGGCTAAAGCCGCGTTCAAACATAGACTCTTTTTCTTCATCGCCTGTCTCCTCTATACGCCGCAACACTCAGGCGGCCAGCTCACCCGCATGCTTGCGCAATAACGCCAGCACCTCTGGCTCGATGGCAATCCCGTCCGCTCGTTGCGCTTTCAATCTGGACAACTCGATGTCGCCCGGTTGAATAACTGGCCTCTCGGCATCTGCAGGAGGACTGTCATGCAAAATGGAGGCGAAATCATTCATCCTGTCCGTGAGCCACTGCGTCGAGCCCAGCCTCTTGGCATCAATCAAGAGAAAGAAATGCCCCAAATTCTGCGGTTCGTCTGGCGCATCGACCCATGATTTCACGTGCGTCAGATAGGCCGCGCCGGACAGCAATCCGGCAAAGAGATCCACCATCAACGCGAGGCCGTAGCCTTTGTGTCCGCCGATAGGCAGCAGGAAACCATCTAGCGCCTGCTTAGGATCCGTCGTCGGCCGACCGAAGGCATCAGTTGCCCAGGTATCCGGAATCGCGGCGCCCGCTTTCAGGGCATTGCGAATCTTCGCTCGGGCGACAACACTCATGGCCATATCCAACAGGAAAGGGTTTCCTCCAGGGTTGGGAACGGCAAAGCCAATCGGACTATTGCCCACGCGGGCATCCGTTCCTCCCCATGGGGCTATGGTCGTGGTCGCGTTACTGCCTATGATGCTGGCAAATCCGGCCTCAGCCGCGATCAGGCCATAAGGCGAAATCGGCCCGAAATGATTACTCTGCCGTGCAAACGCGATCCCAACGCCGCACTGCTCTGCCGCCTGCATGGCAGCCCGCAACGCATGCATTCCCACCAGAGGGCCAACGGCATTATCCCCGGCCACCAATCGCAACCCAGGCGCGGGGCTGGTCACTTGAATATTTGGACGGGCATTGATCCCGCTCAGCTGCAGGCGTTCACCATAGGACTCGATGCGCGACAAACCGTGGGTGGAGAGCCCAAACAAGTCTGCCAGCACGAGAATCCGAACCACATCCACCGCATCTTGATGGGGTAATCCGAGCCCTTCGAAGGCTCGGATGCCGAGCTCCGTTAATTGCGCTTCCTGTACAACGATCTTTTCTCGTGCTTGAGTCATGCTGAATATTCCTGGATGGGTACGCTGTCTTGATTTATTCAATAGAGAGGTGCGCGTCTTTCACGACCCGGCCCCATCGCTGTTCTTCCGCGTCGATAAAAGCCGCGAATTCGGCGGGACCCGCACCGGATGGTTCGCTTGCGTCGTGAGCCAGGCGGTTTCGGACCGCGTCGGTGTCAAGCGCGTGCACAGCCGCCTGGTGCAGTCGTTTGATAACGGGGTCTGGGGTTCCTGCTGGTGCCAAGAGGCCAAACCACTGCGAACTTTCAAAACCCGGATATCCCTGTTCAGCCACAGTGGGCACATCAGGCAGCACAGAAAGCCGGGCTGCTGATCCCACTGCCACGATTCGGATCTTGCCCGCCTGGGCGTGCGGCAACAGCCCTGGCGTTCCCGCTGCGGCGGCGTCGATATTGCCTGCCAACAAGTCGTTTACCTGCGCGCCGGTACCTCGATAAGGCACATGAACCACGTCGATCTTTGCCGCCGTTTTCAGCATCTCGAATGCGAGATGCCCGGCACTGCCATTACCTGCGGACCCGTAATTGATCTCGCCAGGTTTAGATCGCGCCAGCTGAACAAACTCGGGCAAAGTCTTTGCCGGTACATTGCCGCCCACGGCGAAGACCATAGGCAATTTGGCCAGCAAAACGATCGGTGCGAAATCGCGGCGCGGGTCGTAGTTCAGTTTCGGCATCATGCTGGGATTGACCGCCAACGTCCCCACATGCCCCAAAATCAAGGTGTATCCATCCGGATTGGCCCGGGCGACTTCAGTCGTGGCAATCGTTCCCTGGCCTCCACCCTTGTTTTCCACGATGACTTGCTGTCCCAAGTCACGCGACATTTCTGCGGCAACTGCCCGCGCGACCACGTCTGAACTGCCGCCAGGCCCATAAGGGACGAGCAATCGAATAGGCCGCTCGGGCCACTCGCCCGCGTTTGCCGCCGCCGTCGCACCGATCAATATAGAAATCCCGGCAAGCCGTGCCCATCGGCGCAGGGGTTTTCTGCGTAAAAGCGTCATTGGTTTGTCTCCTCGCTCGCAGACCGTTCTCTGCGACGGGAGCTATCGTCTCCCAGGCTGCAGAATGGAGTAAAGTGCAAAAATTCGATCTATTCTTGTCCAAAACGCATGAAATTCGATCTTGCCGATCTGCGCGCTTTCTTGGCCGTTGCTGATTTAGGAAGCTTTCGAGCAGCATCCGAGGCGTTGCACCTCTCACAATCGGCGCTATCGCGACGCGCCGACAAACTGGAAGACGCGCTTGGCGTCCAACTGTTTACAAGAACCACTAGAAAAGTCGAACTGACCACGATAGGACGCGGTTTTGTTCCCAGAGCCAGGAACGTTCTGAACGAACTGGAAAATGCGTTGGTCGGCATTCAAGACGTGGCCGAACGGCTATCGGGAATGGTGACCATCGCCTGCGTACCGTCGGCTGTCGGATACTTTCTACCCGACGTGATTCGTGAATACCATGCGCGCTATCCGCGCATCAGGATCCGCATCATCGACGAATCCTCGTCGCAGGTATTAACGGCAGTCTCGCGTGGCGATGCTGATTTCGGCTTGACTTACATCGGCACCAACGATGCAGAGATCGAGTTCAAGCCATTGCTCGAGGAGCCCTTTGTCGCGGCAGTCAGCCGCGCACATCCCCTGGCCAAGCGGCGGTCCATCAATTGGGCAGACCTGGCTCATCACGCCTATATCACGCTCGCACAAGGCAGCGGCAACCGCTTTCTGATTGACCAGGCGCTCGCGCGCAGTGAACAGCGGCCGCGCCATTTCTGCGAAGTACAACATGTACCGGCGCTGGTCAGCATGGTCGAAGCCGGCCTCGGAATCGGCGTCGTCCCCCGACTGGCCATGCCGTCCAAAGGCCATGACACCTTGGTCAGCATCACACTGCGCAATCCCACAATCACGCGAACCATTGGGCTGATACATCCCCGGGGCAAGGACCTCAACCCCGTCGCGCGGCTGCTATACGACCTGCTGGCGGAAAAAGTGGAGTCCAGGCGTTAGCCTGGCAATCAAAATGCAAGGCCCACACACCGGCAATGCGCCGCTCGATCCGCGCGCAATGCTGCCGGTGCCGGTATGTTGACCCGTCTCTAGACGGCTGATCAGGCCGGAATCACCGCTGTCACCTCGATCTCTACCTTGGCCCGATCCTCGACCAGATCTGCGACCTCAACCGCACTCATCGGCGGGAAATGCCGGCCCACAATTTCCCGATAGTGCTTGCCGATTTCCGGATAGGACGCCACGTACTCGCGCTTGTTCTTTACATACCACGTCATGCGCACAATGTGCTCTGGCTTGCCGCCGCCTTCGGCCAATATCGCCATCACGTTCAGCAGTGCCTGCCGCACTTGCCCGGCAAAGTCGTCCGTCTCGAACTGCTGCTGACCATTCCAGCCCACCTGGCCCCCGACAAATACCAGCCGGTCTCCGACAGCGACTTGCGTCATCACTCCGTTCGAATAGCCACGCGGCGGCATCCAGTCGGGCGGTTGCAAAATCTTCATGGAATCATCCTTTTATTAAAAACCTCGAACGCCGCCGCTATGGCTGGCGGCTGTCATCGAAAGCACGATTGTCTTACTGCGACGGCTTTGCGATTAAAAACTCTCGCATACGCAGGCGTAAATCATCGGGAATCGCGGTAGATCGCATACGATCCAGGTCCACCGTGACGATGGTCAGCGATGCCTTCAGCCGCACACCGCCATCGGGCCCGAAGAAAGTCACTTCGGCACTGAACGACGCGCCGCCGATACGGCGCACAATCAGTTCCTGGCGCAAGGTCTCATGCCAACGGCTCGGCGCGGAAAAATCACATTGCACCGATGCCAGCGGCGTTCCGATGCGGCGCCCGACATGCAGGGTGTGAAACGGCAAACCCATCCCTTTATCGAACCATTCCTCGACGAAATCGTTGATCATCTCGAAATAGCGCGGATAAAACACGATACCGGCGGGGTCACAATGCCGAAAACGTACGTTGACTTCGCTGATAAAAGGCTGTCCTGACATCGCCGTCGATCCTAGGGGTGAAACCTGCTCCATATCCTGCCTCAGGCTCTTTGCCTCAACGCAAAGCGTTGCAGTTTCCCGGTTTCGGTACGCGGCAGGGTCTCCACGAACTCAATCGCGCGTGGATACTTATAGGGGGCCACCGTCGCTTTTACAAAAGCCTGCAAAGCCTTTACCAGCTCGTCGCTCGCTTCGTAGCCGGGCTTGAGCACCACGAACGCTTTCACGATCTGACCGCGCTCGTCATCCGGCACGCCTACAACGCCGCACTCGGCCACGGCTTCATGATGCAGCAGCGCATCCTCGACCTCGGGTCCGGCAATGTTGTACCCCGCCGAGACGATCATGTCGTCATTGCGGGCCTGGTAAAAGAAATAGCCGTCGTCGTCTTGTATAAAGGTATCGCCCGGCAGATTCCACCCCTGCTGCACAAAGCGGCTTTGACGATCATCTGCCAGGTAACGGCATCCCGTCGGTCCCTTGATCGCCAAACGTCCTGCGGTGCCGTTGGGCACAGGCTGCATGTCTTCATCCACCACGCAGGCCACATAGCCTGGCACGACCTTGCCTATGGCTCCGGGGCGGATTTCATCGGGCGGGCTGGAGACGAACACGTGGATCATCTCGGTGCCGCCGATCCCATCGATCATCTCGATGCCTGTCGCGTTTCTCCATAACTCACGTGTGGCGTCAGGCAAGGCCTCACCTGCGGACACGCTTTTCTTTAACGAGCTGATGTCGTATTTGCCGACCAAACCCGCCATCTGACGATAGAAGGTCGGCGCGGTGAACACGATCGTCGCGCGAAAATCCTGGATCAGGGCCATCAATGCATCGGGATTGAGTTTTTCCGCCAACGCCACACTGGCGCCCACGCGCAACGGAAAACACAACAGACCACCCAAACCGAATGTGAACGCCAAGGGCGGCGTACCGCAGAAAATATCGTCGGGCCCGGGTTTGATGACATGGCGAGGAAACAGATCGCACATGGCCAGCACATCGCGATGGAAATGCATGCATCCTTTAGGCATGCCCGTCGTGCCGCTGGTAAACGCAATCAAGCACACATCATCGGCAGCCGTATCGCAGACAGTGAAGTCATCGGATTTAGCCTGCGCCAACACATCCAGCGAATCCGGCGCGCTATCGTTAAACAGCACGATCTGACGTAGCGGCTCGCAGTAATGTTCATGATCCTGCTGCAGACAATGCTCGGCCTCGTCACGCAACTGCACGTCGCATAGCATCGCCGTCACCTGTGCTTTCTCGATGATCTGTTTCAGTTCCTTGGAACGCAGCAACGGCATCGTCGGCACAGTGACCAGGCCGGCCTTGATGGCGGCCAGCCACGAGGCGGCCATCATCGGATTATTCGGGCCACGCAATAGCAAACGATTGCCCGGGACCAACCGCATATCCTCGGTCAATACGTGAGCGATCCGATTGCTCAGCGCTCGCAACTCGGCATACGTCATGGTCTCGATCTGGTCGCCCTGACGCCAGCGCAGCGCAATACGGTCGCCACGTCCGGCCATCACCGCCGCGTCGACGAGTTCCGCGGCGCAATTCATGCGCTCGGGATAGTTCACATCAGGGCTGTCAAGCAGAAATTCGGGCCATTGCTCGGGCGGAGGCAGATGGTCTCTTGCGAAAGTATCCAGATGAGCGGAGCGTTCCATGGTGTTCCCCTTGCGATGCGATGATGGGCTGCCGTTGCTAGTGGGCTAGTCTTTAAGCAGCTCTCTGGCGATGATGAGTTTTTGGACTTCCGTCGCGCCCTCGTAAATGCGCAAGGCGCGGATCTCTCGATACAGTTTCTCGACGGGCACGCCCGATACCACGCCGGCGCCCCCGAACATTTGCAAAGCACGATCGATGACCGTCTGCGCCGACTCGGTAGCGGCCATCTTGGCCATCGCAGCCTCTCGTGTCGTGCGCACCCCTTTGACGTCACGCAACCAGGCGGCGCGATACGTCAACAGCGCAGCAGAATCGATTGCCGTCGCCATGTCGCCCAGCGCCGCCTGCGTCA
>Ga0164243_10004231_pt1 | contig 22622 bp, 24 predicted proteins | sample OricompcompostOP_FD_108781 | JGI IMG/M metagenome (GOLD analysis project Ga0164243, IMG submission 108781) | Organic Plus compost microbial communities from Emeryville, California, USA - Original compost - Organic plus compost (OP) | ecosystem: Engineered > Solid waste > Mixed feedstock >...
CCGCGAGCGCGGCGAGCCGCCGGTAGGAGTCCAGCAGCGCGTCACGGTCGTAGGTGCTGGTGGTGACGAGGACTTCCTGGGCGCCGGTGTCCTTCAGCACCGCCTCCAGCTCCGGCTCGACCTCCTCCTCGGTGCCGGCGAGCTGTCCGGCGAGCCCCGCCTCGTAGAAGCCGCGCTCCTTGGCGGTCATGGCGAGGGACTCGACGCGCTCGGCGGGCGGCAGCGGCGGAAAGGTGCCGTGGGTGCGGGAGTACGCCATCGACCAGGCCTCCGGCACCAGCAGCCGCCGGGCCCGCTCGGGCGTTTCCGCCACCGCCACCGTCCCGGAGATCACCACGTACGGCTCCTCCGCCCACGCGGAGGGGCGGAACCGCTCGCGGTAGCGGTCGACGCCGCGCCGCATCCGGTCACGGTCGCGCAGGTCGCCGATGACCATCGGCAGCCCGGCGCGGGCGGCGATGTCCGCGCCCTCGCCCATCGCCAGCACGAACGGCGGCACGGCCAGCCCCTCCGACGGCCGGGCGTGCACCCCGGTGGGGGAGGTGCCCTCGAACCAGCCGAGCAGCTCGTCGAGCTGGCCGGCGAAGTCCTCCGCGTCGCCCTTGTCGCGCCCGAGTGCCTTGCGCACCCCGTCGGTGAACCCCACCGAGCGGCCCAGCCCCATGTCGATCCGGTCCGGGAACAGCGAGGCCAGCACCCCGAACTGCTCGGCCACGACCAGCGGACGGTGGTTGGGCAGCATGACCCCGCCGGTGCCGACGCGGATCGTGCGGGTCGCCCCCGCGACCGCCGCCGCCAGCACGGTCGGCGCGGAACCGGCCACCCCGGGCACCCCGTGGTGCTCGGCCACCCAGAACCGGTGGTACCCGAGCCGCTCCGCCTCCCGCGCGAGTTCGACGGTGTCCCGCAGTGCCTCGGGCGCGGTGTGCCCCTCACGCACCCGTGAGCGGTCGAGGACGGAGAAGCGGGTCGCGGCGATCACGGAACTCATACCGGGTTCAACACGGGGGAGCCGCCAGGATTCCTGGGGCGTCCCTCTAGGGTGTCAGGGTGACCCACCGCACCGACCGCGCGCAGCGTCCGCTGGCCGTGTTCGACCTCGACAACACCCTCGCCTCCACCGCGCACCGCCAGCACTTCCTGGAGCGCAGGCCGCGCGACTGGGACGGCTTCTTCGCCGCCGCGCCCGAGGACCCGCCGCTCGCCGAGGGGATCGCGCTGGTGCGGGAGAGCGCCGAGACGTGCGACATCGTCTATCTCACCGGCCGGCCCGGGCGCTGCCGCCGCGACACCCTGGACTGGCTGGCCGCACAGGGGCTGCCCGAGGGGGAGCTGCACATGCGCGGCAACGCCGACCGGCGGCCCGCCCGGATCACCAAGCTGGCCGTGCTGCGCCGCCTGGCCCGCACCCGGGAGGTGCGGATGCTGGTCGACGACGACGAGCTGGTCTGCGAGGACGCCCGCCGGGCCGGTTTCACCGTCGTCCACGCGCGCTGGGCGACCCCCTCGGACGAGCTGAAGGACGCGCAGGAGCGCGAGGGCCGCACCTGAGCCGTCGTACGGCTCAGTCCGTCTCCTCCAGCCGGAAGCCCACCTTCAGGCCCACCTGGTAGTGCGCGACGCGCCCCTCCTCGATCTGCCCGCGCACCTGCGTCACCTCGAACCAGTCCAGATTGCGGAGCGTCTGCGAGGCCCGCTCGATGCCGTTGCGGACAGCCGCGTCCACCCCGTCGGGCGAGGTGCCGACGATCTCGGTGACCCGGTAGGTGTGGTTCGACATGCTCTGCTCCTCTCACGGCGGCCGGGCCGCCAGTGGCACACGTCACTCCACCGTGCCCCACCCCGGGTCGGGGCGCGAGGCGTCGGCCCCGTTCGCCTGACGCCCTTGACCCGGGCATTGGTCCATACCAAGATGCTGGCACCCGTCCGAGCTCCGGCTCGCCCCCCACGCCGGGCCCCGCCCCCTGTCCGCCAGACAGAAACAGGACCCCACGTGAGACGCCGTCTGCTCGCCCTCGTCTGTGTGTCCGCCTCCCTGCTCACCGGTTGCGGGGTGATGTCCGACAGCGCGGAGGAGCGGCGCACCGTCACCGTGTGGCTGATGCAGCACAGCGCCTCGCAGGACTTCCTGGACCGGTTCACCGAGGAGTTCGAGCGCGAGCACGAGACGCTCGACCTCGACATCCGCATCCAGGAGTGGACCGGCATCGGCGAGAAGGTCCAGCAGGCGCTGCGCGGCGAGGACCCGGACGGACCCGACGTCATCGAGGTCGGCAACACCCAGGTGTCCGCCTACGCCGAGAGCGACGGCCTGCTCGACCTCACCCTGGAGTCCATGCGCGACTGGGGCCGCGACGACTGGCTCCCCGGCCTCGCCGAACCGGGCCGCTGGGGCTCCCAGCAGTACGGCATCCCCTGGTACGCGGCGAACCGCGTCGTCGTCTACCGCAAGGACCTGTTCCGCGCGGCCGGCGTCACCCCGCCGAAGACCCGCGACGAATGGCTGGAGACCACCGAACGGCTCGACACCGGCGACACCCAGGGCATCTACCTCGCCGGACAGGACTGGTACACGCTCGCCGGGTTCATCTGGGAGGAGGGCGGCGAACTCGCCACCGAGGGCAGCGGCGTCTGGAAGGGCGCCCTCGACAGCGAGGCGGCGCTGCGCGGCATGGACTTCTACCGGCGGCTGCAGAAGCTCGGCGACGGCCCCGTCGACGCCGACGAGGAACACCCGCCCCAGGCAGGCGTGTTCGCCGAGGGGAACGTCGCCCAGATCGTCGCCGTCCCCGGACTGGTCCGCGCCGTCGTCCAGCAGAACCCCGCACTCGAGGACAAGATCGGCTACTTCCCGGTCCCCGGCAAGGAACCCGGCCGCCCCGGCGCCGTCTTCACCGGCGGCTCCGACCTCGTCGTCCCGGCCGGCAGCGACGCCGAGGACGCCGCCGTCGAGGTCGTCGCCGCGCTCACCGGGGCCCGCTGGAACACCGACCTCGCCCGCACCATGAACTACGTCCCCAACAAGGCGGACCTCGCCGGCTCGGTCGCGGGGGAGGAGGGCCTGGAGGCCATGGCGGCCGGTGCCGCACGCGGCCGGGCGACCCCGGCCACGCCCCGGTGGAGCGTGGTCGAGGCCGACAACCCGATCAAGGAATACATGACGAAGGTACTCACCGGCGCCGACCCCGAGAAGGAGGCCGAGCGCGCCGCGCGGCGCATCACGGAGACCCTCGCCTTCGAGTGAGTCCGCCGGATGAGGCTCACCCGGCCACCCTCAGCGGGCCACGCTCAGCGACAGCGCGAACCGCCCTGCCTCGTCCGTCCACCACCGGGTCAGATCCAGCCCCGCGGCCGACAGTTCCGCACGCACTCCCTCCTGCCGGAACTTCGCCGACACCTCGGTGCGCAGCTCCTCGCCCTCCGCGAAGTCCACGACCATCTCCAGCGCCGGGATCTTCACGGACTGCGCGGTGCGCGAGCGCAGCCGCATCTCGATCCACTCGTGCTCCGGGTCCCACACCGCCACATGCTCGAAGGCGTCAGGGTCGAAGTCGGCGCCCAGTTCGCGGTTGACGACGTTCAGCACGTTCTTGTTGAACGCGGCCGTCACCCCGGCCGCGTCGTCGTACGCCCGGACCAGTGTCTCCTCGTCCTTCACCAAATCCGTGCCGAGCAGCAGCGCGTCGCCCGGGGCGAGCAGGGCGCGCACCTTGGAGAGGAACGCGGACCGTTCGTCCGGCAGCAGATTGCCGATGGTGCCGCCGAGGAACGCCACCAGGCGCGGCCCCGGGGTGTCCGGCAGGGTCAGCTCGGCGGTGAAGTCCGCGACCAGCGCGTGCACTTCAAGCCCCGGCCGCTCGGCGGCCAGCGCCCGCCCCGCCCTGGCCAGCGCGGACTCGCTGACGTCGACCGGAACGTAGGTGTGCAGCCCGTCCAGGGCGTCGATCAGATGCCGTGTCTTCTCCGAGGAGCCCGACCCCAGTTCGACCAGGGTGCGGGCGCCGGACGCGGCGGCGATCTCGCCCGAGCGGGCGAGCAGGATCTCCCGCTCGGCGCGCGTCGGGTAGTACTCGGGCAGCGCGGTGATCTCCTCGAACAGCTCGCTGCCCCGTGCGTCGTAGAACCATTTCGGCGGCAGCGCCTTGGGGCTGCCGGTCAGTCCCGCGCGGACGTCGGCGCGCAGCGCGGCGCCGGCGGCGTCCTCGGGGAGGGTGCGGGTCAGGCGGAACGGACTCACGTGAGGGGCTCCTTGAGCGGGGTGAGCAGAACATCGGTGCGGCTCGCGGCGAGCAGGGTGCGGTCGGGCGCCTCCTGCCAGTGCGGGTCGTCGTCATAGGGCTCGGAGGCGACGACGGTTCCCCCGCCGGGCCGGGCGAGGTACCACAAGGTGTCCCCCCACGCGGTCGCGGTGATCGTGGCGCCGTCGGTGAGCAGCAGGTTCAGCCGGGCCTCCGGGGCCGCCGCCGCGACCTCGGCGACCGTGTCGGCCAGCGCCTGCCCCATGGCGTCGCCGGCCCGCAGCCGGGCCAGCACCAGCGCCCACACGAACGCCGAGTCGTTGCGGGCCTCCAGCGACAGCAGGTCCCCGGCGGGCAGGGCCGCGGCCAGCGGCGCGAGCGAGCCGGGCCAGCCCGGCACCGCGCCGTTGTGGCTGAACAGCCACGCCCCGGACGCGAAGGGCGCCGCGGCCGCCTCCGCGTCGGCGCCCGACAGCGTCGCGTCCCGCACAGCGGCCAGCAGCGCCTCCGTGCGCACCACCCGTGCCAGGTCGGTGAACGACAGGTCCGCCCAGATCGGCCCGGCCCGCCGGTAGCGGGCCGGGACCGGGTCGCCGCCGGCGTACCAGCCCACGCCGAAGCCGTCCGCGTTGACCGTCCCGTGCCGCTGCCGGCGGGGCGCCCACGACTGCCGGTACAGCCCGTGCTCCGGCCCCACCACCAGCGCGCCCAGCGGCTCCGCCGGGCCCACGTACGCCAGATGACGGCACATCAGACGCCCTCCACCGAGCGGGCGGTGCGGAACCCGGAGAAGATCTGCCGCCGGATCGGATAGTCCCAGTTGCGGAACGTCCCCCGGCAGGCCACCGCGTCCACGGCGAACGAACCGCCGCGCAGCACCTTGTACTCAGGCCCGAAGAACACCTCCGAGTACTCCCGGTACGGGAACGCCTGGAAGCCCGGGTACGGCAGGAAGTCGGACGCCGTCCACTCCCACACGTCCCCGATCAGCTGCCGTACGCCCAGCGGCGACGCGCCCGCCGGGTAGCTGCCGGCCGGCGCCGGACGCAGATGACGCTGGCCGAGGTTGGCGTGCTCGGGCGTCGGGTCGGCGTCGCCCCACGGATAGCGCCGCGAGCGGCCCGTGGCCGGGTCGTGCCGGGCGGCCTTCTCCCACTCGGTCTCGGTGGGCAGCCGGCGCCCCGCCCAGCGGGCGTACGCGTCCGCCTCGTACCAGCACACGTGCAGCACCGGCTCGTCCGGCGGCACCGGTTCGGTGACGCCGAAGCGGCGCCGCAGCCACTGGCCGCCCTCCCGGCGCCAGTACAGCGGCGCGGTGAGCCGGGCACGGCGCACGTGCGCCCAGCCCTCCGGCGTCCACCAACGCGGCTCTTCGTAGCCGCCGTCCTCGACGAACGCCAGGTACGCGCCGTTGGTGACGGGCGTGGCGTCGATCCAGAACGGCGCCACCTCCCGCCGGTGCGCGGGCCGTTCGTTGTCCAGCGCCCACGGCTCGGCCGAGGTGCCCATGGTGAACGGGCCGCCCGGCACCAGGATCTCCGCCGGTCCCGTGTACGGCGTCACCGGCTCCGGGTCGGGCGCGGTGAGCGCGGCCGGGCCCTTGCGGAGCTGGTGGGTGATCAGCATGGTCTCGTCGTGCTGCTGCTCGTGCTGGGCGATCATCCCGAAGGCGAACCCGGCCTCGGTCAGCCGGGTGCCGTCGAACGCCGTGCGCTCCAGCACGTCCAGCGCGCGTCCGCGCACGTCGGCCGCGTACCGGCGGGCCTCCTCGGGCGACAGCAGGGGCAGCCTGGGGCGTTCGGCGCGGGGGTGTTCGAAGGCGTCGTAGAGGCTGTCGATCTCGGGGCGGATCGCCTCGTGCCCGGCCACCGCGCGCAGCAGCCACTGTTCCTCCTGGTTGCCGATGTGCGCCAGGTCCCACACGAGCGGCGACATCAGCGGCGAGTGCTGCGCGGTCAGGTCGGGTTCCTCCACACAGCTGGTCAGCAGCGTGGTGCGGTCCCGCGCGACGACCAGCGAGGCGACCGCGCGCTCACGCAGGGTTTCGGCGTCGAGGGCGGGGTCGGTCATGAGGGGGTGTCCTTCCCGTGCGGGTGGGTGGTGAAGAGGGGCGCGCCGGACCCGTCCGGGTGTGCGCGCCACGTGTCGAGCATGTCGTCGGCGGGGCAGCGGCCCCGGGCGACGTAGCGGTCATGGAACGCCGCTACCCGGTCGACCAGGGCGGTCGCGGCCCCGAGCCGGGGCAGGGCGGCCAGCGCCGCCGCGAAGCAGACGGCCGCCGCCTCCCGCAGCTCCGGGTCCGCCGGCCCGTCACGGGCCGCGTCGCGCCACAGCGGGTTATGGGGGGCGGCCAGGCCCCCCGTCCGCTCGGCCAGCGGTTTCACCGTCCGGTACGCGGTCTCGGCGGCCTCCGGGTCGTCGAACAGCGCCGCCGTCACCGCCAGCGGCACGGTCCAGCCGTCCTCGCCGGGCTGCGCGTCCATCATCCGCAGCTCCAGATGACCGCGCGGGCGGACCGGCGGGAACAGCGTCGTGACGTGGTAGTCCAGATCGTCCTGGGTGGGCGCGCGCGGCGCCCGGCGGCGCGTCCAGTGCCGGAACGACAGGTTCTCCGGCACCTCCCACGGCCCGTCGTCGTCCCGGCGCACGCACATCACGGGCGCGTCCAGCACATGCCGGGCCCAGGCGGTGCGCGGGTCGGCGTCCAGCGCGGGCGCGCCGGCCCGTCCGGCGCCGATCTGCGCCCAGCGCAGCTGCCGCGTGGAGAGCCAGCCGGTGGGCCGGCCCGCGGAGACGGGGGAGTTGGCGAAGGCCGCCATGAGGACGGCGCCCAGCAGATGCGCCATCCACCAGCGGCGTACATGCCCGAGCGGGCCGGGCTCCTCGTACCCGGCGTCCACACAGACCTGCACGGAGGCGGAGGTGCACATCATGAACCGGCCGGCCGCGCCGGTGCGGTCGAGAGCGGTCTCCATCGCGTCGTAGCGCGGCTGCCGGAGGAACCGGCGGGGGATCTGCCAGGGGTCGTGGCCCATGCCGGCCAGGGTCAGCCCGTCCCGGCCCAGGACGGCGCGTACGGCGTCCAGGTCGGCGGAGACGGTGGTCAGGCACTCCGTGAGGGACGCGGCGGGCGGCGAGCTGAGCTCCAGCTGGCCGCCGGGCTCGACGGTGAGCGCCGACCGCAGGGGCACCTCGCGCAGTGCGGCGTAGGCCGCCTCGAGTCGTTCACGGGAGACGGGGAGCCGCGGGTCGCGCGACTCGTGGACCAGCCATTCGACCTCCACACCGATACGGCGGGGCGGTCCGGTCTTGAAGCAGATGCCCCGTACCAGGGCCTCCGCCTCGGCTTCGGTGACGGCCGTGCGGGAGGGCGCACAACCGCTCGACGGATCTGACATGCGGGAATCCTCCTGAGACACCACCATGTCGCCGGCCCGTTGCCCGGTCGGTCCGGGCCGGCACCAACGCGTCCACCCAAAACCCTCGGACCGCCGCGCACAAGGGCGCCCGGCGGGGCGTAAGAGGCCGGTCACCTCCGCGTCGCGCCTGTCACCGGGGCTTTTCGCCTCCGGTCCCGGGCCGTCCGGGGCGGCGAAAACCTCGTTGCGCCGCCTCACCAGCATCGCTCAGGATGCTCGCGTGAGCACGACGAGGGGGAAGACGAGCGGCGCGGTCACGGCGGCTACGGGGGTGGCGCCGTGAGCGCGCGGCTGCGGGGGATCGCGCGGGAGACCGAGCGGATCGTGGCGGAGGGCGTCTACCGGGCGCCCGACGGCCGCGAGGTGGAGATCGGGGCGGCCGTGGAGGCGGCCCGGCAGGGCACCACGCTGCACGGGCCGGACCCGGTCACGGTGCCGGAGTTCGATCCGGCGCCCACCCGTTTCGAGGTGACCGGCGAGAGCAGCCTGGCCGCCGCCCGCCGCCTCACCACCGGGCAGGGCGCACCGGACCCCGTGGCCGTCCTCAACTTCGCCTCCGCGCGCAACCCGGGCGGCGGCTACCTCAACGGCGCGCAGGCCCAGGAGGAGGCCCTGTGCCGCGCCTCCGCGCTGTACACGTGCCTGCTGCGGGCGCCGGGCTTCTACGAGCACCACCGCGCCCACCGCGACCCGTTCTACACCGACCGGGTGATCCACACCCCGGCCGTGCCGGTGTTCCGCGACGACCGCGGAGCCCTGCTGGACGCCCCGTTCCCAGCCGGTTTCCTCACGTCACCGGCGCCCAACGCGGGCGTGATCCGGTCCAAGGCGCCCGAGCGCGTGGGGGAGGTGCCCGGCGCGCTCGTCCGCCGCGCGGGCCGCGTGCTGGAAACCGCGGCCCACCACGGCTACCGGCGGCTGGTGCTCGGCGCCTGGGGCTGCGGCGTGTTCCGCAACGACCCGGCCCAGGTCGCGGAGGCGTTCCGTACGCACCTGGGCCCGGGCGGACGCTTCGAGGGCGCCTTCGCCCACGTCGTCTTCGGCATCCTGGACCGCACCCGCGAGGGCGCGACCCGCACCGCGTTCGAACGGACGTTCGCGGACCTGGTGGACGCGCCCGCGGAGGTCACTGCCAGCCGTAGCGCTCCCTGAGTCGCTGACGCACCGAGTTGAACCGCATCCGGTCCAGCGCGCACGCCTCCCGGCGCATGCCCTGCTCGTGCAGCCGCAGCACCCGGTCCACGGCCACCCAGGAGTCGCGCCCCGACCGGTCCCACGGACCGCTGCCGATCGGCACCCAGTCCCGGTCCCCGGCGTGCCCCTTGCTCGACAACTGCACCGCGAGGAACGTGCCCGCCGCCTCCCGCGCCACGACCAGCACCGGCCGGTCCTTGCCGCGGCCGTCGTTCTCCTCGAACGGGACCCAGGTCCAGACGATCTCGCCCGGGTCCGGGTCGCCGTCGTGCGCGGGTGAGTATTCGGTACGCACCCGGCCGACCGAGCGCGGCTCGGTCTCGACGGTGGCGTACGGGCCGTAACGGCCCGGGGTGTCTTCAGGGGTGTAGGCGGTCACAGGCCGTACCGTACGTCACCCGTCCGGCGGTACCGATCAAGGGGGTTGATCGGCCGAGGGGATCAACCGGCCGAGAGGCGACCAGAGTCGACCAGAGGCGACTAGGGTCTGCCGTCGACGCCCGTCAGCTCCCGCCCCGTCACCATCTCGCTCTCGATCCGCACGAACACGCCGTCCCGCAGCGGCATCCACGACCGGGGACCGGTGCGCAGCAGCCGCTCGTGCTCGCCCGGGTCGGTCACCGCCTCCGCCCGTCCGGTCACCACCACGCTCCAGCCGGACCGGCGCCCGGCGTGGAAGTCGTCCGCCTCGAACGCCACCACCACCCCGTCGACGGCCCGCACCAGGTCGGAGCCCGCGGAGGTGCACAGCACCACGGACCCGTCCGAGTCCAGGGTGAAGTTCACCGGCAGCACCGCGGGAAGCGCCTGCCGCGTGTACACGACGCGTCCGACCGGCGCCTTGCCCAGCAGGCGCAGACACTCCTGCCGGTCGAGCGCCCGGAAGCCATCGCTGTGGATCATTTCCCCATCGTCGGCCGCGGACCGGGCCCCGACTAGGGCCGGACGGCCCCGTTGACGTCGGAGTACGGCCGGCGCCGCCGGTCCTCCCGAGATGCCTGACCCTCCGTCCCGGTGGAACCCTCAAGACATGGGCAAGACCGCACTGATCGTCATCGACATGATCAACACCTACGACCACCCGGACGCCGACCAGCTGCTCCCGTCCGCCGAGACGGTGGTCCCGAAGATCTCCGGGCTGCTGGAGCGGGCGCGGCGGCAGGAGGCGCCGGTGATCTACGTCAACGACAACTTCGGCGAGTGGCGCTCCCACCACGGGGAGCTGCTCGACAAGGCGCTGGCGGGGCCGCACGCGCATCTGGTCGAGCCGCTGGTGCCGGACGAGTCGTCGCTGTTCGTGGTCAAGGCCCGGCATTCGATCTTCTTCGAGACCCCGCTCAGCTATCTGCTCACGCAGCAGGGCATCGACCAGCTCGTACTGGTCGGGCAGGTGACCGAGCAGTGCGTGCTGTACTCCTCGCTCGACGCGCACATCCGGCACTTCCAGGTGACCGTCCCCCGGGACGCCGTCGCGCACATCCACGAGGATCTGGCGGACGCGGCCCTGCGGATGATGGAACGCAACATGGGTGCACGGGTGTGCCACAGCGGGGAGCTGTGGACGTGACCCGGACCGGGCGCCCCACGGGGGCGACACTGGGAGCATGAGCCGTCCCTCCCTCCCGCCGCCGGAACTGCGCGCCTATCTGGAGGAGCTGGTCCGCCGTACCTCCGCCGTCTGCGGCGACCGCCTGGTGAGCGTCCTCGCCGTCGGCTCGCTCGCCCTGGGCGACTACCGCCACGGGCGCAGCGACGTCGACGTGACGGTCGTGGTGGACCCCGCCCCGCCGCACGCGGACCTGTCCGCGCTGGCCGCGGCGCTGGCCCACCCCGAGCTGCCCTGCCCCGCCGCCGGTCTCGAACTCGTCGTCTACGCGGCCGACTTCGCCGCCCGCCCGTCGGGCGAGGCGGGCTATCTGCTCGACCTCAACACCGGACCAGCCCTGCCCGAACGCGCCGGCTACGACCCCGCGGACGCCTCCGACTTCTGGTACGTCATCGACCGCTCCGTCGCCCACCAGGCCGGACTCCCGCTGTACGGCGCACCGGCGCGGGACGTGATCGCCGCCCCCGACCGGCCCACGGTGCTGGCCGCGCTCCGCGCCTCCGTACGCGAACACGCCGACGGTGACGGGCACCTGGCGGACAACCGGGTGCTCAACGGCTGCCGCGCCACCGTCCACTGCCGTACCGGCCACTGGTTCCCCAAGCGCAGGGCCGGGGAGATCGTCGCCGCGTCCGAACCCGCCTTCGAGCCCCTGATCACCGAGGCGCTGCGCAGCTTCGAACGCCCTCGGGCGGAGGCGGCCGTGCTGCCCGCGGACGAGGTGCGGTCGTTTCTGGCGTGGGTGGCCGGGCGGGTGGAGGAAGCGGCCGCGGCGGCCGGGGTCTGAGGCCGCGCGCCCACGGGCCGGGAAGCGGAACCCGGGCCCACCTCTGATCTTGCGAGAGTGCCCCGGCCTTCAGGCCGGGGGTGAATCGTGTCTCAAGACTGCTCTGACCTCAGCCGTGGGCACGGGTCTGCACTGTTCACCCGCGCCCACGGCCGGCCGCGCTCAGTCCGGCCGCTTCTGCTGCGCGATGTAGTCCTTGACCACCTGGAGCGGCGCACCGCCGCACGAGCCCGCGAAGTACGGGGCGACCAGAACCGGCCGTGCATGACCGCCTGGTTGACCCGGCCGTACCGCAGCCCGCCTTCGTTCCCGGCAACCGCGGCCGATCGTGCAAGACAGGCGTGTCTGCCCGGATACCCAGCCGCCCGAACCCGCGTGACCGTTCAAGGGCGAGGCGGGTCGGCCCGAGCAGCCGGCTGCGGCCGGTGGCCCGGGGGCGCGGTCGCTTCCGCGTGCTGCCGCAGCGCCTCGATCAAGTTCGTCACCTCCGGACGGGCCGGGCGGCGCAGTACGGCGGCCCCGATGTGCCGGGCCGGCGTCGGCGCGTCGAGCGGTACGGCCCGCACGCCCGGCAGCGCGGGGGTCAGCGCGACGGTGGGGATCAGGGACACGCCCACACCCGCGGCTACGAGGGAGCGTGCGAAGAAGTAGTCCGTCGTGCTGCCCCGGACGTCCGGGCTGAAGCCCGCCTGCTCGGCGTAACGGCGCAGATACGCCTCGGTCTTGAGGCAGCCGAGCACCCAGGGCTCGTCCGCGAGCCCGGCGAGGTTCAGGACCGGGCGGCCGCCCAGCGGGTGCGTCCCGGGAAGGACGACGTGCAGCGGGTCCTCCGTCAGGGGGATCCACCGCACGTCGCGTCCCGGGCCCCGCAGGCCGGGCAGGGGTCCGTCGAAGTGGTAGGCGAGCGCCACGTCCACGGCACCCCCGCGGAGCATGCGCAGGCTGTCCTCGGGCTCGCGGCCACAACGAGCTGCTGATCGCCCGTGCCCTGGCCCGTTACGGCGGTGACACCTCGCACGTCCTCGTGGCCACCAAGGGCGGCCGGGGCCGCCCGGGCGACGGCAGCTGGACCGTGGACGCCACCCCCGCTCACCTCAAGCGGGCCGCCGAAGCCTCCCGGAAGCGCCTGGGAGTGGAGGCCATCGGGCTGTACCAGCTGCACAAGCCCGACCCCGGCGTGCCCTGGACGGTCCGTCCGGCCCGGCGTCGTCGGACACCGCCTTCCACCGCGTCGCGGCCGACCACGGCGTCAGTCCCCAGCGACTCGCTCTGGCCTGGCTGCTGCACCGTGCCCCCGCGGTCATCCCCATCCCCGGAGCGAGCCGTCCCGCTTCGGTCCTCGACTCGGCCCGGGCCACGGAGACCGTACTCGGGGCGGCGGAGCTGGAGCAGCTGGAAGCCCTGCGGCCGGCCGACGAACTCGGCGGCCGGGCCGGTGGCTGAGCCACGGCCGGCCGTACGTCGCCTGCGGCCGGCCGGCGCCTCCGCAGACCTGTGTCCGGCGACTCCGGCCGTCCCGCCCGGATCACGGCCAGCCTGGGCCGGGCCGTCACCCGGCGCCGCGCGGTGCTGCTCCTGGGCTCCATGGCCGCCGCCCGGTAGAACCGAGGAACCAGCAGAACCGAGGAACCAGCAGAACCGAGGAACCAGCAGAACCGAGGAACCAGCAGAACCGAGGAACCGGTAGAACCGAGGGAGCCGTCGATGACCGTCCGCCGTGTCGTGCCCAACCTCCACTCCGAATATCCGGGAAAGAACGGGGAGTTCTACGGCCTGCTGGGCCTCGAGCAGGTCATGGACCACGGCTGGATCAGAACGCTGGCGTCCCCGTCCAACCCGACGGCACAGGTCAGCGTCATGACGGAGGACGCGACGGCGCCCGTCCACCCCGACCTCAGCGTCGAGGTGGACGACGTGGACGCGGTGTACGAGACCGTGCGGAGGACCGGCGCGGAGATCGTCCATCCGCTGCAGGACGAGGAGTGGGGCGTCCGCCGCTTCTTCGTCCGCGACCCCGACGGCCGCGTGGTCAACGTCCTCGGCCATCGCTGAGAGGCGGTGTCAGGCCTTCGCATCCGCCTCCGCGTCCCGCTCCTGCAGCGCCTCCTCACGCCCGCGCGGCAGCAGCAGCGGCGTCGCCAGCAGCAGGGCGCCCGCGACGGCGATGGCCGTGCGAGGGCCCGTGACGCTCGCCAGCAGCCCCCACAGCGCTGTCAGCGCGGCGATCGACGCCTTGCTGGTCGCCGACCACGCCGACAGCGTGCGGACCACCCGGTCCGCGGGCGTCCGCTCCAGCCGGCGCGTCGCGAACACCGGGTTGAACACGCCCATGCTCGTGATCAGCCCGAACTCGATCACGATCACCAGGACCAGCCCCGCCGCGCCCGGCCCCACGAACGCCAGCCCCACCGACCAGCACGCCCGCAGCGTCCCCGCCACGCCCAGCACCCGCCGCGCCCCGAACCGCGCCACCAGCCGCCGCGACAGCCGCGCCCCGACCAGCCCGCCCACACACGGCACCGCGAACGCCAGCCCGTACTGCCACGGCGCGAAGCCCAGCGGGCCCACCATCAGCACGACCAGCAGCGGCGACGACGCCATGATCAGGCCGCTGACCAGCACCGTGTTGAGGAACAGCGGACGCAGTTCACGGCTGCGCAGGATGTACCGCCACCCGTCGAGCAGATCGCCGGCCCGCAGCCGGGGCCGTGGCTCCGGCCGTTCGGGACGCCGGTCGCCGCCGCCCGCCGCGCCCAGCGCACCCGCCGACAGCAGATAGCTCACGGCGTCGGCGACCACCGTCGTCACCGGACCGAACCAGCCGATCGCCGCCCCGCCCAGCGGCGGCCCCAGCATGGTCGCGGTCCACGTCGTCGACTCCAGCCGCCCGTTCGCGCGCAGCAGCTCCTCGCCCGGCACGACGTCCTTCACGTACGCGCCGACCGCCGCCTGGAACGTGATGTCGGCCGCCGCCACCGTCACCGACACCACCAGCAGCTGCGCCACGGTGAGCGCGTCGAGGGCGTACGCGAGGGGCACGCTCAGCAGCACCGCGCACCGCACGAGGTCCGTCGCGATCATCACCGGGCGTTTGCGGCGGTACTCCACCCAGGGCCCGAGCGGGACCGACAGGACCGCGCCGACCGCCGGCCCCACCGCCGCCAGCAGCGACACCTCGGCCGGACCGGCGTGCAGCACCAGCAGCGCGACCAGCGCGAACGCGTCGAACGCGAACCGCGTGCCGAAGGTGCTGACCCCGTACGCCGTCCACAGCCACCCGAACCGCCACGCCGCCGACCGCCGCCCGTCCACCCGCCCCCCGCTCACGCCGATCCCGCCCCGGCGGGCCGCCGGGGACCGGCCCATCCAAGCGAGCCGGGCCGCCGAGGGCAAACCGGACCGGTTTACTCCCGGCGCGGAGGGCTACGCGGCTCGCAGAGGGAGGCCCGCGACCGCACACCCGCGAACCGCGACCACGCACCGGGAGGCGCCCCATGACCACGCGCGTACGCGACGTGATGTCCGCGCACACCACCTCCGTCGAGCCGATGACGTCGGTGACGCAGGCGGCGCGGCTGATGCGCGAGCAGAACGTCGGTGACGTCCTCGTCTCCTACGACTGCGACCTGTTCGGCGTGCTCACCGACCGCGACATCGTGCTGCGGGGCGTCGCCGAGGGGCACGACCCCGAGGCCACGACCGTGGGCTCGCTGTGCACCCGCCCGCCGCTGGTGACGCTCGACCCGGACGACACGACCGACCACGCCGTCGAGCTGATGCGGGAACACGCCGTGCGGCGGCTGCCCGTCGTGGAGCACGGCGGCTGCCCCGTGGGCGTGGTCAGCCTCGGCGACCTCGCCGCCGAGGAGGACCCGCACTCCGCGCTCGCGGACATCAGCCGCGCCACGCCGACCCACTGAGCGGGGTCAGCCGTCCACCGTCACCGCGCACGACCAGCCGTACGGCCCCGGCGCCAGCCGCAGGTCCTCCCAGCCGACGTCCACCGGCACCTCCCCGGTGACCCGCACGTCCGTGAGGGCCGCGACCGCCAGCCGTACGTCCAGGCCGCCCTCGGCCTCGTCGGCCTCCACGTCCACCGGCACCTCGCCGTACGCCTCCAGCCGGTACAGGATCTCGTCGAGCAGCGCGGCCAGCAGATCGTCGTCGCTCGTCTCCTCGAGCCGGATGCGGTCCACCGCGGTCGGTCTCACGCCGGACACGTCGGCGAAGCACTCCACCATCGCCACCACGGCCTCGGCCAGGCAGTGCTCGCGGCTCGCCGCCCACGCCTCGATGCGTACGTCGTCCTCCTGCGCCACCGAGCGGTGCCCGCTGCTGTCCCGTCGCGGCGCCTGCCCCGGGTCACTCGTGTCACCGACCATGCACCACGACTGCCCGAGCGCACGGACCCCATGCCCCGCGGCGGCGCTTCGCGCACCGGGGGAGGGGGTACGCGGAGGCCGACCGGGTCGTGACCGCTCGGAGGGAGGTCACCGTCATGCGGTTCCGTGATCGCCGGCAGGCCGGCCGCGAACTGGCCGCGCGGCTGCGGGAGAGGCAGGTCGCCGGGGCCCTGCCCGACCCCCTCGTGCTGGCGCTGCCCCGCGGCGGCGTCGCCGTCGCCGCCGAGGTCGCCGAGGCGCTGGGCGCGCCCCTCGACGTCCTCGTCGTCCGCAAGATCGGCGCGCCCCGCCACGAGGAGTACGGCGTCGGCGCCATGGCGGGCGACGGCGTCCCCGTGTTCGACGAGGAGGCGCTGCGCGGCCTCGGGCTGACGGAGGCCGACCTCGCGTCCGTCGTCGAACGGGAACGTGCCGAACTGCTCCGGCGCGAACGGCTCTACCGGCAGGGCAGGCCCGCGCCGGACCCGCGCGGCCGTACGGTGATCGTCGTCGACGACGGCCTGGCCACCGGCTCCACGGCCCGCGCCGCCCTGCGCGCCCTCCGCGCCCGCGGCCCCGCCCGCCTGGTCCTGGCCGTCCCGGTCGCCTCCCCGGCGGGCGCCGCGACCCTCCGCCCCGAGGCCGACGACCTGATCGCCCTCCACGAACCGGCCGCGTTCATGGCCGTCGGCCAGTGGTACGACGAGTTCGACCAGCTGACGGACGAGGAGGTCCTGGGGGCGCTGCGCGAGCACCAGCCGTAGCCGGCCCCGCCCCCGCCCGGCGCCGTGCGTCGCTTGCGTGCCGGGCGTCGGCCGAGCCCGCTGCCCGTGGAGCCGCCGAGGTGACGGCGTGGCCCGGGGCGCCGAAGCCGACCGCCGCTCGGGTACGGGGCTCCGTCGGGGCGGCCGTCCGTGGACACGCTGAGGAGTTCCGGGCACCAGCCCGTGGGCGCCGGCCCGGGGTCACACCACCCCGTCCGCCCGCAGCGCCTCGATGTCCTCCGGCGTGCGCCCCAAGCCGCGCAGGATCGGTTCCGTGTGTTCGCCCACCGCCGGCACCGGGCCCATGCGGGCGGGGATCCCGGCGAGGTCGGCGGGTGGCAGGAGCGCCTCCGCCGTGCCGCCCGGCACCCCGATCTCGCGCCACCGGCCGCGCGCCGCCAGCACCGGGTGGTCGAGGAACGCCGCGACGTCGTTCACCCCGGCGCAGGCGATGCCGATCGCCTCCAGATCCTTCAGCAGTTCCTCCGCGTCGTCGCGGGCGCACCGCTCCGCCACGATCGCGTTCAGCTCGTCCCGGTGCGCCACACGGTCCGAACCGGTCGCGAACCGAGGGTCGTCCGTCAGCTCGGGCCGGCCGAGGAACTCCCGGCACAGCGCGGCCCACTCGCGCTCGTTCTGGATGGAGAACAGCACCTCGCGCCCGTCCGCCGCCTCGAACGTGCCGTACGGGGCGATCGTCGCGTGCTGGGTGCCCAGCCGGGGCGGCTGGCTGCCGCCGTGGCGGGTGTAGTAGGCGGGCTGGCCCATCCACTCCGCCAGCGCCTCGAACAGGGACACCTCCACCGGGTGCACCTCGCCGGTGGTGGCGCGCGTGTAGAGGGCGGTGAGGACACCGCTGTACGCGTACATCCCGGCGGCGATGTCGGCCACGGAGATGCCCGTGCGGGCGGTCTCCCCGGGCGTGCCGGTGAGCGACACCAGACCCGTCTGGCACTGCACCAGCAGGTCGTACGCCTTGCGGTCGGCCCACGGCCCGGTCGTGCCCCACCCGGAGATCGTGCAGGGGACGAGACGCGGATGGCGGCGGCCCAGCGCCTCCGCGTCGAGACCGAGCCGGCCGGCCGCGCCCGGCGCCAGGTTCTGCACGAACACGTCGGCGTCCGCCAGCAGTTCGTGCAGGATGTCCCGCCCGCGCGGATCCTTCAGGTCGAGGGTGAGGGACTCCTTCGAACGGTTGATCCACACGAAGTAGCTGGACGTGCCGTGCACGGTGGTGTCGTAGCGGCGGGCGAAGTCCCCCTCGCCCGGCCGCTCCACCTTGATCACCCGGGCTCCGAGGTCGGCCAGCTGCCGGGTGGCGTAGGGCGCGGCCACCGCCTGCTCCACGGTCACCACCGTCACCCCGGACAAGGGGAGTCTCCGCACGTCCACGCCTCCTGTCCGCACCCGGGTGCCCCGGTCGCCGGCCTCCCTCGGCCGGTACGCGATCACTACGCGATTAGTACGACCAGGGCGAACCGCCTGTCAACGCCTGCCCTCAACGCCCGCCCGGCGCCGGCACGTCGGCGGGGCGGCTGCGCGACATGATGCGCATGCCGCGCGCGTCCACCGCGCGGACCTGCAGTGAACCGCAGCCGCAGCGCGTCCACACCGTGCTGCCGGCCGCGGTGGCGTGCCGCGAGACGACCTGGAACGGCTCCGCGTGGTCCGGCCATCCGCAGTAGGGGCAGGCGGTGCCGGTCGTCCCCGTGGCGCCGGTCGTGCTGGTCATGGCGACTCCTTGGAATCTCAGGTGCATCACGTGACTCGTGTGCCTGTCGTCGTGCGCGACACCTCAAGAGTGCGCCGTCGATTATGTTCACGTCCAGGTTGACTTTGTGCACGCCACCGTGAAGCGTCGACTTCATGATTGACCTGCGCCGGCTCCACGTCCTGAGGGCGGTCGCCCACTACGGCACGGTCACCGCGGCCGCCCGAGCCCTGCACTTCACGCCCTCCGCCGCGTCCCAGCAGATCCGCCAACTGGCCCGCGACCTCGGCGTGGACCTGCTGGAGCCCCAGGGCCGCGGCGTTCGCCTCACCCCCGCCGCCGAGTCCCTGCTCGCGCACGCCGACGCCATCCAGGCCCGCTGGGACCAGGCGGAGCTGGATCTGCGCGCCGACCACGGCGACCCGGCCGGGGTGCTGCGGGTCACCGGGTTCCCGGTGGCCGTCTCCGTGCTGCTCGCGCCCATGGCGGCCCGGCTCGGCGCGCGGCATCCGCGGCTGTCGGTCCGCATCACCGAAGCAGCCGTTCCGGCCATCTTCGACCTGCTCTTCGAGGGCGCCGCCGATCTCGCCGTGGTGGAGTCCACCCCGCACAACCCGCCGATGAGCGACACGCGGTTCGACCAGCAGCCCTTGCTGGACGACCCGTTCGACCTGGTCGTGCCGGACGCCCACGCGCTGGCCGGCCGGGACCGCGTCGACCTGGCCGAGGCGGCGCACGAGCCGTGGATCGCCCCGGTGCCGGAGAGCCCGTGCCGGCTCCAGGTGATGGCCGCGTGCGGCGCGGCCGGCTTCGCACCCGAGGTCGTCCACCACGCCGGCGACTGGAACGCCACGGCCCATCTCGTGGCCCATGGACTCGGCGTGGCCCTGATCCCGCGCCTGGCCCACGTCACCCCGCACCTGCCGATCACCCGCGTCCGCTGCACGGGCGACCCGCACCGCAGGCTGCTGACCGCCACCCGCACCGGCGGCCACGCCCGCCCGGCCGTCGCGGCGGCCCTCCGCGAGCTGCGCGAACTCGCCCCTACGGCGCTCGCCTGACGATCCGTCGGACAGCCCCTACCGGGCGCCCGTCTCCTTCCGCCCCGGCGCCCCGACCCGCAGCCCGTCCATGACGAGGTCGAACAGGCGGGCCGCCCGCGGCTGCCAGTCGCTCGTGGGGTCGAGCTGCCAGAGCCCGCCGAGGGCGAGGATCAGGTCGTCGGCGGACACGCCGGGGCGGATCACCCCGGCCTCCTCGCACGCCCTCAGCAGCCGGTCGGTCGCCTGCAGGAGCGAGTCGTGGCCGGGTTTCGCCGGACCGTCCGGGGAACTGGTCGCCTGCCGGATCGCGTCCGCGAGACCCGCCTTGGTCATGCCGAACCGGGCCAGCCGGTCCATCCACTCCCGCAGCGCCCGGTCGGGCTCCCGCGTGCCCAGCAGCTGGTCCGCGCTCTCGGCGACCTGCCGCAGCTCGTGCCGGTAGATCTCCATGACCAGCGCCTCACGGCTGGGGAAGTTCCGGTAGAACGTGCCCTGTCCGACGCACGCCTTCTTGGCGATCACGCTCAGCGGGGTGTCCGCCGACCGGGTCAGCTCGGTGACCGCGACGGCCAGGATGCGCTCGCGGTTGCGCTGCGCGTCCGCCCGCTGAGGTGTCTCCGCGCCCCGGGACGCGTCCTTGTGCTCGCCCACCGGTCCTCCTTCCGGGCCGTGACCGAAACCCGTCCTTGATAAGCGGACAGCTGTCCACTACGTTCTCGGTAACGGACAGCTGTCCGCTTCCGGTCCATCGTATCGGCGGACCCGGGCGGCTCGGGACGGCCCTTCCGCATGCCCGAGCCGGCGCCGCGTCCGCACGACCGCGCACGGCACACCATCCCGCAGTCCGCACGCCCTGCACAGCACCGCGCCTCCACGTCCCGTCCTTTCCGATCCCGTGACTCCTGAGATACCCGTGAAAGAAGGCCGTCCATGACGCCCCCCACGTCGTCCAGCACCGTCACCCTGAACATCAACGGCGAGAAACACACGCTGACCGTCGACCACCGCACCACCCTGCTCGACGCCCTGCGCGACCGCCTCGACCTGACCGGCACCAAGAAGGGCTGCGACCACGGGCAGTGCGGCGCCTGCACCGTCCTCGTCGACGGCCGCCGCACCGTCTCCTGCCTCCAGCTGGCCGTCGCCTCCGAGGACCGTGAGATCACCACCGTGGAGGGCGTCGCGGAGGGGGACCGGCTGCACCCGGTGCAGCAGGCCTTCCTCGACCTCGACGGCTTCCAGTGCGGCTACTGCACGCCCGGCCAGATCTGTTCGGCCGTCGCCATGATCGAGGAGCACGCCGCCGGCTGGCCCAGCGCCGTCACCGCGGACGTACGGCCCGAGGCAGGGCCGCCGCCCCTGACCACCGAGGAGATCAAGGAACGTATGAGCGGCAACCTCTGCCGTTGCGGCGCCTACGGCCAGATCGCGCGGGCGGTCGCCCGTGCTGCCGCCGAGGCGTCCGCCGAGAAGCTCACCGAGGAGACCGCCGCATGAGGGAGTTCGACTACCGGCACGCCGACGACGTCACCGGCGCGGTCGCCCTGCTGGACGCCGACCCGGACGCCCGCTACCTCGGCGGCGGCACCAACCTCGTCGACCTGATGAAGAACGGCGTCGAGACCCCCGCCCGGCTCGTCGACGTCCGTTTCCTCCCGCTCGACCGGATCGAGACCGCCGACGACGGCGCCGTACGCATCGGTGCGACCGTCACCAACAGCGACCTCGCCGCCCACCCGCTGATCCGCGAGCGCTACCCGGCGCTCACCCAGGCCGTGCTGGCCGGCGCCTCCGGGCAGCTCCGCAACATGGCCACCGTCGGCGGCAACCTGCTCCAGCGCACCCGCTGCGGCTACTTCACCGACATCACCCGGCCCTGCAACAAGCGCGAACCCGGCAGCGGCTGTCCGGCGATCGAGGGGGAGCATCACAACCACGCCATCCTCGGCGCGTCCGAGCACTGCGTGGCCGTCCACCCGTCCGACATGGGCGTCGCGCTCACCGCCTTCGACGCCGTCGTCTCCTGGCAGACCGCAGAGGGCGCCGGCGAGGCCCCGCTGGCCGACTTCTACCTGCCGGTCGGCGACACCCCGCACCGCGAGACCGTCCTGCCGCCCGGCGCGCTCATCACGCACGTCACCCTGCCGCCCGCCCGCGTCGCCGCCCGCTCGCGCTACCGCAAGGTCCGCGAACGCGCCTCGTACGCCTTCGCGATCGGCTCGGTCGCCGCCGCGCTGGAGATCGACGACGGCGTCATCTGCGACGCCCGCCTCGCCCTCGGCGCGGTCGCCTCCCGGCCCTGGCGGGCCCGCCTCGCCGAACGGATCCTCGTCGGCGCGCCCGCCTCCGCCGAGTACTTCGCCGCCGCGGCCGACGCCGAACTCGCGGCGGCCCGCCCCCTGCCCCACAACGGCTACAAGGTGACCCTCCTGCGCAACCTCGTCGTGGCCGTGCTGACCGAACTCGCCGAGGAGACCACCCGATGACCGTCGCACCCCAACGCCCCGCCGTACCAGGCCTGGTCGGCACCGCGCACACCCGCGTCGAGGGCCGCGACAAGGTCACCGGCGCCGCACGCTACGGCGGCGACGTCCCGTTCGCCGGGCTCGCCCACGGCATGCTCGTGCTGTCCACGGTGGCCCGTGGCCGGATCCGGTCGGTCGACACCGGCCCGGTGCTCGCCATGCCGGGCGTCCTCACCGTCCTCCACCACGGCAACGCCACCCGCCTGAACATCGATTACATCGGCATGCTGGGCATCCCGCCGGACCCGACCGCCGTCGTGTTCCAGCACGACCGCGTGCCGCACGCCGGCTGGCCCGTCGCCCTCGTCGTCGCCGAGACGCCCGAGCAGGCACGGGCGGCCGCCGACGCCCTCACCGTCACGTACGAGGCGGAGCCGCACGACGTCGCGCTCTCCGCGGACCGGCCGGACGCCTACCCGGCCGACGGGCACATGCCGGGCACCACCGAGAAGGGCGACCTGGAGGCCGAACTGGCCGCCTCCGCGCATGTGGTGGACGCGGAGTACACCACGCCCGAGGAGCACCACGCCATGATGGAGCCGCACGTGGCGACGGCGTGGTGGGACGGCGGCCGGCTCGACATGGTCGACTCCGACCAGGGCATCACCTGGGTCGCCGACGAACTGGCCCGGATGTTCTCCCTCGAGCCGTCCGCGGTGCGGGTCCGCTCCGAGCACGTCGGCGGCGGATTCGGCAGCAAGGGCGTCCGCGCGCCGCAGGTGGCCGCCGCGATGGCCGCCGCCGAACTGGGCCGCCCGGTGCGGGTGTCCCTGACCCGGCGCCAGATGTTCTCCGTCACCGGCTACCGCAGCCCCACCGTGCAGCGCGTCCGCCTGGGCGCCGGGGCGGACGGACGGCTGCGCGCCCTGGAGCACACCTCGCTCAACCAGACGTCCACGGTCCACGAGTTCGTCGAGCCGGGCGCGGGCGTGGCCCGCACGATGTACGACGCC
>Ga0164243_10004232_pt1 | contig 22621 bp, 19 predicted proteins | sample OricompcompostOP_FD_108781 | JGI IMG/M metagenome (GOLD analysis project Ga0164243, IMG submission 108781) | Organic Plus compost microbial communities from Emeryville, California, USA - Original compost - Organic plus compost (OP) | ecosystem: Engineered > Solid waste > Mixed feedstock >...
CCCGGCACGAGCGGGAAGGGATCGCCGATCTCGCCGGCGAGCAGATGCAGATCGGTGGCGCAGATGCCCACCCGCTCCACGCGCACCACGATCTCGCCGGGCGCTGCCGTCGGCACGGGGGAACGTTCCAGGTGCACGACGCCCTTCGAGGGGAACACGACCTGCAGGGCCTCGCCCTCATGCTGTCCCGGCATCGCGCCTCCTTGCGTCGCACCCGATCATCGCGGGCGGCGCGGCGCCGGCACTTGCCTGAGCGCGCGCGAGGGTTGCGCGCGCGTGCAGGCTATCCGAGGGCTCGGCTGCGGAACTCCGAAGGCGTCTCCCCGTAGGCGGCCTTGAAGGTCCGGGAGAAGTGCGCGGCGTCGGCGAAGGACCAGCGCGAGGAGATCGCCGTCACCGTCTGCCCCGCCAGAGCCGGGTCGGCGAGCTCGCCACGGCAGCGCTCCAGGCGCCGGGCCCTGATGTAGGCGGAGACCGTGACGCCCGCCTGGCGGAACAGCGCATGCAGATAGCGCACGGAGATGAAGTGCGCCTGCGCGATCGAGGTCGGGGTCAGCGCGGGATCGCCCAGGCGATCCTCGATGTATCCGTAGAGCTGGTCGAAGAGCCGCTCCGCCGGCAGCGCCCGCTCCTGACCGAGGCGCTCGCGCAGGAGGATGTTCACGAGGTCCACCGCGTTCCGGCCCAGCCGCCAGCCGCTGCCGGCGCGCAGGAGCTCCAGCCGCCCCGCGAGCTGCTCGAGCACCGTGCCGACCATCCCGCCCAGCGGGTCGTCCCGGTCCAGGGCGGTCGCGGTGAGCCGTGCCATCCGCTCGCCGGAGAGCTCGGCGAGCCGCTGCGGGAACATCAGGACGATCGTGCGGATCGCGGTCTCGTCGAAGGCGAGGGTGTAGGGACGGGTGGTGTCGTAGACGGCGAGGGTGCCCGGGGTGAGCACCACCTCCCGGCCGTCCTGGCTGAGGAAGCCGCTGCCCTCGAGCATGAGGCTCAGCTTGTAGCTCGGCTCCCCGTCGGACTGGGCGATCAGCCGGCGGGTGCGCTCCACCACATGGGCGTCCGCGCTGATCTCCACGACGGCGAAGTCGCGCAGCTGCGCGGCCCGGCTCGCAGCGCGGAAGTGGTGCGGCCGACGGCTGCTCACGGCCAGGGGCACGAAGGTCCTGCTCACGGCGTCCCGGAAGTCCGCGAAGGACCCGAAGCGCCGCACCGGGGTGATCGCGCCCCGTGCGGCGGCCGGCAGGGGCGACGCGAGGGCTGCCCCCGCGCTGCTGAGCACCATCGTCGTTCCTCCTGCGGCCCCGGGACCGTCGCTGTGCACCGGGATTGCCGTCGATGGTAGCCGCGCGGCCGGGGCGGCAGGCGCGATCGGCGGCGATCCTGGGCGATCCTGCGCAAAGCGGCGTCGTTCTGCGCAAACCGGCTGTCCGGCGTGCGGGCTTGCCGCTTGTGCGCGGGCAGGCAACACCCCTTCGCGACGGTTCAATTCCCCCGCCCCGACGGCCGGAACACTGACGGAGCGGGCACCCTCGCGTCTCGCGCTGGGCGCCGCGCACCCTGCACCCGGTACGAAGGAGTACTTGCATGAACCGATCCCTGAGGGCGGGCGCCGTCCTCCTCCTCAGCGCGGCGCTCGTCGCGCTCAGCGGCTGTACCTCCCCCGACCGCCCCGGCGGCGGCGCCTCCGGAGGCAGCGAGCTCGCCTGCGGTCTGGGCAACGGGCAGAAGGCCACGGGCACGCCCCTGAAGGTGGCCGCCCTGGCGACCCAGTCCGGCGGCGTCGACTTCTCCTCCTCGCCCAAGAGCACGAAGGCCTACTTCGACTGCGTCAACGACAACGGCGGCATCAACGGCCGGCCCATCGTCTACCAGATCGGCGACGACGCGCTCGACCCCACCAAGACCGCGCAGCTGGCCGCGGGCTTCGCCGCCGACAAGGACATCGTCGCGCTCGTCGGCGACGCCACCTTCGTCGGCTGCGACGTCGCCAACATCGAGCTGAAGAAGGCCGGCCTGTTGTCCATCACGGGTGTGGGTGTGCCCCAGGCCTGCTTCGAGTCCTCCAACATCGCCCCGGTGAACGCCGGACCGCGCACCTCCGCGCTGGCGACCCTGCAATACTTCATCCGCAACAACCAGGCGAGCAAGTTCTTCGCCCTCGGCCTGAACACGCGGGGCAACGGCGACTGGGTCGCGGACGGCATCGAGAAGGTCGCCAAGGCCAAGGGCGTCGACCTCGTCGGCAACATCCTCAACGACCCGAACGAGCGCAACTGGCTGCCCACCATCTCGCAGCTGCAGCAGAGCGGCGCGACGAGCCTCGTGATCGCCGATCCGGCGCCCATCACCGCCTCGATCCTCGCCGCCGCCGAGCAGCAGGACGCGAAGGGCAGCATCCAGTGGTCCTGCACCGCCTCCTGCTACGACGCGCAGTTCGCCGAGCAGATCGGCTCGTACTGGGAGGGGTTCGTCGCCAACTCGGAGCTCCAGCTCGTCACGGAGACCTCCGGGACGGACCAGAAGCAGTGGCTGGCCGTGATGGACAAGTACGCGGCGAAGGACGCGCCGCGCGACACCTTCAGCCAGGCCGGCTACCTCGCCGGGAAGATCTTCGTCGACACCCTCCTGAAGGTCAGCGACCCGGCGACCCTGAACCGGGAGACCGTCACCAAGGCGCTGCTGGCCATCAAGGGCTACACCTCCGATCTGCTGTGCGCGCCCTGGTACTACGGCGAGGCCGAGGAGCACCACGCCAACCACGCCACGCGGATGGCGAAGGTCGAGAACGGCAAGTGGGTGTCCGCGGAGGGCTGCCAGGACGTCGACGACCCCGACATGGACGCGATCAAGCAGGCCGAGCAGAGCAAGGGGCTGCTCGTCCCGTGAGACGGTCGGCAACCGCCGCGACCGCGGATCGGAGAGCACTGAGGTGAACCTGCTGCCGTTCATCGTCGCCGGCCTCGTCAGCGGCTCCGTGTACGCGCTGTCCGGAGTGGGGGTGCTCGTGCTGTACCGCACGACCGGCGTCCTCAATCTGGCGCACGGCGCGATCGGCGGGCTGTCGGCGATGATCGCGTGGCAGCTGGTCCAGTGGGAGCTGCAGCCCCCGGTCGCGTTCGCCCTGTGCGTCGCGATCGGGGCTGCGCTCGCCCTCGCCTTCGGGCTGGTCGCCGGGCCTTTCCTGGCTCGCATCGACGAGCTGCGCAAGGCGATCGCCACGCTCGGCTTCGCGCTGGCGATCCTCGGCACGATGCTCTACGCCTGGAACGACAAGGCGCGCACCCTGCGGCTCCCCACCAGCCAGATCTCCTTTCCCCTGGGCGGGGCGCGGGTCAACCTCACCCACGTCATCTGCCTCGCGCTCGCCGTCGCGGTGGTCATCGCAGCCGTGCTCGCGCTGCGCTACAGCGCCCTGGGCGCCTCGATGCGAGCGTTGGCTAGCGATCGGGAGCTCGCCGCGGTCCTGGGCACGAACGTGCGCCTCGTGGAGAACACGGCCTGGGCGTTCTCCGGTGCGGTCGCCGGGGTGTCGGGCATCCTGCTCGCGGACCAGAACCGGCTGGAGCCGGCCGCGCTGACCTTCTTCATCATCCCGGTGCTGGCGACCGTCGTGGTGGGCCGCTTCGCCTCGCTGTGGCTCACGCTCCTGGGCGGTCTGGGGATCGGGCTGGTCGAGTCGCTGGTGTCCTCCTGGACGGTGCTCAGCGCCTTCTCGACCGCCGTCCCCTTCGTCGTCGCCACCGCGGTGATCCTCGCCTCGCGCCGCCGCGGGGTCATCCCGATCGGCGTGGTGCGCGCATGAGGCTCAGCGCTCTGCACCCTCTGCTGCGGACGGTGCTCCCCGGCGTGCTCGCCGGGCTGCTCCTCGCCGCGGTGATCCCCCTGGTCCCCGGCCTCGGCGAGGGACAGGGCCTGCGCACGCTGACGGTCTGCGCCATCTACTCGCTCGCCGCCGCCGGCGCGGGCCTGCTCTACGGACGGCTCGGGCTCGTCTCGCTCATGCAGGTGGGGCTCGTCGCGATCGGCGGCTGGGTGACGCTGCGGCTGTACCACGCCACGCACCTGCCCTTCGAGCTCGTCATGGTCCTCGCCGCGCTCATCACCGCGGCGATCGGCACGGTGGTCAGCCTGCCCGCGCTGCGGCTGTCCGGCCTGTCGCTCGCGATCGTCACGCTGATGATCGCCGGCGCGCTGGAGGTCATCGTCAACTTCACCGGATTCCCCAACGGCGGCGAGGACTTCCTCGGTCGGGTGGGCGGCGGCACGCTGGCGGCGATCATGCCGCGTCCGGCGCTCGTCGGCCAGGACGACGCGGCCTACTTCCGCTACGTCGTCGCGATCGTGGTGCTCGTGCTCCTGCTGCTGTCCTGGCTGCTCGCCTCGCGGCCGGGTCGCAGCTGGGCGGCGATCCGGCAGGGCGAGGCCGGGGCGATCGCGGCGGGGATCGACATCACCGCGTACCGCATCCTCGCGCTCGCCGCGACGAGCGCCGTCACCGGCGTCGCGGGAGCGCTGCTCGCGGCGAACTCCGGCATCCTCGACCCGGCCACGTTCAAGGCGCAGCAGTCGGTGCTCCTGTTCGCGACGGTGCTCATCGGCGGAGCCTTCACCCTCGCCGGCGCGATCATCGGCGGACTGTTCTTCTACGGGGTGCCCCAGCTGCTCAACAGCTGGCATGTGGACGGCAATCTCGTCTTCGTCATCCTCGGCCTGGGCACGGTGCACGCGATCACGACGAGCCCGGAAGGCATCGCGGGCTCCTTCGCGGCGCTCGGGCGTACCGTCCGCGCCCGCCTCGGCCGGCGGGAGGGGGCGCCGTGAGCGGCCTGACGATCTCCGGGGTCACCGTCCGCTACGGCGGGGTGACGCCGCTGGACGAGGTGTCGCTGCGTTTCGAGGAAGGCGTCTGCGGGATCATCGGCCCCAACGGCGCGGGCAAGACCACGACCTTCAACGTGCTCTCCGGCTTCGCGGTCCCCGCCGCAGGCTCGGTGGACCTCGACGGCGACCAGCTGCTCGCGGTCCCGCCGCACCGGCGCGCCCGTTGGGGCCTGCGCCGCTCCTTCCAGCAGGAGCAGGTGATCCGGAGCCTGTCCGCCCGGCAGAACGTCCTGCTCGCGGCGGAGCACTCGCGCTCCCCCGTCACGAGCGTGGACGCCGCACTCGAGTACGTCGGCCTCCGCGACGCCGAGCGCCCCGGCAGCGCCCTCACGATGCTCGAGCGGCGGCTCGTGGAGCTCGCCCGGTGCGTGGTCGGATCCCCGCGGCTCGTCCTGCTGGACGAGCCGGCCGCAGGACTCGACCCCGCGGAGTCCGAGAGGCTGCTGCGGCTGATCACGGGGATCCCTGAGCGCACCGGCGCCCTCGTGCTGCTGGTCGACCACGATATGGACCTGGTGCGGGCGGCCTGCGGAGTCGTCGCGGTGCTCGATTTCGGGAAGCGGATCGCCTACGGCCCGACCGCCGAGGTGCTCGCCTCCCCCGAGGTGCGCCGCGCCTATCTCGGCGTCGAGGAGGACGAGACGTGAACGCCCTGGAGATCCGGGAGCTGCGCGTGAGGCGCGGCGGCCGCGAGGTGGTGCACGGCATCGACCTGACCGTCGCCCCGGGTGCCGTGACGGCTCTGCTCGGCGCGAACGGGGCCGGCAAGTCCTCCACCGTTCTGGCCATCGCCGGGCTGCTCCGGGACACGAGCGGGACGATCGCCCTCAGCGGCAGGCCCTTGCGAGGCCTCGACCCGAACCGCATCCGGCGTGCCGGCGTGGCGACGATGCAGGAGGGCCACCGGGTGTTCCGCGACATCTCCGTGGTGGACAATCTGCGGATCGCCGCGCTTCTGCTGCCCCGCAGGCAGCGGGCCGAGGCCGTCGAGGAGATGCTGGATCTCTTCCCGGAGATGCGCGGCTTCGCCGAACGCCCGGGCGGCTCGCTCTCCGGCGGCCAGCAGCAGATGCTCGCGCTGGCCTGCGCGCTCGCCGCCCGGCCCGCCTTCCTCGTCATCGACGAGATGTCCCTCGGCCTTGCCCCCATCGTCGTCGCCCGGCTGGTGCCCGCATTGCGGCGGGTCGCGGAACGGGGGGTGGGCGTGCTGCTCATCGAGCAGTTCACGCGCGTGGCCCTGGAGCTGGCCACCACCGCCACCGTGCTCGCGCAGGGCACGGTGACCCTCAGCGCGCCGGCCGCCGAGCTGCGGGACCGGCCCGAGCGGCTTACTGCCGCCTATCGCCTCACCGAGGAGATCTGATGAGCCAGGAGCGCGCATGAGCGATCACGACTGCATCGTCGTGGGGGCCGGGACGGCCGGGTCCGTCGTGGCGCGGCGGCTGGCCGACGCCGGCTGGAGCGTGCTCGTCGTCGAGGCGGGCGGCTCGAATCGCGACGAGCGCATCCAGGACGTCGGCCGCCTCAACCAGCTCTGGCACTCCCCGCTGGACTGGGACCACCACAGCGAGCCCCAGCCGTACGCGCAGGGCCGCCGGCTGCACCTCCCGCGCGGGAAGGTGCTCGGCGGTTCCCACTCGCTCAACGCGGCGATCTGGGTGCGCGGACTGCCCTCGGACTTCGACGGCTGGGCCGCCGAGGGCTGCCCCGGCTGGTCCTGGGAGCAGCTCGAGCCCGTATACCGCCGCATCGAGGACTGGCGCGGGCAGCCCGCGGCCGGGCGCGGCAGAGCCGGCCTGCTGCCGGTCGAGCAGACCGCCCCGCTGCATCCCGTGCAGGCCGCCATCCTGGAGGCGGGCGTGCAGTGGGGCATGGCGCGCAACCCGGACTACAACAGCGGGACGATCACGGGCATCGCACCGATGCAGCTGACCGTCGCGCACGGCGAGCGGGTGACCACCTGGGACGCCTACACGCAGCCCGCGGTCGACGAGGGCCGGATCGCGCTGCGCACTGGTGCCGTCGTCCGGCGCGTTCTCGTCCACGACGGCCGCGCGGTCGCCGTCGAGCTGCACGGCCCCGAGGGAACGCAGGCCGTCGCCGCCCGGCAGATCGTGCTGTGCGCGGGCGCCTTCGGCTCGGCGGAGATCCTGCTGCGCAGCGGGATCGGGCCCGCCCGGCAGCTGGCCGCGCTCGGCATCGAGCCGCACGCGGATCTGCCGGTGGGCAGGAACCTGCACGACCACTACCTCGTGCCCGTGGTCTTCTCCGCCCGGCGCCCGGTGGAGCCGCCGCTGCCCCGCCAGCCGGTGACGCAGGTGCACTGGTTCTGGTCCTCCGTGCCGGAGGCACCGGCGCCGGACACCCAGCCGCTCGCCTTCAGCGTGCCGATGCTCGAGCCCGACATGGAGCCGGTCCCCAACGGCTTCACGCTGATGGCCGGGCTCGTGGGCACGCACAGCCGCGGCGAGCTCACCCTCGGCGGCCCGCAGGCGGCGGACGGGATCCGCATCGACCCGCACGTCCTGGAGGACGAGCGCGACGTGGCGAGCCTGCTGCGCAGCGTGCGGCAGTGCCTGCAGCTCGGCGCGCAGCCGGCGCTGGCCGCCTGGGGAGCGCAGCCCGTGCACCCGGGCGACGGACTGAGCGACGAGGAGCTGGTCGCCTACATCCGCCGCCGCGTCACGACCTACCACCACCCGGTGGGCACCTGCCGCATGGGCAGTGACGCCCGGGCCGTGGTCGACCCCCGGCTGCGGGTGCGCGGCGTCGCCGGCCTCACCGTCGCGGACGCCTCCGTCATGCCGGCGATCACCACCGGGAACACGAACGCGCCCACCACCCTCATCGCCGAGCAGGCGGCCGGATTCCTGCTCGACCCGGCCTCGGCCCCGGCGCCCGCCCCGGCCGCATCCTGAAGGAGAACCCCATGACGAACCCCCTCCTGCAGCGCGTCAGCGTCCCCGGCGGGCGCCCCATCCCGGACGCCGCGACCGGCGAGACCATCGGGCACGCCGCGGAGCACGGCGTCCCCGAGCTCGAGGCGATGGTCGTGAAGGGCCTGTCCGCACAGAAGGGCTGGGCCGCGCTGAGCCCCCCTCGACGGGGAGAGCTGCTGCACGAGGCCGCCACCCGCGTCGAGCAGCACGCCGAGGAGCTCGCCGACGCGGTGGCGCGCGAGCAGGGCAAGCCGCTCAACGGCATCGGGGCACGCATGGAGGTCTCCGCGGTGCAGGCCTGGCTGCGCGCGAACGGCGATCTCTGGGTCGAGCCGCAGCTGCTCGTGGACGACGCGGAGAACCGCTCCGAGCTCATCTACAAGCCCGTCGGCCTCGTCGGCGCGATCGGGCCGTGGAACTGGCCGCTGATGATCATGGTCTGGCAGATCGCGCCGGCGCTGAAGATGGGCAACGCGGTGATCGTGAAGCCCTCGGAGTACACGCCGCTGTCCGTGCAGGCTCTGGTCTCCGTGCTCAACGAGGTGCTGCCCGAGGGCGTGCTGCAGGTCGTGTCCGGCGGCCGTGCCGTCGGGGCGGCGCTCGCGGCCCACCCTGCGGTGGGCAAGATCATGTTCACGGGCTCGACCAGGACGGGCAAGGCCATCGTGGAGGCCTCCGCCCAGAACCTCACCCGCCTCACCCTCGAGCTCGGCGGGAACGACGCGGGAATCGTCCTGCCGGGCACGGACGTGGCCCGTCACATCGACGCGATCTTCTGGGGCGCGTTCCTCAACACCGGGCAGACCTGCGCGGCGCTCAAGCGGCTCTACGTCCACGAGTCCCAGTACGAGGAGGTCGTCGCCGCGCTCGCCGAGAAGGCCAGGACCACGCCGATGGGCCATGGCGTGGACGAGCGCAGCCTGCTCGGCCCGCTGCAGAACCCCGCGCAGTTCCGCATCGTCCAGGAGCTCGTGGACGACGCCCGAGCACGCGGCCGGCGGATCGTCGCCGGCGGAAAGCCCGCGCCCGAGCTGGGCCCCACCTTCTTCCAGGCGACCATCGTCGCCGACGCGGAGGACGGCGACCGGCTGGTGGACGAGGAGCAGTTCGGGCCCGCGCTGCCGGTGATCAGGTACACGAGCCTGGAGGAGGCGGTCGCGTCGGCGAACCGCCTGGACGCGGCGCTGGGCGCCTCCGTCTGGTCCGACGATCCGGAGCAGGCCCGCGAGCTCGCGCTCCGGCTGGAGGCCGGGACGGTGTGGGTGAACAAGCACGGCGGCATCCACCCGCTCGTGCCCTTCGGCGGCATCAAGGGGTCCGGCTACGGGCTCGAGTTCGGCATCGAGGGCCTGAAGGCCGCGGGCGTGCCCGTCGTGATCACCACGCGATGAGCGCAGGCGAGACCGGCGGCGCCGGCCAGGCAGTGCACGCCGCGCCGGGCGGTGCAGGCGGGCGGCCCGGGCACGACCGGAGCAGCCCGCGCCGCCCGCAGGCGCGCACGGCCCTCGTGACGGGAGCAGGGCGCGGCATCGGCGCCGCGACGGCAAAGGCTCTCGCCGCGGACGGGGTCGCCGTGCTCGTGACCGACATCGACGCGGACGCCGCGGCGCAGACGGCCGCCGAGGTCGCCGCCGCGGGCGGGACGGCCATGCACGCCGTGCTGGACACCACGAGCCAGGAGGCGCATGCCCGCGCCATCGAGACCGTCGAGCGCGTCTGGGGCGGGCTGGACATCGCCGTGAACAACGCCGGCATCGCCGCTCCCGCCACGCCTGCCGCCGAGCTCAGCGACCAGCAGTGGCGCCGGGTGCTCGATGTGGATCTGGACGGCGTCTTCTACGGGGTGCGCCTGCAGATCCCTGCGCTGCTGCGCCGCGGCAGCGGGACGATCATCGCGCTGTCCAGTCTCGGAGGCGTGCGCGGGCTGCCCGGCATGGCCGCGTACACCGCAGCGAAGCACGGGGTGAACGGGCTCATGCAGGCCGTCGCCCTCGAGTACGGAGCGCAGGGCGTCCGCGCGCTCGCGGTGGGGCCCGCCTACATCGAGACGGGCCTGGAGCGGAACCTGCCCCCGGAACGCCGCGAGGGCCTGGCGGCTCTGCACGCGCTGAACCGCATGGGCCGGCCGGAGGAGGTCGCCTCTGCCATCGCCTGGCTCGCGAGCCCCGGGGCGAGCTTCATCACCGGCTCCTACATCCCCGTCGACGGCGGTTATCTCGCCCGCTGAGGGCCGCGCGCCCGCCCAGCTCGGAGAAATCCACAGGGCTGTGCTCGCAGCTGCGGCGAGAAGAAAGGGAAGGCTACCCTAAACCGCAGATCGCTCACCTCGCTCCGCCCTTCCCGTCCGGGCGATCGCGCCGATCGCCGCTGCAGCTTCGCGGTCCTGAGGAACGGAGTGCCCATGCCCATGCCCATGCCCGTGTCCGCGCCCGGCGCGATCTCCCCCGCGCGGCGGCGCGGACTGCTGCTTGCAGCCGCGGCCGGGATCGCCCTCGCCCTGAGCGGATGCTCGAGCACGCCGAGCGCCCCGGCCGGCGCCACGACGACGACCGGAAGCGTCCAGATCGAGGACAACCACGGCAGCCGCACCGTGCCGGTCCCGCCGCAGCGCGTGGTCGCGACGGACAACCGCACCTTCCAGACCCTGCACGACTGGGGGGTGAAGCTGGTCGCGGCGCCCCAGAACCTCATCGCACCGGACAACCCGTACAGGACGGACAGCTCGATCGTGAACCTCGGCACGCACGGGGAGCCCAAGCTCGAGGCGATCGTCGCCGCCCAGCCGGACCTGATCGTCAACGGTCAGCGCTTCGCGAAGTTCTACAACGACTTCGCCACCCTTGTGCCGACGGCGGTGATCGTCGAGCTCGACCCGCGTGAGGGCCAGCCCCTCGACAAGGAGCTCAAGCGGCAGGTGGAGGTGCTCGGCAGGATCTTCGGCCACGAGGCGGACGCCCAGCGACTCATCGAGGAGTTCGACGCGTCCATCCAGCGGGTGAAAGCGGCTTACTCCGCCGACACGAAGGCGATGGCCGTGATCACCTCGGGCGGGAAGATCAACTACGCCGCCCCCGGCAAGGGCCGTACCCTCGGGCCGGTGTTCGCCATCCTGGGACTGACTCCGGCGATCAGCCCCGAGGGTTCCACGGATCATGAGGGCGACGAGATCTCCGCGGAGGCGATCGCGGAGGCGAACCCCGGGCTGATCCTCGTGATGGACCGCGACGCCGCCGTCTCCGCGAACACCGGCGCGGCCTACACCCCGGCGAGCGAGCTGCTCGCGAGCTCCCCCGCCCTGCAGAACGTCGCCGCCGTGCAGCAGAAGAGGATCGTCGTCATGCCGCAGTTCACCTACCTGAACGAGGGCATCCAGAGCTACACGGCCTTCTTCAACGCGATCGCGGACGCGCTGAAGTAGAGCGGGCACTCCCGAGGCTCGAGGGGCCGCCGTGCCGGATCCCGCAGACTCGCGCCGCGCAGCGGCCCCTCGACCGCCTGCCCTCGTCCCGCCCGGGACGGCCTCCGCCCGGGACGGCCTCCGCCGGGGGCGTCTGCTCAGCTGGCCTCTGCTGGCGGGGCTCGTCGTGACCGCGGCGCTCGTCGCCCTGTCGCTGTTCGTCGGCGTGTACGACATCTTCGGCGGCAGGGACGGCTCGGCGATGTTCGGCATCACCCGCGTCCCGCGCACCGTCGCACTGGTCCTCGCCGGGGCTGCGATGGCGATGTCCGGCCTGGTCATGCAGCAGCTCGCTCAGAACCGCTTCGTGGAGCCGACGACGACGGGCACGACCGAGTGGGCGGGCCTGGGCCTTCTGCTCGTGCTCATCCTCGCCCCCGGTGCGCCGCTGCTCGGGAAGATGGCCGGCGCGATCCTCACGGCCTTCGCCGGGACGGCGGTCTTCTTCCTCTTCCTGCGCCGGGTGAGCCTGCGCTCCTCGCTCATCGTGCCCATCGTCGGCATCATGCTCGGGGCGATCGTCAGCGCGATCTCCACCTTCCTCGCCCTGTCCGCGGGCCTCATGCAGACCATGGGCGCCTGGTTCCTCGGCTCCTTCTCCGCGGCGCTGCAGGGCCAGTACGAGCCGATCTGGGCCGTGCTGGTCGTGGTCGTCGCGGTGTTCATCGCCGCCGACCGCTTCACCGTCGCGGGCCTGGGCCAGGACATCGCCGCGAACCTCGGCCTGCACCACGGCCGGATCGTGCTGCTCGGCACCGGCCTGATCGCGGCCGCAAGCGGCATCGTCACGGTGGTCGTGGGCAATCTGCCGTTCCTCGGCCTGATCGTGCCCAACATCGTGTCCCTGTTCCGGGGCGACGACCTCCGCTCGAACCTGCCCTGGGTGTGCCTGCTCGGGATCGCCACGGTCACCGCCTGCGACCTCGTGGGGCGGCTCGTGGTGATGCCCTTCGAGATCCCCGTCGCCACCATCCTGTCGATCGTCGGCGCGGCCGTGTTCGTCCTCCTGCTGCTCAGGCGACGCCGCCATGGCTGACGCGGGCGCATCGGATGCCGTCGTCGCCGCGGCGGGCTCCGGCACGGGCGCTGAGGCGGGGGCGGCACGGCGTTCGGGCGCCCTGCCGAGCCTGCGCGTTCGGAGGCGGTACGCGGCCGTCGTCGGGGGGCTGTCCCTGCTCTCGCTGCTCTCCGTCGCCGGCGTGCTCGCCTGGCAGAACCCGCTGCCCGCCGGCAGCGAGGGGTTCTGGCGCATCGCAGGGCTGCGCGCGAGCAGTCTCGTCGTGATCGTCGTCGTCGCCTTCTGCCAGGCCACGGCCACGGTCGCCTTCCAGAGCGTCACCGGAAACCGGATCATCACCCCGTCGATCATGGGCTTCGAGTCGCTGTACCGGCTCGTGCAGACCTCCGCCGTGTTCTTCCTCGGGGTGGCGGGGCTCGACCTCGTCCGCGGGGTGTGGCAGTTCCTCCTGCAGCTGGCGCTGATGGTCGGCTTCGCCGCCGCGCTCTACGGCTGGCTGCTGTCCGGCCGCTACGCGAGGCTCCAGATCATGCTGTTGATCGGGATCATCCTCGGCGGCGGCCTGGGCGCCCTCGCCTCGTTCATGCAGCGGCTGCTGAGCCCCACCGAGTTCGACCTGCTCACCGCCCGCCTCATCGGCAGCATCGCCAACGCCGATCCGCGTTACCTGGGCGTCGCCATACCGCTGGCCGCGGCCGCCGGCGGGCTGCTCTGGCTCGGCGCCCGCCGCCTGAACGTGATCGCCCTCGGCCGGGAGACCGCAGTCAGCCTCGGCGTGGATCACGGACGGCACCGGATCGTCGTGCTGCTGCTCGTGTCGGTCCTCATGGCCGTGTCGACCGCCCTGGTCGGGCCGATGACCTTCTTCGGCTTCCTCGTCGCGATGATCGCCTATCAGCTGTCCGACACCTACGACCACCGATATCTGTTCCCCGTGGCCTGGCTCACCGCGTTCGCGGTGCTCGCCGGAGCGTACTTCGTGCTCAAGCACCTGATCTATGCGCAGGGCGCGATCGGGGTGATCATCGAGATCGCCGGCGGGACCTTCTTCCTCGTCCACCTCCTGAGAAAGGGGCGGCTGTGATCAGACTCAGCGGGGTGGCCAAGAGCCACAGCGCGGAGGCGGTGATCGGTCCCGTCGACCTGGTCATCCCGGCGGGCGGCATCACCGCCCTGATCGGCCCCAACGGCGCGGGCAAGTCCACGCTGCTCGCGCTGATCGGCCGGCTCCTGGGCCTGGACGAGGGCACGATCGAGATCGCCGGCTACGACGTCGCGACGAGCCGCTCCCGCGACCTGGCGAAGATCGTCTCGATCCTGCGACAGGAGAACCATTTCGTCACCCGCCTCACCGTCCGCCAGCTCGTCGGCTTCGGCCGCTTCCCGCACTCCCGCGGGCGGCTCAGCCGCAGCGACGAGGAGGCCGTCAGCCGCGCCATCGACTTCCTCGGCCTGCGCTCCCTGGAAGGCCGCTACCTGGACGAGCTCTCCGGCGGCCAGCGGCAGCGCGCCTACGTCGCCATGGTGCTCGCTCAGGAGACCGACTACGTGCTGCTGGACGAGCCGCTGAACAGCCTCGACATCCAGCACGCGGCGCAGATCATGCGGCAGCTGCGCCGGGCGGCGAGCGAGCTGGGCCGCACGATCGTCATCGTGCTGCACGACATCAACTTCGCGGGCCACTACGCCGACCGCATCTGCGCGGTGAAGGACGGCACGGTCGCGCACTTCGGCAGCCCGGAAGAGATCCTGCGTGCGGAGGTGCTCAGCGAGGTGTTCGACACCCCGGTGGAGGTCGTGCCCGGCCCGCGTGGCCGGCTCGCGGTCTACTACTGACCCTCGGGCCGTCGGCCCCGCTCGCGCGGCGAACGCGTTTCCGCCGCCCGCCAACTATCCTGAAGGGGCTCCGGCAGGCCCGGCGACGGCCACGCTGCACGCGCGATCGCTGCGCCGCGCCGGACGGGGAGGTGAGCATGGGTCTCGCGGGGGTGCCGCGCCTGGGCCCCACGCTCATCGAGCGTGCCCGGCTGACAGCGCGATTCGAGGACGATCTCCCTCTCGTGCTGGCGCACGCGCCGATCGGCTCGGGCAAGACGGTCGCGATGGCTCACTGGGCTCACGGCACGGAGCGTCCCGGGGTGTGGATGCGCGTGGCCGACGGCGTGTCCTCCGCGCAGACCTTCGTCACCCAGTTCGCCGTCACGCTGGCCGATCTGGGAATGCTCCCGCACGACAACCCGCTCATCGCCGCCGCCGACGCCCTGCGCTACGGCTCGGGCCCGATCGACCTGCTCACCCGCGGCCTGCGCCGACTGCCCGGGCCGCTGACGCTCGCCCTGGACGAGGCCGACGCCCTGGACGACGACACCCTCCGCGGACTGCTGCGCGTGCTCGAGGACGTTCCCGCCTTCTCCCTGCGCGCCACCGCCCGCCGCCCGAACCCGCTGAGCGAGCCGGCGCTCGCGCTCACCCTGGGCGCGAAGGTGCTGGGGGCCGAGGAGCTGGCGATGACCGCGGAGGAGGCGGTCCTGGTCCTCGGCGACCCCACCCGGGCCGGCGAGGTCCTCGCGGTGAGCGGCTCGCCCGCCGTCGTGCATGCCATGCGCTGGGCGAGCGGCTCCCCCGCGCAGGGGCGGGGCTCCTCGCTCGCGGCCGTGGTGGAGTCGCTGTTCCGCGTGCGCGGGTTCGCCTGGGACGACGAGTTCGTCGACTTCCTCGTGCGCATCTGCCTGCCGGACGGCGTGGACGAGCGCATCGCCGCGGAGCTCAGCGGCCGGACGGACGCGGCGCGGATGCTGGAACGGGCGCAGAACGAGGGCGTGGGCACCTGGACCTCCCCCGCCGTGGAGAGCAGACCCGCCCGCTTCGTCCTCTCCCCCTTCATCCGCTACGCCGCCGAGCAGCGCCTGCGCGAGCAGCTGCCCGCCGGCCAGCTGCACGCCCTGATCCGGCGCATCGCCCTCTGGGAGCGCAGCGAGGGCAATCCCTTCGCGGCGCTGCGCCGCGCGATCGACTGCCGCGACCTCGCCCTCGCCTCCGAGATCGTGCGCGAGTCCTGGGTGGACCTGCTGCCCTACGGCGCGAGCGTCCGCGAGGCCTTCCGCCCGATCCCCGCGACGAAGCTGCGATCCTGGCCGCTGCTGGCGATGCTGCTCGCGATCATCTACAACGCGCGTGCGGAGAACCGGCTGCGCGCGCTGGAGTTCTTCGCCATCGCGTCCTACGGGGCGCGCAGACAGCGCGACTCCGGGTCCCCCTCCGACCGGGCGCTGCTGCGGGGCCTGGAGTCCGCGGCGCAACGCGTCTCCGGGCACGCCGACCGCGCGCTCACGGCCGCGCGGGAGGCCTACGCCGCACTGCAGGAGCTCAGCGCACAGGAGCGCGAACGCCTCGGGCGGAACGCGCCCATCATGTACGGGCACATCGGCATCAGCTTCTTCTACGCCGGCGAGACCGACAGGGCGCTGGACTGCTTCCGCCGCTCCCTCACGCTCTACGACGCCGTGGGGCCGATCGGCGGGACGCAGCCGCTGTCGCTGATCGCGGGAGCGCTCGCGGTCGCCGGGGACGTCACCGACGCGAGGCCGGTGGTCGACGCGGCCGATCAGCGCACCTGGCCGGACGGGTGGCGCACCGGCTACCCGGGCACCTTCTTCCAGCTCGCCCGCGCCTTCTTCGCCCTGGAGGACGGCGAGCCGGCTGCGGCGCTGCAGACGCTGCGGACCCTGGACGGCACGATGCCGGCGAACGAGCACTGGGCCCTGCTGACGCATGCCGAGGTGGTTGCGCTGCTCATGCAGCACCGCCCCGAGGACGCCGCGCTGCTGCTGGAGCGCGCCCTGCGCACGCAGCGCACCCGGCACGCGGCTCTGTCGCTGCCTGTGGCCCGGCTGCAGCACACCCGCGCGCTCGTCGAGCTCGCGCGCGGCGACACGGCAGCGGCCGAGAGCGCGATGACCAAGAGCACGGACGGTCCCCGCAGCGCCGTGAGCCGGGCGCGCATCGTGCTCGCGGAGGGAGACCCGGCGCGGGCGCTGCGACTGCTGCAGAGCTTCTCGGCCGAGGGCGTGTCCAGCCGGCTGCGCGCGGAGCATCTCGCCCTGCGGACCGCGGCGATCGCGCTGCAGGACCCCGGGCACGCCCGCACGGCCGCCTCGCTGGACCGCTTGCGCGCGCTGCTGTCGGACCGGGGTCTGCTGCTGCCGCTGGCGTTCGTTCCGCTGCCGGGCCTGGAGGCGATGGCGCAGGCCGGACCGGAGCCGTGGCTTGCCGCACGGGTGGAGCGCGCCCGGCAGCTGGCGCTGATCCGGCCGCTGGAGGCGGCCAGACCCCGGCTGACGCAGCGGGAGCTGGCGGTGGCGCGGGAGCTGACCCGCTCGGAGACGGTGGCGCAGATCGCCGAGGCGCTCGTCGTGTCCCCGAACACCGTGAAGACGCAGCTGCGCTCGCTGTACCGCAAGCTGCACGTCGGCAGCCGGGACGAGGCCGTTCAGGCGCTCGCGATCCTGGGCATCACCGCCGAACGAGAGCCTTCGGCTCGCTGACCGGGGCGGCTCGGGCCACCCGGGCGATGAACGGCATGCAGACCAGCCCGCACAGCGAGAGCGCCGCGGCGGCGAGGTAGAGCGTCGCGTAGTTGTCCGCGCCGCCGGTGAAGGGATCCGGGCCGCCCGTTCCGAGCAGCATCACGGCCAGCAGCGGACCGGCGAGCTGCGCCGTCGCGTTCGCGACGTTCAGCACCCCGAGGTAGGTGCCGGTCTTCGCCGCGGGGATGGCGCGCAGTGCCAGCGCGAGGTCGATCGCGAGGAAGACCCCGATCGCGACTCCGCCCAGCACAGCGCTCGCCCAGAGCAGCGCCGGCTCCGTGGTCAGCCCGCGCAGCGTCGCCGCCGCCGCGAGGCCGACCATCGAGAACAGCAGGAACGGCCGGTAGTCGCCTCGCCGCGCGGCGAGGAAGCCGGCTACCACGGAGGCCGCCATGAGCGCCGCCCCGCCCAGGGCCGTGCTCGCGGAGGTGATCGGCGTGGCCTCCACTTCGCTGCGGGCCATGCGGTCCATCACGAAGTAGAGCGTGTACGCGAGCACGAGGGACGCGGCCAGCTGCGCCAGCAGCCGCTGCAGCCACACCGCGAGGAAGCCGGGCGCCTCGCCCGGACGGATCCACTGCCAGCGCAGCCGGCGCACCGGAGGCTCGGGCGCGGCGGGCTCCCGCACGACGAGCACGCAGGCGGTCGTGATCAGCAGGGCCGCGGCCGGGATCGCGACGGTCAGCAGGACGAGCTGCTGAGGCAGCAGAGCGGTGAGCACGAGCGCAGGCAGGGTGCCCAGGAACGCGGCGGCCGCGTACAGCCCGGAGGCGGATGCGCGCTGCGGCTCGGAGAGGACGTCCGCGAACAGCGCGTCCGCGCTGGCGAGGGTCGCGTTGCACAGCGCCTGCATCGCGACCCAGGCGAGCGCGGTGGTCAGCAGCGACGGTGCCGCGACGAGCGCGATCGAGGCCGCGAGCGTGCCCACCGCCCCGGCGAGCATCCACGGGCGCCGCCTGCCCAGCCTGCCGCGGGTGCGGTCGGAGAGGAATCCGAAGATCGGGGCCGCCGCCAGCGCGGCGGCGGCTCCGCAGGTGACGACGAGCGCCAGCGCCCCCGCCCTGTCCTCCGCCGGCACGAACCGGGCGATCTGCGCCGGCAGGCCGACGATCGCCGGCGCGGTCAGGGAGCCCAGCGCGGCCATGTTCACCGCCGCTATGAGGTACACCCGGCCGGGGACGCGCACGCGGGCGCGCGGCAGCACGGAGCCGGGAGCTGGAGCAGGCACATCCCCACGATAGGGGCAAGGCCGGTCCCGCGGCGTCGCGCAGCGCGCCCTGCGCTCAGCCCCGGGTGTCGGCGGCGGGCGCGACGGCCGGCCGTCGCAGGATCTTCTGCATCGCCTTGCCCTTCGCGAGCTCGTCGACGAGCTTGTCGAGGTAGCGGATCCTCCGCATCAGCGGATCCTCCACCGCCTCCACGCGCACGCCGCAGACCACACCGGTGATGAGCGATGCGTCCGGGTTCAGCTGCGCCTGAGCGAAGAAGTCCTCGAAGTTCGTGCCCGCCTCCAGGTGGTGGCGCAGAGCGGCCTCGTCGAAGCCGGTGAGCCAGCGGATCACCTCGTCGAGCTCCTCGCGCGTGCGGCCCTTCCGCTCCACCTTCGCGAGGTAGAGCGGGTAGATGGACGCGACGCTCGCCGCGAAGACCCTGCTCACGCTCCCCAGCGTAGCCGCAGGACCCGTCGGCGCCCAGGCCCGCGCGCTCAGCGGCGGTCGTCCCAGGTGGTGCGCCCTCCGGCGGTCAGCGCCGGGTACTGCTGGATCACGTCCCAGTGCTCGACGATCTTGCCTGCCGCGTCGAAGCGGAAGATGTCGATCGAGCCGTCACCCGAGCCGTCCTGCTTCGGGCTGAAGGTCTGCACCACCACCATGTCGCCCTCGGCGATCGTCCGCGGGAAGACCATCTTCGCCGCGCTCTCGCGCGGCTGCACCCCCGCGAAGGCGGCGACGAAGGCGGCTCCGCCGTCGGCCACGCCCGGATTGTGCTGGACGTACTCGGCGCCGAGGTGCTCGTCCACGGCCTTCTGCGCATCGGCCTGGTTGAAGGCCAGGTCGAGGAAGGCGAGCGCGGCGCGGCGATTGCGTTCCCGGTCGGCCTCGCTCACCGCTGAGGCGGTCGTCTGGGGGCCGTCGAACATGGTGTGCCCGCTGGCCGAGGGGGTCAGGACCGGCTGGATCGCGTCCCAGTGCTCCACGATCTCACCGCCCTGCACGCGGAAGATGTCCATGACGGCGAGGCCCGCGTCCCCGCGCACCGCGTGATGCTCGCTGTGCACGAGCACCAGATCGCCCTCGGCGAGCACACGATGGATGATCGTCTCGTGCTCGGGCTCCGCAGCGAGCCAGCCGCCGATGGCCTCCACGAAGGCCTGCGCCCCGTCCGCCACACCCGGGTTGTGCTGGATGTACTCGCCGCCGATGTACTGCCTTGCCGCCTCCTCGACCTTCTTGTCCACGAAGGCGATCTCGTAGAAGGCGCGTACGAGCTGGGCGTTGCCGGCAGCCGCGCTCGTCGTCGAGGGGGTGGGCGCGGCCGGCGCGGCCGGGACCGCCGCCGAGCTCGTGGGCGGCTCCGGTGCGCCAGATTGACAGGCCGCGAGCACCGTGACCGCTCCGCAGAGCAGCGAAGCGGCGGCGATGCGTCGCAGGGTCGTCATTCCTGGCCTCCCTTGGCTTGCGGCAACCGGACGGGCTGCACAACGAGGTCACAGCCTTTATACGAGCGGCAGCGTCCACGCGCTGTGCTCGGGGCGCACGGGCGTTGAGGATGGGTGCAGGTCTCCGCGCGCCGCGGCGCAGATGTGCGACGGGGACTCCCGCTGGCGCCGTTTTCGCGCTTGCATGGACATATGAAGCGCCTGTCGGGGGCTCTGCCCGTCCTCGGCGTCGCGGCCGTGCTCGTCCTGGCCGGCTGCGGCGCCTCCGGTGGGCAGGCCCGGCCGTCGGGGGGCGCCGCGCCGCCCGCCTCGGCAGCGACACCCGGCTCGGGCGCGACCGGCAGCCCAGCGCCGACCGGGAGCGGGGAGGCTCCCGGCCCGGTGCGGCTGCCGAACAGCCCGGCCACGGAGCTCGGCGGGCTGCAGGCCCCCTGGTCGATCGTGTTCCTCGGCAGCACGGCGCTCGTCGGTCAACGGGACGACGGCGCGATCCTCGAGCTGCTGCCCGGCGGCGGCTCCCGGCTCGTCGGCACCGTGGACGGGGTGCAGCATCGGAGCGAGGCGGGCCTGCTCGGCCTCGCCCTCGACCAGGAGCAGCGGCTTTACGCCTACTCCACCGGGCCGGGCGGCAACCGCATCCAGCGCTTCGCCCTCACCGGGCAGCCCGGCTCGCTCGGACTCGGCCCCGCCCAGACGATCCTGGACGGCCTGCCCTCGGCCGCCAACCACAACGGCGGACGCATCGCCTTCGGCCCGGACGGCATGCTGTACGCGACCGTCGGGGACGCGGGCCGCCGCGCCGAAGCGCAGGATCTCGGCTCCCTGGCGGGCAAGATCCTGCGCATGACGCCTGACGGCGCCGTGCCGCCGGGCAATCCCATCGCCGGCTCGCTGGTGTACTCCTCCGGTCACCGCAACCCCCAAGGGATCGCCTGGACCGAAGACGGCACGATGCTCGCCACCGAGTTCGGCCAGGACAGCTGGGACGAGCTGAACGTCATCGTCCCCGGCGGGAACTACGGCTGGCCGGTGGTCGAAGGGGCGGCAGGCGACCCGGCGTACCGCGACCCCCTGCAGCAGTGGCCGCCCTCCGAGGCGAGCCCGAGCGGCATGGCGATCCTCGGCGGGACGGTGTACATCGCCAACCTGCGCGGCGAGGTGCTGCGGACGGTACCGCTCGCCGATCCGTCCGCCTCCGCCGAGCACTACGCCCACGAGCTAGGCCGCCTGCGCGACATCGCAGTCGGCCCGGACGGCGCGCTGTGGGTGCTCACGAACAACACGGACGGCCGCGGCACCCCGCAGCCGGGCGACGATCGCCTCCTGCGGATTCAGCCGAGCTGACGACGGGTGGTGGACCGGCGGGCAGCACGACGAGCGCGGCGCGGCTGGCGCGGACTGGACCCTCCCGGTCGTCGGCCGGCGGCCGCCGTCGGGCATGTGGACTGCGCGAGCGCGGGCCGGGCGAGACGTTAGCTTCGACGCATGCGTCCGTCCGCTGCCCCGCCGTGGTCGACCTTCGACGCTCGTCCGCTCACCGAGCCGGTCCGTCGCGTGGATGTGCGCCGCTCCGAGAGGGAATTGAAGTCCCGCTTCGGCAGAACCGGGCCGCACTCGGCCGGAGCGGTAGCTGCACTGACCGTGTTCTGCCTCTTCTTCGCGCTGGGCGGCGTCGGCTGGGGACTGCTCATCGCAGCCTCGGGCCCGAACCCCGTGCGCGATCCATCGACCTGGCCGAGCTTCGCCTGGCCGGCGATCTTCGTCGCATTCCCGGTCGTCGTGGCTGTCTTCATCATCGAGAAGGGCCTGGGCGGGAAGCGCCGGAGATACGTCCTGGCACGCTTCGCGCAGGCGAACGGCATGTCCTATCTGCCCTGGCTCGACTCGCCACCGCTGCCGGGAATGCTGTTCCACCAGGGCGACCGCCGGGGGTCGACGGACGTCCTCCGCCGAGAGCAGCCGCGGTTCGTCGAGTTCGCGAATTTCAGCTACACGGAGTCGGGCTCATCCGACAGCAACTCCTCGACGTATCGGTGGGGCTACGTCGCGATCCACCTCGACGCACCGCTGCCGCACATCGTGCTCGACGCGCTCGGGAACAACGGTGGGCTCGGCCGGTCGAACCTGCCCATGGCCTTCCGCGGCAGCCAGCGGCTGAGCCTCGAAGGCGACTTCGACCGGTATTTCGCGTTGTACTGCCCCCGCGGCTACGAACGCGACGCGCTCTACCTGTTCACCCCCGACGTCATGGCGCGGCTGATCGACTATGCGGCGCGGCTGGATGTCGAGATCATCGACGACTGGATGTTCCTCTACACCCGCGAGGCGGTCGTGACGACGGATCCGGCGGCGTGGGCCCAGCTGTTCTCGGTGGTCGCCGCGCTGACGCAGAAGCTGACCCAATGGGGCCGCTGGCGCGACGAGCGCCTCGCGGCCGGCGCAGCGGCGCCGGAGAGCTCCGTTCCAGCCGGCGCGACGGCGGGCACAGCCTTTGCAGCCGGTCCCATCACCGGTGCGAGCGGCGGTCCGTCCCCGGCGGACCCGCCGACCGCGACGGACGCGCCACCGCAGGGTCCCGTGCGCCTGAGCCCGCCCCCGGGCGTCGCCCCGCAGGGTCGTCGCCTCACAAGACGCCTGATCAGCTGGCGCGGCGCGCTCATCCTGCTGGGCGTCGTGCTGTACTGGGCGATCGTGCACGGCCCGCTCCGCGGGCTCCTCTTCGGGCTCCTCTTCGGCCACTGACGGGACGCCCCCGCGCCGGCCCCCCTGCGCAGCCTCGAACCGCCCGCCGGCGACCCCGCCGCGGACATGAAACAGCCCCGCCATCGGGCGGGGCAGGTCTCGGCGTTCTCGACGGTGGTGGATCTGAGGGGACTCGAACCCCTGACCCCCTGCATGCCATGCAGGTGCGCTACCAGCTGCGCCACAGACCCGTCCGCTCTCAGAGCGACCTCACAAGCCTACTACATCGCGAGCGCTGCCTCGTGTGCGCGGGGCGGGCGACGACCCGGCGCCCGGGACGGCGCGGCCGCGATCGAGGCGCAGCACTGCCCGGCATGACGACCGCTCCGCGCCGGCTCAGAC
>Ga0164243_10004233_pt1 | contig 22614 bp, 22 predicted proteins | sample OricompcompostOP_FD_108781 | JGI IMG/M metagenome (GOLD analysis project Ga0164243, IMG submission 108781) | Organic Plus compost microbial communities from Emeryville, California, USA - Original compost - Organic plus compost (OP) | ecosystem: Engineered > Solid waste > Mixed feedstock >...
CGAGCGCGGCCGCGAGCACCGCGCCGAGGACCACCACGCCCCCGTGCACCACGCCGAGGTGGATCGCGTCGGTCACGTGGCAGTGAACGTGGAGCACGAGCCCGCCGAGGCTGCCACCTCCGGCGCCGAGCGCCGCGGCGACCCAGCGCGAGCCCACGGGCACCGCGCCGCGCACGAGCAGCGCACCGACCACCACCGGCACCACGGCGGCGAGGAGCCCGAGCTCGAGGCAGCCGTGCCCGCGCAGGACGTGCTCGGCGCCGTGCTGCACGCTCGACGGACCCGCGGGATGGATCGCGAACCCGAGCCCGACGAACGTGCCGGCCGTGACCACCGCCGCGATCGCCGCGCGTCGTCGGCTGGGGATCACCCCGCCCGCGCGCGGCACCAGCGCGACGTAACACGGCGCCACGAACCCGACGAGCCACGCGAGCCCGGCGCCGACGAGCCAGGCCACCGGCAGCTCTCCCGCGTCGCGGCGCGTGCGGGCGACCCCGACGAGCACGAGGGCATAGAGCGCCGAGATCGCGATCAGCGCCGCGACCTGTCGGCGCGGCCGGCGCGTGCGCACCGGGGCGAGCGCGGCGAGCTCGGCCTCGAGCTCGCGGGACATCGCGGGGGCATGCGGCGGCGGCAGCGCCGCGAGCGCGTCGAGAGGGTCGCGCGACGCGCTCATCCCGCCACCTCGGTCGCGCGGCCGCGGCCGAGCAGCCGGCGCAGCGCCTCGTACCCGCGGTGCGCTCGCACCTTCATCGCGCCGACGGTGGTGCCCGCGATCTCGGCGGCCTCGGCGACGCTCTTGCCGTCGAGCTTGGTCAGCACCACCGCCTCGCGCTGCGCCGCGGGGAGCTGGGCGAGCGCGTCGAGCGCGGCCTGCACGAGCTCGGGGTGGGCGCGTGGCTCGTCGCGTCGCTCGTCGGTGTCACCGCGCAGGTCCGCCCGGAGCTCCGGCAGCTCGTCGTCGTCGACGACGCGGACGATCGCGCGCCGGTCCTTGCGCGCGGCGTCGAGAAACGTGCGGTGGGCGATCGCGTAGATCCAGGGCACCGGATCGGCGCCGCGGACGTAGGCCCCGCGCGACCTGTGCACCTTCAAGAAGGTCTGCTGCACGAGATCCTCGGCGCGGGCGCGGTCCTGGGCCATCTTCACGAGGTACCCGAGCAGGCGCGGCGCGACGGCAGCGTGGAGCTCGCGAAACGCGCTCGCGTCGCCGTCGCAGTACCTAGCCATCAGTTCCCTCGGATCGGCCATCGCCCGGGCCGAACGGTATACGCCAGGGCCCGGCGTGGGTTACAGACCGGGGCCACGCGAGGGACCGGGCCGGGAGGACCGTCGGCACGTCGGGCTCCGCGCCTCGCCCGGGGCGTCGTGCGCCCCTGCGTCGTGTCGTCGCTCGGAGCTCGTCGCAGTCGCCCGGGGCGGGCCGGGGAGGGCGGTCGAGGACGGAGAGACGGCCGGACGCGGGCGGGGAGCCGGCCGGGCCCGCGGGCGGAGGGGGGCCCAGGTGCGACAAGCGATCTCTGGCTCTTGCCTCACCGCCGCACCTGCCGGATAAACACCGCCATCATGGCAAGCGGCCGACGCACGAAGAAGAGCCTCAAGTCCCGTCCGAAGTTCAAGCAGGAGCGCCGGCTCAAGGATCGCAAGATCAAGGCGCGCAAGAAGGCGGCGCACAAGCGCGGCCTCGGTCGCGCCAAGGCGCGTCGCGCCGCTCGCGCGAAGAAGAAGTAACGCGACGGTCCTGCTCGGCGGTCACGGCCCGCGGGGCTTCAGAGTCCGACGAGCGACCACGCGATGAGCAGCTGCCCGGCGTAGTAGGTGGGCAGCCCCCACGCCTTGTTCGCGAACGCGCGGCCGACGAACCGGTCGCGCGCGACCGCGAGATCGGACACGAAGAACAGCGCGGCCCCGGCGGCGAACCGGAGGTGCTGCGGCGCAGGCAGCGCGCCCGCTCGCGCGACCGCGAGCGCCGCGATCACCATCGCGACGATCGTGATCACGTAGCCGATCACCGGGATCCGCATCGACCCGAGCCGCGGCCACAGCCACACCGTCACGGCGATCCCGACCGCGGCGGGCAGGGCCGCGTATGGCCCCGCCGCGGCGAGCCAGTCCGACGGCGGCAGCAGGTAGCCGGCCGCGACCACGTACGCGAGGTGCCCGAGCAGGAACGCGACGAGCCCCGCGAGGAACGCGCGCGAGCTCGCGCCGAGCAGCGCCGCGTCTCCGATCGCGCCGAGCACGAGGCCGAGCGCGATCGCCTGGCCGAAGTGGACGTGCGCCGGATCGTGGCCGATCCGGAACGCCTCGGCCCCGAGCAGCACGAACGCCGCTGACGCGACGAGCTTCGCGACGACGCGCAGCCGGCGCTGGTGACGGTACTCGGCGAGCACGAGCGCGAGGCACGCGACCGCGCAGACCACGGTGAGCGCGACCCTCATCCGTGCACCGGATCCCACCCGGCGAGCGCGCGCGCGACGAGCGACAGCCGATCCTGGCCCCAGAACAGGTGGCGACCGTTGACGACGAACGTCGGCACGCCGAACACGCCCGCGTCGCGTGCGCTCGCCGTCGTCGCGACGAGCCGCGCCTTGAGCTCGGGATCCTGCGTGCGCTCGACCCAGCTCGCGGGCAGCCCCGCCCGCGCGAGCAGCTCGCCGAGCACGGCGGGATCCTGGAGGTCGCGACCCTCGGCCCACATCGCGCGCGCGAGGGCGTGCGCGAACCGCATCGCGGTGTCGGCGCCGTGATCCGTCGCGAGCAGGCACAGCCGCTGCGCTGCGACGGTGCGCTGGGGGAACGTGCGAGGCTGCTCGAACGGCACGCCCCACCAGCGCGCCCATCGCGCCATGTCGAGGCCGACGTAGCGCTGTTTCGCGACCGGCATGGCAAACCACGGCACGTCGGCCTGGCCGATCTCGCGGAACAGCGCGCCGAGCAGGATCGGCACGAGCCGCGGCGTCACGCCGGTGGCGCGGGCGAGCGACGGGAGCTGCGTGAGGGCGAGATAGGCGAACGGGCTCGCCACGTCGAAGTACACGTCCAGGGTCGCGCCCGGCGCGGCGGGCTCCGCCGGGACGCCGCGCGGTCCACCGGGCGGGCTGGTCGCGTCGGGATCCCAGCCGTCGAGGACCGCGCGCACGAAGTCGAGCCGGTCTTGCCCCCACAGCAGCACGGGGCCCGTGCTCCGACGCAGCACCCACGCCGGGGCGCCGAAGACGCCGAGGCCGATCGCCTCGTCGGTGCGGTGGCGCAGCTCGGCCTTGATCTCGTCGCTGTCCGCACGCTCCAGCGCGCTCGCGATGTCGTCCGCGCTCGTACCGGCGGCTCGCAATGCGTCGACGATCACGTCGTCGCGCGTCACGTCCTCGCCGCGCTGCCAGTACGCCGCGTAGATGGCGGGGATGGCGGCGGGCCACCGGGAGGCGGGGAGACCGAGCAGGATGCGCAACGCCCGGACCGTTCGCATCGGATGCGCCGCGGGCATCCGGAACGGGACGTCGAAGATCTCGGCCCAGCGCTGCATGTCCTGGACGTTGTGGCGCGCCTTCTGCGGCGACAGGGTCGCCATCGGCCCGTCGCCGGCGCCGATCCCGCGGAACACGCCTCCGAGGAGCATCGGACGCCAATCGATCGAGAGGCCCAGGCGCGGCGCTTGCTGCGACGCGAGGTAGGCGTACGGGCAGGAGAAGTCGAACCAGAGCTCCAGCACGGCGAGAGCTTTGCACGCGGACGTGTGGCCGTGTGGGTCCCCGGCCGGTCCGATCGCCCGAAGGCCCTCACCCCCCGAAAACGTACTTTCCCCCCGCTGGCGCGAACGCTAAGATTCAGGAGTCGTATATGGCCAAGCTGGTCGACGGCTACAAGGACGGCAAACCGGATCTCGGACGACGCACGTTCCTGGTCCCCGAGAACCATGCAGAGGTGCTCGCGCTCCTCTACCACGAGCAAACCGGCATCGTCGGTGGGCTCCCAGTCGGACCCGTGACGACGGATCCATTCGGTGCCCACGGCATCCGCATGTATCCGGATCAGGATCCGGTGGTGCTCGAGGAGACGCGCCGCTACTTCGAGAAGCTCGCCGAGCGGTTCTCGAACGATCTGCCCAAGGCATGACGAGCGTGACGCCGCCTGGCGCGGCCTGACGTACTCGCCCGCTTCGCCGTGGTGTTCCGTGCGCGGGTCTGCTAGGGTCCGCGCATCGTCAGGTCTGGTGCTGTTTTGGTTCGAGTCGGGGCGCTAGCGCTGGTGACGACGGCGGCCGCGTGTAGCGGGCCGCAGCGAGTCGACGCCGGGTGCAGCAAGGACACCGACTGTCGCGCGCCGCGCGTATGCGAGCGCCGGCAGTGCGTGGATCCTGCGCCGCAGCCCGCCGCGTCCGAGGCCGCGGGGGCCCCGGATGCCGCGGTGGCGCGGGCGCCGATCGAGGGCGCGCCGCCCTTCGCGATGTTCGGCGGCGACGCGCGCCACACCGGTCTCCGCGGCGGTCCCGCGCCGAAGAAGCAGCCGAGCGCCGTGTGGAAGGTCCCGGTCGGCGGTGTCGTCGCGGGCTCGCCGACGATCGGTCCCGACGGCACGATCTACGTCGCGTCGCACGACGGTGCGCTGTACGCCGTCGAGCCCGCCGGCAGCGTGCGCTGGACGTTCCAGACCGGCGATCGCTCGTGGAGCACGCCGGCGGTCGCCGCCGACGGCACGATCTACATCGGCTCCGACGACGATCACCTGTACGCGGTGACCGCCGAGGGCGCGCAGAAGTGGAAGCTGCGGCTCGGCGACTGCGACCCCGGCGGCTTCGGCCCCGAGTCGTCGCGATGCGACGTCGACGGCGGACCGACGATCGGCCCCGACGGCACCATCTACGTCGGCGGTGATGGCATCCACGCGGTGTGGCCCGACGGGACCCTGCGCTGGAAGGTCGCGACCGCCCAGCACGTCGCGTCGACCCCGGCGCTCGGCGCCGACGGCACCGTGTACGCCGGCAGCCAGGACGACGCGCTGTACGCGATCGCGCCCGACGGGACGAAGCGCTGGGAGGTCCGCACCGGCGGCGACGTCGATGGTGCGCCCGCCGTCGGGCAGGACGGGACGATCTACGTCGGCAGCGACGACGACGCACTGTACGCGATCACGCCGCAGGGCAAGGTGATCTGGAAGACGCTGACCGGCGGCGACATCCGCGGTGGCGTCGCGATCGGGCAGGACGGGACGCTCTACCTCGGCAGCCACGACGGACATCTCTACGCGATCGCGCCCGACGGCAAGGTGCGCTGGAAGGTCGCCGCCGCAGACAAGATCACCGCGACGCCCGGCATCGCGACGAACCACATCATCCTCGTCGGCACGGGCGACGAACATCTCTACGCGGTCGCGCCGGACGGCACGCTCCTGTGGTTGCTCCCGTTCGGCGGGGACGTCGACACGACTCCCGCGATCGGGCGCGACGGGACGCTCTACGTCGCCGGCGACGATGCGCATCTACATGCATTTCGATAAGCAAGGACTGAAATGACAACGTTCGATCGCAAGCCCGACACGAGTCGGGCGCGCAGCAGCGCCGCTGGCGATGCGCGGGTGGATCGACAGGCCGTCCTCGACAGCCTGTCCCGCCTGGTGACGCCAGGTATCAAGCTCACGGCCCTCGCCGACGAGCTCGGCGCGCGCAAGCACGAATACGCCGCGCTGCGCTCGCTCATCCTCGAGCTCGTCGAGGAGGGCGTCGTGCAGGTACTTCCGGGCGGCGCGTTCGCGCTCGCACCTTCGGGACGGCCCGCGGATGCGCGCGCGAAGCGCAGCACGCGCCGTCGTGACGAGGAAGAGTACAACCCGCCCGACGAGCCCGTCGTGGCGCGGACCGCGAAGCCCAAGGCGGCCAAGCCCAAGGCGGCCAAGCCCAAGGCGGCCAAGCCCAAGGCTCCGACGAAGCCGACGCTCGAGCGGAAGCGCGGCGCGCTGCCGTGGGGCGCGCGACCGTCGCCCGTGCCCCCGCCGCCGCCGACCTCGCACGCGGCCGAGGTCTACGATCCCGACACCGGCGAGCTCCGCGCGGCGTACGAGGTCGGCGAGAACGCGGCGCACGTCGATCGCAAGACGATGGGGCGCATCACCGTGCACCCCGCGGGCTACGGGTTCGTCGCGACGGACGCCGGCGAGACCGTGTTCGTCCCGGCGAAGTACCGCGGCACGTCGCTCGACGGCGACCGCGTCCAGGTCACGACGTGGGCCGGCGTGCGGGGCACCGAGGGTCGCGTCACCGAGGTGCTCGCTCGCGGGCGCGCGCGGCTGACCGGCATCCTGCGCCGGATCGGGCGCGCGGTGTACCTCGAGCCCGACGATCCGCGGATCGCCGCCGACTACGGGCGCGTCCACCTCGACGACGCGCCGATGGGCAAGGACGGCGACGCCGTCGTCATCGAGATCACGCGCTACCCCGATCCGGTGCGCCGCGAGCTCGCGGGCAAGCTGCTCAAGGTGCTCGGCGATCCCGAGGACCCGCGGACCGAGATCGAGAAGATCCTCGCGTGCGCGGTCATCCCGATCGAGTTCCCCGAGGAGGCGGTGCAGCAGGCGGTCGACACGGCGCAGGAGCTGCGACCCGAGGACCTCGCGAACCGGATCGACCTGCGCGACCGCCGGTTCTGCACGATCGATCCCGAGACGGCGCGCGACTTCGACGACGCGCTGTGCATCGAGGACGGGCCGCACGGCGGCCCGCGCGTGTGGGTCGCCGTCGCCGACGTCTCGCATTACGTGCGGTGGGGCGACGCGCTCGACAAGGAGGCGTCGATCCGCGGCGTCTCGGTGTACCTGCCGGATCGCGTGATCCCGATGCTGCCGCACCAGCTGTCGGCCGGCATCTGCTCGCTCAACCCGATGGTCGATCGCTGCGCGATGGTCGTGCGCCTCGACTACTCCGAGGACGGCGAGCTCGTCGACACCAGCTACGCGGCGGCCGTGATCCGCAGCAAGGCGCGCCTCGACTATCCGGGCGTCGCGGCCGCGCTCGAGGGCGACTTCCGGGGCCGGCGCGAGATGTACCGGCCGTGGGCCGACGAGCTCGGCCGGCTGAACGCCCTCGCGCAGCTGCTCCGCGCCAAGCGACGGGCGCGCGGTGCGCTCGAGCTCGATCTGCCCGAGCCCAAGGTCGTGCTCGACGCCGACGATCCGCTGCTCGTGCGCGACGTGGTGCGCGCGAAGGGCGATCCGGCGGTCAAGGGCGCCTACGAGCTCGTCGAGGAGTACATGATCGCGGCGAACGAGGCGGTCGGGCGGTACTTCCGCGCACGCGGCGCGCCGACGGTGTGGCGCGTCCACGCTCCGCCGAAGGAGGATCGCGTCGCGCAGCTCGCGGAGCTGCTCGGTGCCTACGGCATCTACGTGGACGCCGAGGAGGCGATGACGCCGCTCGGCATGAAGCGCGTGCTCGACCAGATCGCCGAGAAGCCGGGCGCCCAGGCGCTGTCGTTCCTCGTGCTGCGCACGCTGACGCAGGCGGTGTGGGACACGGTGCCGGTCGGCCACTTCGGCCTCGCGTCGGGTGACTACCTGCACTTCACCTCGCCGATCCGGCGTTACCCGGATCTCCTCGTCCACCGCCTGCTCAAGTACCAGCTGCACCGCGACGGCCAGCCGGCCGGCGAGGGGTACAGCAAGCCACCGCCGGCGCTCGAGACACTCACCGAGCTCGCGCACGCGTCGAGCGGCCACGAGCGCCGCGCGATGGAGGCCGAGCGCGAGGCGGTCGCGATGTATCGCGCGTACCTGATGCGCGACCAGGTCGGCGAGCACTTCGAGGGAGTCGTCTCGGCGGTCACGAGCTTCGGCGCGTTCGTCGAGATCGACGAGCCGTACGTCGAGGGGCTGATCAAGCTCGAGTCGCTCGGTGACGAGCACTTCGACTACGACGAGATCCACATGCGACTGTCCGGCCGCCGGACCGGTCGTGCCATCGAGCTCGGTGACCGCGTCAAGGTCGAGATCAACAACGTCTCGGTCGTGCGCCGCCGCATCGACTTCACGTTGATCGCGACGTCGAGCGCGAACCGCACGCGTCCGCGTCTCGAGCCCGCACCGCGCGCGGGCCTCGCCAGGACGCGCAAGGCGGGCAAGGAGGTCGAGCGCTCCTCGCGCCGCCACGCCGAGCGCGGCGCCACGCCCCGGCGCGCGGCCGCGACGGCGGCAGGCGGCAAGCTCCGCCTCGGCGTCTCGCATCGCGGCATCCGCGAGCGGGACGAGGAGACCCCACGCGCGCGCACGCGCACCGGCAAGGGCGGGACGAAGGCCAAGAAGCGCGCCCGCTGACCCCGGGGCGCTGCGCGCGCTGCGCCCGGCGCGGTCAGCGCGTCGCCAGGGCCTCGAGGAGCTTGCGGCGCGTGATCGGCTTGGCGACGAACGCGCGCACGCCGAGGTCGCGGGCCTGGCGGCGGTGCTCGGGGCTCACGCGCGAGGTGATGATCAGGACGGGCGTGGCGCCGTAGCGCTCGTCCTTGCGCAGGTGAGCGACGAGATCGAAGCCGCCGAGCGCGGGCATCTCGAGATCGGTGACGACGAGGTCGTAGCGGAGCTGGCGGGCCATCTGGAGGGCGCGCGCGCCGTCCTCGGCGACGTCGACGACCCAGCCCTCGCGGCCGAGCATGCTGGTCATGGCCTCGCGGATCGCGCGCGAGTCGTCGACCACGAGCGCGCGCCCGGCGAGCACGAGCGGGCCCGAGACGGGATCCACGATGTCCGCGGCCGGAGCGTCGGGGTACGCGCGGTGCACGAGCTGCGCGGGGTCGAGGATCAGCTGGACCTTGCCCGAGCCGCTGATCGTCGCGCCCGCGTAGAGGGTCAGCGGCGCGAGCAGCGGGCCGAGCGGCTTGATGATGATCTCGCGAGATCCGACGACCTTGTCGACGGTGCACACGAGGGTGCGGCCGGCGAACGACACGACGAGGCCGGGACGGCGCTCGGTCCCATACCCGTGTCCCGGACCCTGCGCAGGCCCGTGCCCGAGCAGGTGCTCGAGGCGGAGCACGGGCACCTGCTCGTGGCGCACGGTCACGCTCGACGCACCTGGCTCGACGAGCATCGTGTCGAGGACGTGTACGTTGGGGATCGCGTAGACCTGGCCCGCCACCTTGAACAGCATCGCCTGCGCGAGGGCGGTCGACAGCGGCAGGCGCATCGTGAACGTGGTCCCGCGCCCGGGCACCGAGGACACGCCGAGCTCGCCGCCGAGCTTCGCGATCGACTGCCGTACGAGCCCGATCCCGATGCCGCGCCCCGCGAGCTCGTCGGCGTCGCCGCGGATCGAGACGCCCGTGGCGAGGAGCGCGTCGAGGATCTCCGCGTCGTTCGCGAGCTCGGCGCGCGTCGCCGTCCAGCGCCCCGTCGCGACCAGCCGCTGGCGCAGCGCCATGGTGTCGATGCCGCGACCGTCGTCGGAGACCTCGAGCACGAGGAGGTTGCCGTCCTGGCGCGCGCGGATCGTGATCGTGGCGATCGGGGGCTTGCCGCGCGCCGCGCGCTCGTCCGCCGGCTCGACGCCGTGCGCGACCGCGTTGCGGAGCAGCTGGGTCAACGGATCGACGAGCTGCTCGGCGACGGCCTTGTCGAACTCGGTATCCTCGCCGATCGTCCGCAGCTCGACGTGGACGCCGGTGGCGCGCCGCAGCGCGCGCAGGGTCCGCGCGGCGTGCGTCATCAGGCTGCGCGCGGACTCCATGCGGATGCGCGTGAGGCCCTGCTGGAGCTGCCCGATCGTGCGTCGCAGCGCCTCGATCTCGTCGAGCAGCGCGGCCGTGGTCTGGCTGAGGAGCGTGGCCTGCCCGGCGAGCTCGTCCTCCGCCTGCGCGATCGCGGCGCGGCTCGGTGGCGCGCTGCCGTCGCCGAGCGCGTCGCGCAGGTTCTGGCGGGTGCGCGCGAGGTCCCGCGCGAGCGTGCGCAGCAGCTGCACCCGGCGCTCGATCCGGGTGCGGTCGAACAACAGCTCGCCCGCGGACGACATGAGGTCGTCGATCCGCTCGGGCTCGATGCGCAACAGCGCCTTCGGCTCGGGGACGGGCGCCCCGTCGGGGGCGGGCTCGAGGACCGGCTCCACGAGGGGCTCGACGATCGCCGGCGGCGAGGCCTCGGATGGTGACGCCGCGACGCGGTCCGGGTGCGCGAGCTGGTCGATGCGGCCGCGCAGTCCCGCGGCGAGGCGCTCGCTCGCGGGCTCGCCCGCGGTGTCGAGGTAGCTGCCCAGTGCATCGATGATGTCGACGAGCTCGTCGGCGGTCCTCGCCGTCCACGGCGACGGCTCGCGCGCGAACCCGGCGAGCGCGCTCTCGAGCCGGTGCGACAGGTCCACCATCGTCGACAGCCCGACGGTGCCGGCGGCTCCCTTGAGCGTGTGCGTGACGCGCATCATCTCGGTCAGCGCCTCGCGCGACGGTCGCGCGGAGCCCGTCGCGAGCACCCGCGAGGTCACCGACTCGAGCGCGTCCTGCGCCTCGGCGCGGAACAGCTGGCGCAACATCACCAGCTCGTCGGGATCGAAGTCCACCGCGCTCGGCTTGTCGTCGCTCGGCCTGTCGTCGCTCGGCTGGTCGCTCATCGGGGGCTCGGCGGTGACATCAGCTCGAGCGCGCGACGGACGAGCTGCGCGGGCTCGAGCAGCGAGAGGGCGCGCCCGGCGGCGTCCGTGATCGCGCCGTTCTCCTCGTGCAGCGAGGCGACGTGATCGACCTGGTCGACGCGGAGCGCGCTGACGATTCCCTCGGCCTCGATCACGAGCGCGCCGTCGCCCTGGCGTGGTGGCGGCCCGGGCTCGCGCCCGAGCACCGCGGCCACGTCGAGCACGGGCAGGATCGCGCCGTGGTGGTTGCACACGCCGCCGAGCGCGGGTGGGGCGGTCGGAACGTCGGTCACGAAGCCGAGGCTGACCACCTCGCGCACCCAGCGCAGCTCGATCGCGTAGCGCACGCTCCCCAGCGTGAACACGATGACGTTGCGCAGCTCCGCCATTGTCCCAGCATACGCCGGAGCGCGTGCCGGGAGCTACGAGCGGCTCGCGCGGGGAGCGGTCAGCTCGCGGCCTTGGACTCGAGCACGAGCTCGGGGCGCGCCCGGCGCTCGACCACCTCGCGCGTCACGACGCACTCCTTGACGCCGGTCAGCGAGGGGATCTCGTACATCACGTCGAGCATGACCTCCTCGACGATCGCGCGGAGGCCGCGCGCACCGGAGTTCCGGCGCGAGGCCTCCTCGGCGATCGCGGTGAGGGCGTCGGGGCGGAAGTTCAGCTTCACGCCCTCGAGCTCGAACAGGCGCTGGTACTGCTTCGCCAGCGCGTTCTTCGGCTTCCACAGCACCTCGGTCAGCGCGTCGACGTCGAGCATGTCGCACGAGACGATCACGGGCAGGCGGCCCATGAACTCGGGGATCATGCCGAACTTGATCAGATCCTCGGTGCGCGCCTGGCGACGCAGCTCGTCCTTGTCGTCCTCGGCGGTCGACACCTGCGCGCCGAAGCCGAGCCCGCGCTGGCCGGTGCGGCGACGGACGATGTCCTCGAGGCCGTTGAACGCGCCGCAGCAGATGAACAGGATGTCCGTCGTATCGATCTGGATCAGCTCCTGCTGCGGGCGGTTGCGGGCGCCGTCGGGCGTGATCGTCGCGGTCTTGCCCTCGAGGATCTTGAGCAGCGCCTGCTGCACGCCCTCGCCGGACACGTCACGCGTCGGCGACGGCGCGCCTCCCTTGCGGGCGATCTTGTCGATCTCGTCGATGCAGATGATGCCGCGGGCGGTCTTCTCGACGTCGCCGCCGGCGGCGCGGAACAGCGCCTTCACGACGCTCTCGACATCCTCGCCGACGTAACCGGCCTCGGTCAGCGTCGTCGCGTCCGCGATGGCGAACGGGACATCGAGCTTCTTCGCGAGCGTCTGCGCGAGGAGCGTCTTGCCGGACCCCGTGGGGCCGATCAGCAGGATGTTGCCCTTCTGCAGCTCGACATCGGTCTGCTTGCCACGCAGTCCGATGCGCTTGTAGTGGTTGTAGACCGCGACCGAGAGCGCACGCTTGGCGTCCTTCTGTCCGACGACGTAGCGATCGAGCTCTTCGACGATAGCCCGTGGAGGCGGGTACTTCGGTCGCTCGGACGCCTCCTCCTTGGCGAGGATGTCGTTGCACAGAGTCACGCACTGATCGCAGATGAAGACGCGCGGACCGCTGATGAGCTTTCGGACCTCGCGCCGCTGCTTTCCGCAGAAGGAGCAGTGGAACTCTTCCATCCAGCTCCAATTCTTACATGTTCCGAGGGGCTGGCAATAGCGGGTCGATCACCTATCGCCGTCGGTGGGGTGCGACCGTGAAGTACACGTCACGGGAGCGGCCCGGGCCTTGTATCGGGGCCCGGGGCAGGGGATCACTCCACCCGTGCGCGCCGTCGTGATCTGTGCGGAACCCGACATGCCCCAGGCGCCTGGCTCGGTGGCAACGCTGCTGACGGAGCTCGGCTGTCGGGTGACGCTCGGACGCTTCGATCTCGGAGGCCTCGACCTCGACGCGCTCGGCCAGCGCCCGCCCAACGTCGTCATCGTCGAGGCGAACGACGATGTCGGGCGCGCTCACAAGACGATCAAGCGCATGCGCGACGAAGGGCCTCTCGTCGAAGTGCCGATCCTCCTCGCGGTGACCGTGGCGCGGCTCTCCGCGCTGGACTTCTCGATCGGGTTCGACGACTTCGTGCTGGTTCCTCTCGTGCCGGCCGAGCTGTACGCGCGCATGCGCCAGCTGGACTGGAAGACCGCGACGTTCGGCTCGGACGAGGTGCTCAAGATCGACGACCTCGTCATCGACATCGCGGGCTACGAGGTCCGCATCGCCGGTCGCCGGATCGAGCTGACGCACCAGGAGTTCGAGCTGTTGCGCTACCTCGCCCAGCACCGCGGACGCGTGTTCACGCGCGAGGCGCTGCTCGAGCGCGCCTGGGGCTATCGCTACGCCGGCGGGACGCGCACCGTCGACATCCACGTCCGCCGGGTCCGGTCGAAGCTCGGCGACATGGGATCGCTCATCGAGACCGTCCGCAACGTCGGGTACAAGCTCCGCGGATAGGTGTAGAGTGGAGGACGTGGCCGGGCGAGCCTCGATCGTCGGCGCTGCGGCGACGCACGTGGGGAACGTGCGCGACCACAACGAGGATTCGCATCACTTCGACGCGGATCTCGGGTTGTTCGTCGTGTGTGACGGCATGGGAGGCCACGCCGCCGGCGAGGTCGCGAGCGCGATCGCGATCCGGATCGTGCGCGAGCAGTGGGCGCACCCCGACACCCAGGAGGTCGTCGACGCCTGGCTCGCGCAGGGCACGGCGGACGCGAAGAAGCGGCTGCTCGACTGCCTGCGCGAGGGCGTGCTCGCGGCCCACCGCGCGATCCTCTCCGAGGCCGAGCGCGATCCGACGAAGGGCGGCATGGGCACGACCGTCGTCGCCGGGCTCGTGATCGGCAGCGAGGTCGTGTTCGCGCAGGCGGGCGACTCGCGCGCGTACCTCGTGCGCGACGGCATCGCGATGCAGCTGACCGAGGACCACACCCTGCTCCAGCGTCTGCTCGCGGCCGGCATCGACGTCGACGTGTCGGGGGATGGCGCGCGGTTCCGCAGCATGCTGACCAACGCGCTCGGCATCGGCCACGAGTGCAAGATCTCCACGTTCGTCGTGCCGCTCGCCGACGGAGATCGCTTCATGCTGTGCAGCGACGGCATCAGCGAGTACGTGCCGGAGGCGGAGGTCGGCGAGGTGCTCACCACGCAGCCGAGCCCGGCGCGCGCGGCGCAGAAGCTCGTGGATCTCGCGCTCGAGCGCGGCGGCGCCGACAACGCGACCGCGGTGGTGATCCGCGTCCTCGAGGCCGGCGACAGCCCGCTACCGGCCGAGCAGCGGCGGCGCGACGATCTCTCGATCAGCCTGTGCGACCTGTGGAGCGCGCGGATCTCGCCGCAGCAGCGTCTGCGGGCGATGCGGATCGCGATCGCGCGCGAGCACGCGCTCGGCGAGAAGCTCCCCGCGCACACGCTCGGCGACCGCGTCGCGTGGATCATCGTCGAGGGTGAGGTCAACCTGCGGGGCGAGCCGCTCGGCCCCGGCTCGCTGGTGTATCCCGAGTCGCTGCTCGACGGGACGGCGCCCCCCGACAAGGACGCGCTCGCGGTCGCGCGCAGCGAGGTCCGCGCGGTCGCGCTCCGCAACGACGACTTCCGCGAGCTGTGCGACGAGGATCCCGAGCTCGGCGAGGCGCTGACCGAGTCGCTCGCCGAGATCCTTCGCGAGCGCGCGTCGTCGCGAGGTGCTCCGTCCGCCGCGACCGGCGAGCCCGAGGAGCTCGCCGAGATCACGGTGACCCGCGAGGAGGGCGCGGCGACCGTGACGGAGACCGTGACCGACACCAGCGACCAGATCCTGATGGTGCGCGTCGAGGAACCGAGCGAGCCGCGGCCGGCGCGCGCGGTGACGGCGGACGACGCGGTCGCGGTCGCGGGCACGATCGATCCGGCGCCGGAGCGGCCGCGACGTGCGCGGCGCATCTCCGAGGGCTGGGACGACTAGGCCGCAAGCTCAGGGGCGCTGGTAGTCGGTCAGGTCCATCACGATCTCGCCGAGCTCCGTGGTCGCCGCGACCTTGAGCGGGACGCGATCGGCGTCGTCGGACAGCCACACCGTGAACGTCCGCCCCGGCTTGCTCGACTCGAGCTTGGCGTCCGGCCGCGAGCGATAGGCGCTGCCCTCGAACACGATCGCGCGGCGGTTGCCGAGCGCCGAGCCGATCGTCTCCTCGCCCCGGTACGTCACGTCGACGCGCCACAACCGGCGGCCCCCGATCACGTAGACCGATCGACGCGCGCCCTGGTGCGCCTTCCAGCCGCGCAGCTGCGCCATCGCGGTGTGGGCGTCGAACACCGTGAGCGCCCCGAACTTGACGAACTGGATCGCCATCGACTTCGGGGCCGCATCGCCGCTGCGCTGGTACGTGACCGTCGCGCTGTCGCGCAGGAACTTCGTGCTCGCGGTGAGCCGCTTGCCGTTGTTCTCGATCACCGCGTCGAGCGTGATCGGGCGGCCGGTGTCGACGTCGATCACCGTCGTCGACTCGTCGCTGATCTTCTTCAGGAGCGCCGCCGCGCCCGCGGTCGCCGCCCGCGAGCGCACGACGATGGCCTTGCGGCCGTCGATCTGGCCGATCTCGCCGACGGCGAGCTGCGCCTCGCCCGCGAGCACGCCGGCGAGCCGGACCTCGAACGCCATCGACTCGCCCGCGTGCAGCCCGAGCGAGCTCGCCGGCTCGGTCATCCCGGGTGGAGCGGGTTGCTGGAGCGTCATCGCATCCGCGCCTGCACAACCGACCAGGACCGCCAGGAGCCACGCGCGCATGGTTCTTCTAGGGATGAACGAAACCGGCAGCGCGGGCAAGCGGTGCTAGCGTGGCGGGGTGGCGGCCATCACCTCGCCGGGCAAGACGATCGGGCTCACGCTCGGAGATCCGGCTGGCATCGGACCGGAGATCGTGGCAGCGGCGCTCGCGGCGGCGCCCGAGGCGTGGCGGGCTCGCCTCGTCGTGTTCGGTGATCGCGAGCCGCTCGAGCGCGGCGCGCAGGCGATCGGCGTGCGGCTGCCTGCCGGGCTGCGCGTGCTCGGCGACGGCACGGGCGCGTCCGCCGTCGCCGGCCGGCCCGACGAGACCACCGGAGCCGCGCAGGTCGGCTACCTCGAGGCGGCGGTCGCCGCGGCAGCGCGGGGCGAGCTCGCGGCCATCGTGACCGCGCCGATCTCGAAGACGTGGGCGCGGCGCGCCGGCTTCGCGTTCCCCGGCCACACCGAGATGCTCGCGGCGCGGCTCGGTGCGGCCGACGTCGTGATGATGTTCGCCGGCCCGCGGCTCAAGGTGGCGCTCGCGACGGTGCACGTCCCGCTCGCCGAGGTGCCGCGCGTGCTCCGCACCGAGACGCTGCGCCGCACGATCGAGCTGTTCGCCGCGTCGCTCGTCGGCGACTTCGGGATCGACGCTCCCCAGCTCGGCGTCGTCGGCCTCAACCCGCACGCCGGGGAGGGTGGCCTGCTCGGCGCCGAGGAGCGCGACGTGATCGCGCCGGCGCTCGCCCCGCTGCCGCCGGTGCACCTGCACGGGCCGCTCGTCCCCGACGCGGCGTTCCGCGACGCGGTGCACGGCCGCTACGACGGGCTCGTCGCGATGTACCACGACCAGGGGCTCATCCCGGTCAAGCTCGTCGACTTCGACGAGGCCGTGAACGTGACGCTCGGGCTTCCGATCGTGCGGACCTCGCCCGATCACGGGACGGCGTACGACATCGCGGGGCGGGGCGTCGCCCGGGCGATCTCGATGCAGCGCGCTCTCTCGCTCGCGGTGGAGATGGTCGAGCGCCGCGCGCTCAGAACATCGCCTTGAGCGCCTCGGAGTCCGAGATGATGACCTTGCGGCCCTCGGTCTGGATCAGACGCTTGCGCTTGAACTGCGACAGCGTCAGCGAGACGGTCTCGCGCGTGGAGCCGATCAGGTTCGCCAGCTCCTGATGCGTGATCTTCAGCGCGACGAGCGTGCCGCGCGCATCGTCGACGCCGTACTCGTTCGCGAGCTTGACGAGCAGCTCGGCGAGCTTGCTCGACACGTCGCGGAACACGAGCGCCTCGACCTTGTTCTCGAGCTCGCGGCGGCGGACGATCATGAGCCGCGTCATCGCCAGCCCGAGCGCGGGGTGGCTGTGGATCAGCTCCTCGAAGTGATTGCGCTCGATCTCGGAGAGCAGCGCGTTCTCGACGGCCTCGGCCATCTCCGTGCGCGGACCACCGTCGAGGAGGCAGCTGTCGCCGAACAGCTCGGCCGGGCCGTGGTACGCGAGCGTCAGCGATTTGCCGTCGCGCGTGACCTTGCTGACCTTGATGCGGCCACCGTGGACGAAGAACAGCGATCGTCCGGGATCTCCGGGGAGGTAGATCACGTCGCGACGGCGCGCCTCGCGGAGCTCGACGCGCTCCGCCATGCGTGCGATCGCGTCGGGACCGAGATCGGCGAGCAGCGGGACCTTGCGCAGATACCAGAGGACGCGCTTCGGATCGGGCACGGCGCAACTGTATCAGGCCTCGCATTTCGCCGTCCCGTGTCGCGAACATTACCAAAGCGCCACCGCTTCGTGAGGTAGCCTCCATTACTGCGAAAACGTCGGAGGTTCCAGCTGCTTGGGTGGCTGGTATCACGTCCTGACGTTGCTTCGTGCGCCCGGGGCCGGCCCGCGCACGATCAGCGCGATCCCGGCGGCGGCGAGGGGGATCGCGATGCCGAGCGCGCCGACCGGATAGTCGTCGACCCACTCCGAGACCCCGGCGAGGTCCTCGCGGGCGATGAGCAGCGCGACGGTGTTGTTGACGAGGTGACCGATCATCGCGGGCACCGTCGAGCCCGCGCGCAGGGCGAGCGCGCCGAGCACGAACCCCAGGACGAACGTCGGGATCAGCTGCGCGACCGACAGGTGATACGCGGAGAACACCGCGGCCTGGATCCCGATCGCCCACACCGGCGACAGCCGCGTCGCGAGCGACCGCGCCAGCAGGCCGCGGAACGTCAGCTCCTCGCAGATCGCGGGGACGACGGCGATGAACAGGAGCGCGACCGGCAGCGAGGGCGCCTCGACGAGCTGCTGGAGCGGCTGCACGGACGTCGTCGGCAACTGCAGCAGCGCGACGAGCCACCGGTTGATGTACCAGAGCGAGCTGCCGACGAGCACGGCCGCGAGGACGTCGAGCCTCGCCGGGCGCGTGAGCCCGAGGACGACAGGCGGTCGCCGGGTCCCGAGCATCATCAGCACGGGGACGAGCAGGAACATCAGCTCGCCCGCGGCGATGGCGACGAGGCCGGCCTCGCCGGTCGCTGCCGCGACGGTCCCCGACGCGAGGATGAACGCGGTCATCGCGAGCGCGGTGCCCCCGAGCGCGTCGATCGGCGGGAAGGCCGCCGCGCGTGGCACGTGATACAAGCGAGGCGTGCGTGGTTCGCTCGGGGTCGTCATCGGCCTGATCGTCGGTGCCGGCGGAATGTATCTCGCGCTCCGTCCACCGTGGCACGGGGAGGGCTCCGCGTCAGCTCCGCTTGATGCCGGCGTGAGCGCGTCGGCGAGCGACGAGCCCGGCGCGGACGACAAGCCGCGGAAGAAGAAGAAGCGCCGCCGCCCGCGGACGGTCGCGGCTCCGGGCGGTTCCGACGCACCCGGCGCCGAGCCGTCGTACGAGGAGACCGAGCCGCTCGTCGAGCTCACCGCGGCGCAGCGGCAGCTCGAGTGGCGCGGCGACGACGTCACGCTGCCTCGGACCCAGCTCGACATGGCGGGCGGCGGCGACGCGCGCTCGCTCGACGACGCCGAGATCAACGCGACGATCGCGAGCCAGTCACGCGGCGTGCAGGACTGCGTCGTCGAGACCGCGACGGGCACCGATCTACGCGCGACGGTGACCGTGAAGATGCTCGTCGACGGTGCGGGCCGGGTCACGAAGAGCCGCGTCCAGGCGCCGCGCTATCTCCACGGCAAGGGGCTGTTGCCGTGCGTGCGGCGCGCGCTCGGCCGCATGAAGTTCCCGGCGACCGGCGCGCCGACCCAGGTCACGCTGCCGGTGAACCTCGGCTGAGTCGCCTCGGCGTGCTCACTCGGTGCGCGGCACCACCATGACGTCTCCTGGTAGGCGGGTCAGCAGCGCCTGCGCGACGCTGCCGAGCAGGAGCGTCGAGACCCGGCCCGCGCCCCGCGTCCCGGCGACGACGAGGTTGACCCCGCCGCTCAGCACCAGATCCGCGAGCACCTCGTCGGGTGGCCCGTACTCGCACTGGATCTCGATCCTCCGCGCGGACGGGAGCTCGGTGGCCGCGAGGAAGGCACGCGCGTCGGCCTCGGCGCGTACGGCGATGTCCTCGCGGGCGGCGTCCTTGTCGGTGATGAACCCCTCGTAGAACACCTGAAACGCGTGGAACAGCCGGACCCGCGCGTCGGGAAACAGCTCGACCGCGGTCACCAGCGCCTGGCGCGAGGGCTCGGCGAAGTCCGTCGCGACCGCGACGTTGCGATACGGCCCGCGCGGCCGGGTCCGCGCCGCGAGCACGGGGACCTGCGCGCCCCGCGTGATCGCCTCGACGGTCGTTCCCACGACCGCGCTCCGCAGGGTCTCGTCGCGGGGGATGCCGGTGACGATCAGGTCGGCGCCGACGCGCGTCGCCGTGTCGAGGACGAGCCGCGCCGGCTCGGCGCGCTCGATCACCAGGTCGTACGCGAGCGCCGATGAGTCACGGAGATCCTCGTGGATCTGTCGCGTGGCGAGGTCGCGCGGATCCAATGGACGCCGCCAGGACGGCAGCTCCGAAACCGGGGGCGGCGCTTCGAACGCGTGCACGATCGTGAGCCGCGCGTTCCACTCGGTCGCGAGCGCTCTCGCTCGATCCAGCGCACGATCGCTACGACAGCTCAGGTCGGTGGCGAGGACGAGGTTCCGCGGAGGCATCGCGAGATCACGGTGCAGGCCGCGAGCCAGCGAACCCCTCGCAGGCTCGTCGCGCGCGCAGGTCCCCGGCGACGAGGTCCCTCAGTCGCTCAGCGCGGCGTTGTAGAACGCGTCCTCGGGGCTCGCGAGATAGATCTCGTACGTCGCGAGGTCGAGCGAGGCCGGGACGCTGAAGTCCTGGCCGAACCGGCCGTCCTTGTCGCTCACGGCCCGGCCGAGCGGGATCGGATCGGCGCCGCCGCGGCCGGCGGGGGCGAGGAACACGTCGATCGCGCGATCGGGCAGCGGCTTGCCGCCGGCGTCGATGCGGCCCTCGACGTGGACGAGGTGGCCGCGGAACGCGCTGGTGTCGGCCGTGGTGACGACGAGCTGCGGCGTCGGCTTTTTCGGATCCGGCGCGACCGCGGGCAGCGTCGGATCGGGGGTGATGCGGTCCGGCGTGGTCGCGGCCGCGGAGCCGGCGCCCGAGCCCGTGCCGGTACCCGACGCGTCGAACGCGCCACTCGGCGGCGCGTCGTCGAGCGAGCGCTTCCGATCGGCCCGCTGCTGGTCGGTGAGCCCGCGGATGTCGCCCTCGAGCTGCGTGTAGCTCTCCGAGTACTCCTCGGGCTTGGCGAACGGATCCTCGGCGCGGGGGCGGTGGAGCGTCTTGTCCTCGGCACCGGTGACGTCCATGCGGAGCGCGGCGCCGCCGAGGTCGATGCGCTGCCACCCGCGCTCGGGGAACCACACCTCGACGAACGCGTGCGCCTCGTTCTGCACGTAGCGCGTGGGGATGCCGAGCGTGTTCGCGGTGATCATGAACGCGAACGAGCGGTGGCGGCACACGCCGGCCTGGCTGTCGCAGAGGTCGCGATAGATGTCCCCGGTCGAGCGCGGCAGCGGCTTGGCCTCGAACGCGCGGAAGTAGGCGACGAGCTTGTTGAACGCGACGCCGAGGTCCATGTTCGCGTCGATGCCGATCCGGTCGAGCGTCGTGCGGGCGGCCTCGCGCACGCGCTCTGGCAGGATCGGGCGCAGCTCGGCGGGGGCGAGCGTCGCGACCATCTGCGGCGTGAGCCGCGTCGGTGGCAACGACGGGGCGAAGTAGCCCGCGTCGGCGTCGGCGAGGAACACGAGCCGGTAGGTGCCTGCCGCGCTCGACTCGCTGCTGCGCACGTAGAAGTTGTCCGCGCCGTCCTTCTCGAACGTGAGCGCGATCCGCGGCTTCACCTCGTACGACAGGATCCGCATGTCGGGCGCGACGCTCGGCAGTGGGACCTCGACGCCCGGCGCCAGCTCGAGCAGCACCGAGCCCCAGAACCGATCGCGCGAGGCGTCGGTCGTGCCGCCGACCCGGAGCTCGGTGAGGGCAGGGCGCGCGATCTTCAGCACGTAGTCCTCGCCCGCGGTGTCGAGCGCGCTCATGCGCTTGAACGGGATCACGTCGGGGTTGAACACGCTGACGTACTGGAGGCGTTGATCGGGGCCGGTGTTCGTGTCGGGGGCGACGGTGGTCTCGCGATCGGCCGCGAAGCCGCCGGTGCCGAGCACGGGCTCGTTCTTGGAGCGCGCGCTCCCTCGATCGACCGGCGGCTTGGGCAGCACCTTGTCGCCGGCGGTGAACGCGGCGGGTGGGCTGCCGCTGCCCGTCTGCCCGATCATCGGCGTCGCGCGATCGGCGTTCGGAGGGGGGAGATCCTCGTGCGGCGTCAGCGGGCGGCGTGCGCCGGGCTGGCCGATCGCGAGGCCCGCGGCCGCGAGCGCAGCGCCCACGGCGACCGCGAGCACGAGCCTGGATCGGCGAACCCCCACGGGCATGGGCCGATTCTGACACGCCCCTCGCGGACTCACGAGGGCTGCTTGTTGCAGGCCTGCAAGGCGGCGATGGTCGTCGCGGCCTGGTAGCACGCGACCTGGGCGTCGCTCCAGCCGTCCTTCGTGCAGCCCTCTGCCGAGCGGCGGATGATCTGGGCGCGGTTGCGGGTATACGCGGCCTTCTGCGCTGGCTGCTGCGTGTCGGCGATCAGGACCTTCGCGATGTGCTCGGCGATCGCGACACAGCGATCGGAGACCTCCATCGCGCCGCCGGCGACCGCCGGGCGCTCCTCGTCGGCCGGCGCGGTCGGTGGCGCGGTCGGTGGCGCGGTCGGTGGCGCGGTCGGTAGCGCGGCGGTCGGCGCCAGAGTGCCCGGCGGCGTCACCGGCCGCTCGGTCGCTCGCTCCTCGGGGGGCGGCTTCAGCTCACAGGCGGAGGAGAGCAGGACGGCGAGGGCAGCGAGGAGACGCACGCGCGCGAGCATAGCGCGGCCTGGCGAGGCCTCGCGCGGGTGGCCTAGCGCGGGAGGGTGATGTTCGGGATCCGTCCGCCGGTCAGCGCGCCGTCGCCGTTGGGGATCCACGGCATGCTCGTCGTGGAGTTCGCCCCGGAGTACCGCCAGATCAGCTGATCGCCGGGCGCGTGATCGATCGCGGGCGCGTCGAGATCGACCTCGCACGGCTGCGCGCGGAGCTCGCCTCCCGGCAGCGGCTCGAAGTGACGCGTGTGCGTCGCGAGGAGCGTGTCCCCGCCGGCGTGCCGCCACACGAGATCGAACGTGACGTCGATCGCACGGATCACGATCGAGTCGCAGATCAGCCGGTACGTGCCAGCGGGCACGTCGGCGACGAGCTCGAACTCGGCTTCCTGGGACCCACCGGGCCCCACACCGGGCGCTCAAAACGGCCGCGGTTCTTCGCCGACGAGGCGGACCTCGAGCTCGCTACCGTCGAGCGCGAGCCACAGCACGGGCGGATTCGCGGGCTCCTCCGAGGGGCAAGCCGTCAGCGGGAGCAGGGCGAGCAGGGGCAAGGCGCGCTTCATGGGTCCGTCTTCTCCGGCGGTGCCACGAACACCGCGATGAAGTGAGTGGGCACGGGCGTCGACTCCGATTGCAGCACGAGCCCGGCCTGCTCGCCAGCCGCAAGCGATCGGGTGCGGTGGTGGATGCGGTTCGAGATCACGATCCGGCCGCCGGGCTCGAGCGCCTCGGTCGCGGCCCGCAGCCAGGCCACGGGCTCGGTGAAGTAGTGATCGACCTCGGCGAGCAGGATCGCGTCGTAGGCGCCCGCCTCGA
>Ga0164243_10004237_pt1 | contig 22597 bp, 21 predicted proteins | sample OricompcompostOP_FD_108781 | JGI IMG/M metagenome (GOLD analysis project Ga0164243, IMG submission 108781) | Organic Plus compost microbial communities from Emeryville, California, USA - Original compost - Organic plus compost (OP) | ecosystem: Engineered > Solid waste > Mixed feedstock >...
ATCGGAGGGCCTCTTATCCAGGCTTCCCCGTGGGCCGGGGGTGTTAGCAACACCCGCCGGCCCTTTTTTGTTCCTTGGCAATAGCGTCAACAGGAGACTGTCTACATTTTTGGTATTTCCTTGGTAGCGATCAGGTGTGCAATAGGGCGGTAGCGTGTGCGTCGGTGGTATGATCTTGGCTGCCCAAGATCACCGGAGACACGCTATGGCCAAGAAGAAGGCTCCCAAGGTGAACGCCGTTGCTGAGGAGCGCGAGACCAAGCCCGTCCGCCTGGATTTGAGCCTCGCCGATCACGAGCGCATCGAACGTTCGGCCAGGCGATTCGGTCTGAGCAAATCGGCTTATGTGCGAATGGCCCTCTTCAGGCAGTTGGAAGCCGACGAGGGGGACAAGCCTTGATTTGCCCCTGTCCCTCGTCGGACGGCCGGATCGTTACACTGAAGGGGAGGTTTGATGGGTAGGCCGCGGCACACGAACAAGGAGATCGAGGCGGCCGTCGCCCACGCCGAATCGAAGGGCTGGCGCGTGCTGGCCGGCGGGTCGCACGCCTGGGGGTTCCTGCTCTGCCGGGAGCGGTCCCGGGACGGATGCCGCGTCCCCGTCTACTCGACGCCGCGCAACCCCGAGGGCCACGCCCGCCGCGTCCGACACCTGATCGACTCTTGTCCGCACGAACCGGGAGGCTCCTGACATGGCGACGACCACCACGGCCACCTTCTCGTTCACCCTGATCCTCTCCGGCGTCACCGAACTCACGGTACAGATGGCCGACGCCCTGTTCGAAGCCGGCTGCGACGACGCGACGCCTTCGAGCCGAAACGGCGTCGTCTCGGTCCACTTCGACCGCGACGCCGAGACCCTGGGCGACGCCGTCGGGTCGGCCCTGAAGGACGTCCAGCGGGCCGGGTTCGCCGCGTCCCGGGTCGACCTGGGCGTTTGAGGTGACCGCCGAGATGACCGCCTGGGAGGCGCCCGGCCCGAAAGCGGACCGGAACTGACGTCGCACGACTCACCCGGGAGTGCCTATATACGTCTCACCGAACCACCCGAACCCGCCCCGGCCCGCGGAGCCGTCCCACGACGGCGGGGAGCGGCTCGCCACGCTCCCCAGGGGCGACGGCCGGGAGGAACTCCGCGTCACGCTCAAGAGTTACTCCCCCCGACTCGCCGCCGCTCGCAGCACAGGGACCACAACGCCGGCAGCGACAGGGTGACGTGGTGGTGCCACCCCACCCAGGACCGCACCTCGTAGTGCCCCAGGCCGGCCTCCTGCTCGGCCGCCTCGAACACCTCCTCGATCCGGTGCCGCGCGAACCGGGCACGGGCCAGCTCCACCAGCGGGACGTCGGCCTCGGCGTTGCTCAGGGCGTAATGCGTCTCGGGCTCGGCCCCGACGGTGCGCATCACCACCAGCCGCTCCTCCGGGCCGGTGCCCCAGCCGCGTCCGCACACGGGCCGTCATTGCGTCGACCCGCAGCGGGCCCTTCTCGCCGTCCCGGATCGCGAGCCTCGTTCAGCGGCGGAGCCGGTTGTAGACGGCCGACCAGTCGCCGAAGTCGGAGGGGAGGTCACGCCAGGGGACTCCGGTGCGGGCCCGGTAGAGGGCCGCCTCGAAGAACATCCGGTCGGGGAGGTCGGGTGCGGGGCCGAGGCGGGCCTTGCAGCGGTCGACCATCGGCCCCATGACGGCCCGGATCTCGTCGGTGATGGCAAGGCGCATAGTCGGGAGAGGACTCGGGGCGGCTACGGGCGTCGGTTTGCTCCGAACTCCATACCAGGCAACGATCCCCTCCGTCAACACGCCCTAACTACCCTTCGGCCGGTCCCCAATACCAGTCCCAGGGCAAGTCCGTCCGGGGACCGGGCCAAAGTTCGCCCATACTTTTTCGGGCCCTGGCCACGCCGCGTCGGGGCTGCCCCGGCCCAACCGGCCAGGTCTCGCGGCAGAGGTCCATGGGTCGCCGGATGCCCGGTGCCGACTCGGCGCGGTCGACCAAACCGCGGAGCCGCCAGGGATAGAGGTAGCCGTGGCCGTGCATCACGACCGCGATCCAACCGACCATGAAGGCGTCTTCCCCGTCCAAGGCATGCGACAGGATCGGCCCGACCCGCAGCCCCCCATGGTCGTCGAGCGCCAGCGCCACGTCGTTAAGCCGGCCGGTCACCCCGGACGGAGCCGGTCACGACATCTTTGCACCGGACGCCCGCGCCATGCCAGCGGCTCCCCCGACCCGCTCCATCCGGCCCGCGGGGAGGAATCTCTACAACCACCCCCGGCGCCCGGAATGAGAAAGTCCGCCCGTACGTTGCGCTGCACAACCCGACCCCGGTCGACACCCTAACCAACGCGGGGGGCGCAACCTCGGGGCGCTGGTCCGGCCTGATCGACCGCGATTTCGGCGACAGGGCAGGGGGGCGCTCATGAGCGTGTCGGGACCGATCGATACCCGGACGGCCGGCGGGCGGCGGCCGGGGTGACGAGCACGGCTATGGTCTGTTGGCCGGTCCCTTCCGGGTCGGCGGATGAGACGTTGATGACGTACTGGCGGCCGCGGGGGGAGTTCCCGGACGTCGTCGCCTGGACGTACAACGTGAATGCATAGGAATACGTCCGTATCAGCCCGACGACCGCGGTCGGGTTGAACCGGGTCGCGGGCCGAAAGAACGTCTTACTCTCGACCCACTGGAGGGGGGCCCGGGCGCGGGGTTCGACCCGGCGGTACGCGTCCGTCACCTGGGCGAGGACGGGGCCGGGGGCGGGCCGGGCGGCGTTGTAGGCGTCGATGGCCGCTAGCTCTTGCGCCGGCGGGGGGACCGTCGGGCGGCCCGGGAGGCGGTAATCGATCTCCTGGGTCACCGTCCCGGTGACGGTCACGGGGACGGGACGGCGGGGGGCCGGTGCGAGGAACCGCGGGTCGGCCGCCGCGGTGACCGCGTTGACGGACGGGAGCCGGCGGTCCTCCAGGGTCGTGAAGTCGAGGGGGCGGCGCCGGCGGACCCGGTGGGAATCCCAAAATCCTCTCATTTGAGCACCATCCTTGGCGGGGGAAGGGTCGTTCGGCCGTGGCGGGGCCGGTGGTACGGCGGTCCGCTTCAGCGGCCCCCGGTGTCGGACCGCGTTTTGCCCCGGCCGACGATCGCGGCGACGTCCCAGATCAAGGCGGTGGCGTCCTCGCTCGCGGAGGCGAGCCGCGACCCGTCGGGCGAGAAGGCCAGGGCGCTGACGGGGTCGCGGTGGGCCTCGACCCGGCCGATCTCCCGGCGTTCGGCGACGTCCCAGAGCCGGACCGCCGGCACGGTCCGTCCGGGGCCGGCGGAGAGCCCGGACGCCAGGATGCGGCCGTCGGGCGAGAAGGCCAGGGCCTTGACCGTCCCCTGGTCCCCGGGCAGGCGGGCCCGCTCCTCGCCGCTGGCGGCGTCGAGTAACAGGATCACCCCGGCCCGGTCGCCCGCCGCCGCCAGGAGCGAGCCGTCGGGCGAAAAGAGGACCCGGGCGCCGGCGGCGGGTCCGAACGGGAGGTCTCCCCCCGGGGCCGACCCGGCGGGCAGTTCGACCCGGCGGAGGATCGCGCCCCGGGCGGTGTCGCGGACCAGGAGGACGGCCCCGTCGGTCGCGGCCAGGAGGGCGCTGTCGGGGGAGAAGCCGACGTCTTTCACGAGCCAGCGGCCCGAGGAGGCCGCCGAGAGGTCGACCCGCTCGCGGCCCGTCGCCGTGTCCCAGAGGCGGGCCTGGTCGCCCCCGGTGGCGAGGCTCTTGCCGTCGGGCGAGAGGGCGCCGCATGGGGTGAAATGGCGGGCGACTTCGAACCGCCGGAGTTCGCGGCCCGAGGCGACGTCCCAGAGTCGCGACGGCCGGAAACCGCCCCCCGTGGCCAACAGCCGGCCGTCGGCGGAGAGGGAGAGGAACTGGATCGGGTCGCCGGGCCGGTCCCACCGGCCCCGCTGGGTGCCGCTGGACGGGTCCCAGAACCGGACCGTGCCGTCGCGGCCCCCGGTGATCACGGACGAGCCGTCGGGGCCGTAGGCGAGGCCCCCGATCCCGCTGTGGTGCCCCTCCGGCGGGCGGACCTCGCGGCCGGAGGCCACGTTCCAGAGGCGGACGACGGTCTCGTCGCCGGACGAGGCCAGGATCGCCCCGTCGGGGGCGAAGGCGACGCTATGGGTCGTCGCGGGGTGGGCCACCCAGCGCCGGAGTTCGCGGCCCGAGGCGACGTCCCAGAGGTGGACGGCGCTGGTTTCGCGCGGGTCGTCGAAGATATCGCCCCGGACCGCGCCGTCGCCCGTCGCCAGGGTCTTGCCGTCGGGGGCGAACGCGAGGCAGGCGGCCTCCCGGCCCCCGGCGTCGAACCGGCGGACCTCCGCCCCGGTGGCCGCGTCCCACGACCGGACCGTGCCGTCGGCCAGCGCCGCGGCGACGGTCCGGCCGTCGGGGGCGAACGCGACCGCCCCCGCCGCCGCGCCTCGGGGGGTCCGGTACAGCACCGTTCCGGTCGTCGTGTCCCACGCCCAGACGGTCCCCCCTTCGGGCTCACGGTCGGCCGGGCCCGGGGGCGACCCGGACGGGTTGGCGCAGGCGACCAAAACGCGGCCGTCGGGCGAAACGGCCAGCGCGCGAATCCGGGGCGGTGGCGTCGGGATTTCCCGGAGCGTCCGGCCCGTGGCGGCGTCCCGGACGGCGACCGCCGGCAGCGTGGGCCCGCCCGTGGCGAGCGTCTTGCCGTCCGCGGAGAGTCCGAGAAAAACGGTCGCCGCACCCGCCTCAACGCGGCGGAGTTCGCGGCCGGTCGCCGGGTCGGTCAGACGGACCGCGCCGTTGGTTTCCAGGAGGGCCGCGGTCCGGCCGTCGGGGGTGAGCGCGGCCCCGCGGACCCGGACGTCTTCCGGGCCGAGGCGGCGGCGCTCGCGGCCGGTGTCCGCGTCCCAGACCCGGGCGGCGCCGTCCAGGCCGAGCGAGACCAGGCCACGGCCGGCCGGGAGGTAGGCGACCTGGTAAACCGCGGTCCCGTGCAAAAAGCGGGTCGACCCGAGCCGGGCGACGGCACCCGGGGGGAGCGGTTCGGCCCGGAGGGCGGCCCCGCGCCGGACCGGACGGGCGTTCGGCCGCGGCCGGAGCGTAACCACACCGGCCGTGACGACGAGGAGCGTGGCCAGGACCGCCGCGGCCCCCGTGAGCCGGTGGGCGGCGAGGCTTTGAAGCACGGTGCGGGCGAGGCCGGTCGACGCCCCCCCCGCGAAACGGGCCGCGGCGTCGAGGGTGGAGCGCGCGAGGGCGGCCGGCACCGCGGCCTCGGCCGACGTCGCGGAGAGGGTGGCGGCCAGGACCCCGGCGGGGAGGCCCACCCCGCGGCGGGAGAGCCGGGCGCGCAACAAGTCCTTGGCCCGCGCCAGGCGCCCCTGGACCGTGCCCGGCGGCCACCCGAGTCGGCGGGCGGCCTCCTCGCGGGTCAGCCCTTCCAGGTAGCAGAGGACGACCGGGACGCGGTACTTCTCCGGCAACCGGTTCACCTCCTGGAGCACGGCGGCGCCGGCGTCGTCGTAGCCGGCGGGGTCGACCCGCTCCGGGGTCGCCCCGGCCCGACGGCCCTCGTGGCGTCGGCGCCGGGCGGCGGCCGTCTTCGCCTTAAGGGAGACGCGGTAGGCCACGCCGTAGAGCCAACCGGCCAGCGCCCCCTTGTTCCGGATCGCCCCCGCCCGACGGGCGAGGACGAGGAAGGTGGCCTGGAAGGCGTCGTGGGCGTCCGGCGCGTCCCCTAGAACCCCGCGACAGACCCGGAGCACCATCGGCCCGTGGCGCTCGACGAGGGCCGCGAAGGCGGCGTCGGCGTCCCCCTCGCGGCGGTCCGCGAAACGGCCGACGAGCGCCTCGTCGGTCAGCCCGCCGAGGGTCCCGAGGTGGAACAGCGTTTGAAACGTCCGCGCGGCGTCGGCGGCCTGTTTGCGCGTCATGCCCCCGCCACTCCCTCGGCGGCACCGCCACTCCTCCGGCGGTCCCTCTCCCCGTAGTGCCCGGCCGGATCCCCGCCGGTACGGAATTTTTGGGAAAAGTTGCCGCCTTCCGACGCCTTAATCCCGCTTCGACTTACGTCGCGACCTCCGGGGCCTGCGGCGCGCGCGACGGCCCCGCGGCCGGCCCTGTTGAACCGGTCCGGGGCAACCCTTATGCTCTCCGTCGGACCGCGACGACCCGTGACTGGCCCCGCCGAACTCACCCGGTCCGACATGGAGGTCTCCGCGATGAGGCCGTCTCGACCCACACGCCCGGACGCCTCCCCACGCGGGGTTCCGCCCCGTAGCCTGGGTTTTACCCTCGTCGAGCTGCTGGTCGTCGTCGCCGTCATCGGGCTCTTGGTCGCGCTGCTGTTGCCGGCGGTGCAGGCGGCCCGCGAGGCCGCCCGGCGGGTCCGGTGCGCCAACAACCTCAAACAGCTCGCGCTCGCCGTGGCGAATTACGAGGGCGGCAACGGAACGCTCCCCCCGGGCTGTTTCCCCCGCGCCGCCTTCCCGGGGGGGTCGCCGCAGGACTTCAGCGTGTTCTTCCGGATCCTGCCGCAACTCGAACAACAGTCCGTTTATAACGCGATCAATTTCAGCCTGGCGAGTATGAACCCCGAGAATTCGACCGTCGCGTCGGTCGCCGTCGGAACCCTCTGGTGCCCGAGCGACTCGGCGATCGCGACGCCCCAGGACCTCACCCCGCTCGGCGGCGGCCTGATCTGGGGGACGAGCTACGCGGGCGTCGCCGGCCCTTGGGAGGCCGACGGCTTCCGACTCGTCCCCGGCACGCTCGACCGGCTCCTGCCCGGTGAGCCGCAGCGGATCTCCCAGCTGGGCCTCCTCTACCCGCTGAGCACGGTCCGCCTCGCGGAGGTGACCGACGGGCTCAGCCACACGCTCCTGTTCTCCGAGACGGCGTTCACCGTCTGGGAAAACTCCTGGAACCGGGGGGACGGGCAGAACACGATCGTCAGCACCAGCGTCCCGCCGAACGCGAAGGGGGCGGTCGACCGGCTCTTTTCCACGTACGCGGTCTGGGGCCTCCACCCGGGGGGCGTCAACGCCGCGTTCGCCGACGGCTCCACCCGGTTCGTCCGGGAAACGGTCGACTCTTGGCCCCTCGACCCGGTCACCCGGCAGCCCACCGGCCTCGGCTACGACCCCGTCCGGCAGGTCCCCTACGTCATCCCTGGCGCGAAGGTCGGGGTCTGGCAGGCGCTCTCGACCCGCTCCGGCGGTGAGGTCGTCGACGGCGATTGACCGCGCCGGGCTGAGAACCGGCCCTGGGTCCTTCCCGCCCTGGACCCGGCCGACCTGGATGCGGTCGCCCTGGAGCTACAGGCGGGGGGCCGGGACCGGTTTGACGCCCCCGGCCGCTTGGTTCCGCCTTTGAGTTCGCCCGCCCTCGACGCAACCCGTTAGGGAATAAGCCCGGTGCGTCGGACGGTCGGCGGGGGTGACGCCGGCGAGCGTCGAGTCGTGGATTTCGACACCTGTATTCATGGGTGTCCCCGCCGCCTAGCGATCCTTGAGTAGACGAGGGCCGCCCCGGTCGGGACGATGGCGGCTGCCACACGGCCTGACACCCCGAGCGGAGCCGTCCCCGATGATATCGCCTCACCCGACGCCCGCCCCGTGCCAGTGGTTCCCCTGGCTCACCGCCGCCCTCGACCGCGGCTCCATGCCTCGTCCGTCCCTTCCGTCCTTCGGGGCGGTCCCGGTCCCGGTCCGGGGCCGGCGGACCGTCACCCCCCGGGTCAGGGCGGCCGTTGCGCTGGTGCTGATGCCGGGCCTGCTGACCGCCCCGGGATGCGGCGGATCGCCCGACCGGGTCTTCCGCAACGACGTGATGAGCCCTCGGCCGCCGGGCATCATCGTCCTTCAGGCCGAAGAAAGCTCCGGGCCCACCGTGGAGTCCTGGCTCCACTTCCGGGGCGCCCCCAAGGACATCGGCCTCGTCCTGAATTCGGACCACTTTACGGAGGTCCCTCAGGACCGGATCTCTTTCGACTTCCGCGCGTTACGCCCCCCCTCGTGGTGGCGTCCCCGGGCCCTCGGGCCGGGCCTCAGGGCCTTCGAATGCGAGGACCGTTCGGCCCAAGAGCCGCTGTGGAGGAAGCACCTGTTCGTCAACCAAGCCGGCGACGAGGTCTATTTCCTCAAGTTCCTCTACTACTGAACCCTCCGGGGCAAGGCGGGCCGTCCGGGGCCCCGCGGAGCGACTCCTGACACAAGGCCGGCGCGGACTCCGGAGGCCGACGGGTCCGACGACGGGACCCATTGATTTGAAGTGGCTTCCGGTCAACAGACCGCCCAATCACCCGCCCTCTATGGGCCGTATGACACCGAGACACGGGCGCGAGCGAGTGACGGCCCTGCGTCCGGCGTCCCGCGCCCGCCCGCCCGCGTTCGTAAAGTCCGGCGCGGGCGCGCCCTTGCGTCCCGCGGAACTTCGGCTAAAAAGGAAGGGCCCGCCGGCTACCACCCCGGCGGGCCCTTCATTGATTCGGACCGGCGCTGCGAGAACAGCCCGGTTCGTGGTGAGCACACCCTTAATGCAGAAGGAAGTGCCCTGTCCCATGAACTCTAATCGGCTTTCGATCTCACGTCAACCGGTGTGCCCGTCCCTTGTACGCGCCGAGGTCCCGGGCTTCGTGGCCGTCCCCCATTTGGCCACCGCCCTCCCCGGCATGACCGACGCCGCATTCCGGGCTTGGGTCGCACTCGACCAGTGGGCCTTCCGCGGCGCATTCCCCACCAACGCCGAACTCGCCCAAGCCTGCGGCTGGTTCTCACCCACCACCGCCGAGCCCGCCGCATGGAAGGCCAAGCGCGCCCTGGCCGAGCTCGAACGCCTCGGCCTCGTCCGCCGCCTGACCGACGGCTCCGCCGGCTACCTCCGACGGACCGGCCTCGACGTCGTCCGACCGGCCGACTGCGGGAGGGGGTGGGGCGCCGGCGCCCCAGGGGTGGCGCGCCCGTCCCCGGGGGGTGGGGCGCCGGCGCCCCGCTCCTTAAGAAGCGAAGAACCTAAAGAATCGATCGATCGGCCGTCCCCACCCGGAACCGGACCGGACCGGGAAGCCGCCCCACGCCCCGCCGGCCGCGTCCGCGAGGCCGAGGTCGAACCAAAGGCGAGGGAGATCCACGGCCGCCTCTACGCGGGCCGTAGCCCCGCCCTGGCGGCGGGTGACTGGCGTCAGTGGGAGCGGTCGTACCTCGGGGTGGCGCGGGACCTGCTGCGGGGCCGTCTGACCGAGGCGCAGGTTGCGCATGCGGTCGCCGTGGGCCGTCGGTCGGACACGAACCGCTGGGGGGCGCGGTTCCTGGGAGCGGTCCGGGACGCGCGGGCGGGTCGCCCGCCCTGGGTCCCCAATCCCCCCGCCGTGGCGACCCCGGCCGCGGCGCCGCCGTCGTCCGGCCCCCGACCTACGGGCGTCGACCCCGGCCCGCCGCCGCGGGGCCCGGGCGAACCCCTGGCGGCCTACTTCGCGCGGTGCGCGGCGTTGTCGGGGGCAACCCCCGGGGGGCGTTGACGGGATGGAGTACGACGGCCCGAACGCCCCCTGGTGCGCGAAGTCCTGGACCTGGCGCTGGGCGATCGGCTCTTCGGCGACCGCGGCCCCGACCGGGACGATCCGCACCTGTTAATCGTCGCCGACGTGCGCCGGGCGGTGGACGCGGCCGGCGGCGTCGGTCCGGAGGCCTGGTTTGACATCGACCCGGGCCTGGTGACCCGGGGCCGCGGCGGAGGGGGCGGCGACGCCGGCTCGGGGCCCGGTTACAACTGGTTCGAGCTCCAGCAGAGCCTGGTGCCGGTTCAAATCTATACCACCGCCTGGTTCGACTTCCGCCGGGCCCATGCGGCGGTGGGCCGGATCGGCGATGAGCTGCCGGACCATAACTTCTGGGACCGGTTGTTCGGCGTCTACGCCGCGGGGCGGTGGCCGTGCGGCTGGCAGGGTGTCTGGTGGCCGACCCGTGGCCGTCCGATCGCCTGACGGAGGCCGGCCTGAGGCGTCCGCGGGCCGGTCGTTTCGGGGCGGGCGCAAGGACGACGGGTCAACCGGCGGTCTCACCTGAAATGGTGAGCGTCGGCCCCGTGTCGTGCGCCCGTAGACGCCTACAATCCGTCCAGGAATGCCGACCAACCACGGGGCCGCTTGGCGGAGGTCGTGCCCCGCGACGTGCCCCTGGCCAGCGAGCCGTCCACGGCCGGGGCGACGGATTGCCCGGTGGAGTCGGACGCCGGGCCCCGGCCGGCGTCCGACACGTAGGCGTAACGGCCTTGCCGGATTCGCGGACCTCGCCAGGTTGCACCCGCGGGCAACCGACCTCGCCGAAGATGGCGGGGGGCGGCGGCCGGGCAGGGGGGCGGTCCGGTCCCCTTTAAGGGCGGGGGAAATCTCTCCCGCGTCCGTCCCCGGCCTTGTCCGGCCACGCTGTCAATTTAGCGCCGGCCCCGCGGCGATCGGCTGCCATCTTGGCAGGTTCAAGGGTGAAACCTCGGGGTCGATTTTACCGTAAAAACAGAAATGCTCGGACCTTAAGTTGTTGTTTCAGGGATCGGCATAGGCGTTGCTTCTTATGAGTTATCGGGAGCGGCTCGCCGGCCGGTGCTCCACGGGCCACCGCCCGGCGCCCTTCCACGCCTGGCAATTTTCCTTTCAACGGTTGCCCGTGAACTTTTGAGAGGGACGTTACCATGCTGCCCGTTCACCGGAACGACATGGCTTTTGCGCCGGCCGCGGCGGGGTCCGTCAACCGCCTGGAGGCGCTGTTCGACCGCGTCTTCGGCGACGACGGCGTTACGGCCCGGTCGTGGTCCGGGGCGCCGCTGGCGATGTGGGAGGACGACGACCGGATCTACGTCGAGGCGGAGCTGCCCGGGGTGGCCGGGGAGGACCTGGACATCACGGTACACGACGGGGCGCTCTCCATCCGCGGCGAGCGGAAGGCGGAGGTGGGCCGCCGGTACCTTTACAACGGGCGGTCGTACGGCCGCTTCGAGCGGACGGTCATGCTGCCGGAGTCGGTGGACACCGACGGGGTGCAGGCGACGCTGAAGGACGGCCTGCTGCGGGTGGAACTGCCGAAGAGTCCGGAGTCGAAGCCGAAGAAGATCGCGATCAAGACCTGCTGACGCTCCCGGCCGCCCGTTTCCCCGGGCGGCCGCGCCCGGCGTCATCCCGGCCGACGCAACGGCCCGTCACGGTCTTGTATCAGTGAGGGTGATCCCCCCTTAGGGCAAGGGCGAACCGCCAGGGCGTATCTCACGCGGTGTACGGCCCTGGCGGCGCTGTCTCCGAGCAGGGGCGTGTGTCCTTTTTCAGTTTATATTAAATATTTATATATTTAAGATAATTAATAAATATAAATCTGATAATAAAGGAAAACCGGCGTTATCCGTTTTGCCGGACCCGGACCATAAGCCGGTGTGAGGGAATACGACCGGCCGGATGAGAGGGGCGCGGGGCCGTGGACACGGGGGGGCCCGTGTCGATAATAGGTCCCCGTCCCGCCGCCGTCCCGATCGCCGCCGGAGGCCGCGAGGGCGGGTGTCAGTCGTGACCCGGTGAAGGCCCTTGCGATGCCCGACCCCGAGATCCGAAAGGTCGCATTCGTCGGAGACTACCTGCCGCGCAAGTGTGGGATCGCCACGTTCACGGGCGACATGTACTCCTCGATCACGCGGCAGTTCCCCGACGTCCGCTGTTCAGTCGTGCCCGTCAACGACCGCCCCGAGGGGTACGATTACCCGCCCGAGGTGCGGTTCGAGATCGAGGAGGAGGACCTGGACAGCTACGTCAGGGCGGCCGACTTCCTCAACTTCTCGAACACCGACGTCGTCTCGCTCCAGCACGAGTACGGCATCTTCGGGGGGCCGGCGGGGGGCCACATCCTCGGGCTCCTCCAGGACCTGCGGATGCCCGTCGTGCCCACCCTGCACACGGTGCTGGAGGACCCGAACGCCGAGCAGCGGCGCGTCCTGACACAGCTCACGGAGTTGTCGGCGCGCGTCGTGGTGATGACGGAGCGGGCCAAGTCGTTCCTCCGCGACATCTACGGGGTGCCCGTCGACAAGGTCGACGTGATCGCGCACGGGATCCCCGACACGCCGTTCTCGGACCCGGCGCCGTTCAAGGAGCAGTTCGGGGTCGAGGGGCGTCCGGTCGCGCTGACGTTCGGCCTGCTGTCGCCCAACAAGGGCGTCGAGTACATGCTCCGGGCCGTGCCGTCGATCGTCGAGGCGTTCCCGGACTTCGTCTACATCGTCCTGGGGGCCACGCACCCCGACCTGGTCCGGCAGCAGGGGGAGCGGTACCGCCTGGGGCTGGAGCGCCTGGCCCGCGACCTGGGGATCGACCAGAACGTCATCTTCTACAACCGGTTCGTCGAGCTCGACGAGCTGACGGAGTTCATCCGGGCGGCCGACGTCTACGTGACCCCCTACCTGAACCCGGCGCAGATCACCTCGGGCACCCTGGCGTACACCTTCGGGTGCGGCAAGGCGATCGTGTCGACGCCGTACTGGCACGCGGAGGACCTGCTGGCCGACGGGCGCGGGGTCCTCGTCCCGTTCGCCGACTCGGAGGCGCTGGCCCGGGAGGTCCGCGGCCTGCTGGCCGACGAGCCCCGGCGGCAGGCCGTCTGCCGGCGGGCCTACGCCCTGGGCCGGGAGATGGTCTGGGGGCGGTCGGCGCAGCACTACATGGAGACCTTCCGGAAGGCCCGCCAGGGGCGCGGCGGCCGGCCGATCAAGCCGCTGACCGTCCGTACGCTCGCGGAGCGGCAGGCGGACCTGCCCGAATGGCGGCTCGACCACCTGGAGATGATGTCGGACTCCACCGGGGTCTTACAGCACGCCACGCACACGGTGCCGAACTTCGACGAGGGGTACTGCACCGACGACAACGCGCGGGCCCTGCTGCTGACGGCGCTGCTGGACGACCTCGGGCACGACGGGCCGCAGGTCCGGCGGCTGGCGGGCACGACCGCGGCGTTCCTGCAGGCCGCCTTCGACCGCGACCGCCGGCGGTTCCGCAACTTCATGGGCTTCGACCGCCGTTGGCTGGAGTCGGTCGGCTCCGACGACTGCCAGGGGCGCGCGATCTGGGCGCTCGGGGCGTGCGTCGGCCGGTCGCGCCGGCCCGACCTGGCCCACTGGGCGGCCCGGCTCTTCGAACTGGCGCTGCGCCCCGTCGTGGAGATGACCTCGCCGAGGGCCTGGGCCTTCTCCCTGCTGGGGGTCCACGAGTACCTGCGGCGGTTCGACGGCGACCGGCTCGCCGGGCAGGTGCGTAACGAGCTGACGGCCCGGCTCCTCGACCTCTGGCGCGGGACCGCGGCGGACGGCTGGCGGTGGTTCGAGGAGGTCGTCAGCTATGACAACGCGAGGCTGCCCCAGGCCCTGATCGCGAGCGGGGCCGACGGCGGCGACGAGCGGGCCCTGCGGGTCGGGCTGGAGGCGCTGGAGTGGCTGGTCCAGGTCCAGCGGGCCCCGCAGGGCCACTTCCGCGCGGTCGGCTGCCACGGCTTCTACCGGAAGGGGCAGCAGCCCGCGCGCTTCGACCAACAGCCGCTCGAGGCCAACGCGACCGTGGGCGCGTGCCTCCAGGCCCTCCGCGCCACCGGCGACGCCCGCTGGCTCCGCGAGGCGCGCGCCGCCTTCGAGTGGTTCCTCGGCCGTAACGACCTCGGCCTGGAGCTCTACGACTCCGGCACCGGCGGGTGCTGCGACGGCCTCCAGGAGGACCGCGTCAACCGCAACCAGGGGGCCGAGTCTACGCTCGCGTTCCTCCTCTCGCTCGCCGAGATGGAGCTGTACGAAAACTCACTGGCGGGGTTCCGGGACGCGCGGTAAGGTCCGGCCTTTTGGGGCGGTACGACAACAGGACGTGCGTCGATTCGGAAGTCGGCGATATGGACATCAAACGCACCGGGATCACCCTCAGGCCGAACAACTCGCGGGTGGTCATCCGGCCCTTCGAGCCGACCAGCCAGCACCGGTTCGAGAAGATCATCGCGCGGGTCGGCGCCCTCTCGGAGGCGGACGTCGACCGGACGCTGGAGGCCGTGATGCGGGACTTCCGCCAGCGCCACCAGCGGACGCGCGAGTTCTTCCTGCACCGGTTCGAACAGGTCCGGCACCACCTCCTGACCGACCGGCCGCTGAGCGAGGGCCGCCGGCTCCTGATCGGCTCGTACTTCACCCAGGAGTACTCGCTGGAGTCGGCGGCGTTGTTCAACCCCTCGATGGTCTGGCACCCGGACCAGTCGGGGTTACCCGAGGGTAGCCGCCGCTTCATCGTGAGCCTGCGCGCGACCGGGGAGGGGCACATCTCCTCGATCACGTTCCGCTCGGGCGTGATCGACGGCCAGAACCGGATCCGGATGGACGAGCCGACCCGGTTCGTGACGGCCCCGGAGCCGGTCCCGAACGCGCTTTACGACAAGGACCTGTTCCACCGCAAGCTCAGCGAACTGGGCGTCAACGGGCCCCTGACCGATCAGGTCATGTCCGCGCTCGGCGACCGGTTCACCCTCAAGGACCTTGAGGCGACCATCCGGCTCGTCGGTAATTCGAACCGGTCGCGGCAGCGGGAGTTCGAGCCGATTTCCCACGCGATGCTCGTGCTGGCGAAGTCCAACTACGAGATCCACTACGTGGACAACCCCGACGTCTCCGAGCGCATCATCTTCCCGTCGTCGCCCGCCGAGACCAACGGGATCGAGGACGCGCGGTTCGTCCGCTTCGACCACCGAGACGGCCGCTACACTTACTACGCCACCTACACCGCCTACGACGGCCGCGTCGTCCTGCCGCAGATGCTCGAGACCGAGGACTTCCTCCACTTCCGGGTCGGTACGCTCAACGGCCCGGAGGTGCGCAACAAGGGGTTCGCGCTCTTCCCCCGGCTGGTGAACGGGCAGTACGCGATGCTCTCGCGGCAGGACAACGAGAACATCTACCTGATGTACTCGGACATGCCCCACTTCTGGTACTCCAAGGAGCTCGTGGCCAAGCCGACCTACCCCTGGGAGTTCGTGCAGCTCGGCAACTGCGGCTCGCCGATCGAGACCGAGGCCGGCTGGCTCGTCCTGACCCACGGGGTCGGCCCGATGCGCCGGTACGCCCTGGGCGCTTTCCTGCTGGACCTGCACGACCCCGTCCGCCTCGTCGGCCGCCTGGAGGTGCCGCTCCTCGAGCCCGACGCCAACGAGCGCGAGGGGTACGTGCCGAACGTCGTTTACAGCTGCGGGGCGGTGCTCCACGGCCGCGAGCTGATCATCCCTTACGCGATGTCGGACTACGCGAGCACGTTCGCGACGGTGCCGCTCGACGACGTGCTCAACGCGATGGTCCGCGTCTGAGCCGTCGTCATCCCAGGGACTCGATCACCCGCCCCTCGGACAGCTCGACGACCGCCGTGCAGGCGTCGGCGGCGCCGTAGTAGACCAGCAGCGAGCCCGAGTCGCGGACCACCCCCGTCGGGAAGACCACGTCCGGGACGAACCCCGCGACCTCGAAATCGGCCTCGGGCGTAAGGACCGGCGACCGCGAAGCCCGGACGACCCGTGCCGGGTCCTCCGGGTCGAGGAGCAGGGCCGCGCCGTAATAGGCGCCGACCTCGCCCGGGCGGGTCGGACGCCGGTTGCCGTGGTAGAGTTCGAGCCAGCCGCCTTCGACGCGGACCGGCGGCGCGCCCGCCCCGACCCGGCCGGACTGCCAGTCCCCGCCCGCGACGGCCAGCGGCGCGTGGCCGCCCCAGTGCACCAGGTCGGGCGATCGGGCGACCCAGATCTCCGGCCGCGTGAACGGGGTCCCGCAGACCGGCCGGTGCAGCGCCGCGTAGGAGCCGCCGACCCGGTCGGGGAACAGGACCACGTCCTTGTTCTCCGGGCAGAAGATCACGCCGTGGCGGGTGAAGCCGCGGAAGTCGGACGTCGACGCCAGCGCGGTCGCGGGGCCGTGCCGGGAGACCGCCACGTAGGTGAAGTAGTACCGGCCGCCTAGCGGCGTGATCCGGGGGTCCTCGACGCCGTACTCCTCCGCCTCGGCGGCCGGGCGGAACGTCTCGGCCGTGACCTCGTGGACCCGGCGGCCGTCGCCGCAGCGCACCACGCGCAGGTGCGAGAGGAACGTGAGGCGGACCCGCCCGTCGGCCCGGACGCGGACGACCCGCGCGTCGACCGGGTCGAGGTCGGCTTCGGGCACCCAGTCGATGGTCGGCCCCAGGGCCGGGTCCCACCTCGGCAGGCCGGTGAACCCCGGCCGCCGCTCCTTGGGCCGCTCGGCCACCCGGACCAGCAGGACGACCCCCTCGGGCGTCCGGACGGCGCCGGGGTTGAAGGCCCCGACGACTTCGAACCGGTCGTCCGTCGGGGGCAGGTCGGCGGGGCCGAGCAGCAGGCGGGTCTCGATCCGGGGTACGCTCATCGCGGCGCCGCCCCCCGGTGGGCCATCGCGTCGGCCGCGCACGCCATCGCGAGCGAGTCGCGGCCGTTCGCCTCGGTCACGACGCGCCGATGACCGCGGTCGCGGAGCCAGGCCGCCTGGTCCCCCATCATCGCACGCAGCAAGCCCCCGTAGAGGGGCGACTTGGCCTGCCCGTCGCCGTAAGAGACGTCGATCAACTGGTACGCGTCGATCTCCCGCCACCTGCCGCGGCACGCGCGGTCGGGGCCCCCGTACGAGTTCACCACGTCGAGCCGGGCGCCGGGGAAAAGGTCGCAAAGCTCCCGGGTCTGACGCTCGTCGACCAGGGCGTGGATACGGGCCCGCGTCGGCACCCAGTCGAACAGCGTGACGTCGCCGCGCTCGAAGACGATCCGCAACTCCTGCCGGTCCATCCGGCCGGTCTGGTGGAACCCGTGGTAGAAGTCGACGAGCGTGGCCTCGCCGTAGCGGACCGTGCAGCGGACGTGCTCTTCGACGTCGGCCCCCGGTCGCACGCCGACCTGGGCGGCCTCGACCCTTCCGGGGCCGAGCCAGCCTTCGAAGAGGTCGAAGAAGTGGACGCCGTGCTCGACGAAGATCCCCCCGCTGCGCGCCCGGTCCCAGAACCAATGGCCGGCGGGCAGGTTCTCGTCGGAGGCGTAGTTCTCGAAAGACCCGCGCAACGGCTCGCCCAGCACCCGCGACGCGACGAGGCGCCGGACGGCCTCGTACAGCGGGTTGTACCGCTGCATGAGGTTAGCGACCAGCAGGCGGTCTCCACGCCGCGCCTGCTCGATCATCTCGTCGGCCTGCTCGACCGTGAGCGCGAGCGGCTTCTCGACGATAACGTGCTTGCCCGCCGCTAGAGCGGCCATGGCCTGCCGGTGGTGGAGGAACGGCGGCGTCGCGATGTAGACCAGGTCCAGTTCGCGACGGGCCAGGAACTCGTCGAGGTCGTCCGTGTTTTCGACCCCGAACCTGGCCGACGCCGCTAGCGAGGCCGGCCGGTGTGTGCACGCGAGGCCGACCAGATTGACCCCGGGGACCTGCGTAAATTGTTGGAGCGCGAACAGCCCGAAGCCACCACAACCGATCACCCCCAGGCCGATAGACTCCTTCTCCATCTGCTTCTGTCCTTCGATACGTCGTCCTCAAACTTGGCAACCGCCTTAACCACCCGCGTACGACTCGGGCATGCCGAGGAAGGCCCGATTATACGGCCCCTCTTATACTCGACGGCTGGCGATTTAGCGGGCCCGCCTCGGCGGTAATCCAAACGATGGCTAAAGCTCCCAGAAGGGACCGACCCACTACCCGCGGGTCATAAAGCCTATGATCCGTACGACCGTGCCTTTACGATCATAACCGCTATTATCAGACCTTGCCGCGCCGTGTAACGCCTCGGCCACCCTGCGGTGCCCGGTACGCCGTCAGCCGCTATCGAGCGGCTTGACGGCCGACCAACAGGACGGGCAAAGCGGGCGGGCGGCGTCCCGGACCCCGAAGAACTCGTGGACCGCCGGGGTGACGCCGACCGGCCACGGAGCCGCCTGTTCGAAATGAGGCGACCCCAGGTCGGACGATCCCGCGCCGTTTGGCCGCCCGGTCGAGGCCGGCCCGTGCCCTTTGGCAATTCCCTGGATCGCGATCTCCGCCTAAGATCCGGACGGATGCCCCGTTAATTACAAGGGGACGACGTCCCCTCGCCGTAGGACGCTCCCAGGCCCGACACCTCCGATCGGGGGAATCCCATGTCGCGAATCGTGTGGAAAGCGTTTTCGACCGCCCTCGCGTTGGGCATCGCCGGGGTGTCGTTCGGGGGGGACGGGGTGACGGCACAGGAGCGCGACCGCGCCAAGGCGTTCCTGATGGCGTTCGAGACGCGCAAGCTGGTCGAGGACAAGGACGTCATCGCGCTACGGCGGGACCTCGGGGGTCGCGTGCTCCCAACCTTGGCCGAATTCCTGCCGGATCCCGCGCTCGGCCCTTTCGCCGAGATGACCATGCAGCAGATCGACGCCCGGGCGGCGACCCCTTACCTGCTCCGGGCGCTGCATCAGAAGGACGGGAGAGCGCACAATGCCGTCTTCCGCGCCGCGAACCGTGCGATGATCGAACGGGCCCTGTACGTCAGGCGTGGGGCTCCCCCCGTCGATCCGAACGCGCGCCTGGCCCCCTTTCCGGAGAACACCGACCCTTACCCCTTCACCAGGGAGGTTCGCGAGGCGGCGATCCGGCACCTCGAGTCGAAGCGTGAGGACCGCGCCGTCGTCGCCGCGCTCACCACGCTCGGTCTGGCCGGCGGGGCCGAGGACCTCCCCCTGATCCGAAGATACGTCGACCCGACGACGGATTGGAGCCGGCGGGATTGGTCCGCCGACGCGTCGCTCGCCGCAACCGCGGCCCTCGTTCGCCTGGGCGACGACGACGCGTCCAACCGCATCGACCGCGAGTTGAAGACCCCTGCCAAAACCGTCCCCGCCCGGCCTTACTCCAAGGGGGGCGGGAAGCCGATCCCTCCCGAGCCCGGCGCAATGGTCACCGAAAAGGGCGACGGCTGGCGTCTCCGCAATGCCTGCCTGATCGCCGGATTCTCGATGAACCCTCGATTCGTCCCCCTGCTGGCCGGGCACCTCGACGACCCCCAGGGGCAACATCACGGCGATTACTCCGACCCCGACCCGTCCCTCTACGCCCGCCAGGCGCTCACCCAGATCGTCGACGGCCGCGATTACCCCGACTCGACGAAAGACTGGAAGGCCTGGTGGCGCGACCACGCCAAGGATTTCGCCAGGTGATCGAACAGGTCTACCACGCTCTGATAGCGGCACGCCACCAACGTGCCGCCCGCCGCCCCTGGCTTGCCGTGGCCCCTGACCCCCCGGGGCCGAAATAGCGGATCGGGCCCTCGGCCCTCCCGCCTTGGGGGCGGTCGACGGGGCTTCAGGCGGGGGCCGGGACCGGTTTGACGCCCCCGGCCGCTTGGTTCCGCCTTTGAGTTCGCCCGCCCTCGACGCAACCCGTTAGGGAGTAAGTCCGGTGCGTCGGACGGGGATCAAAAGGCGACACGGCGAAAGGGGCCCGAACCCGTCAAACCGGCGTCAAATCGCGACCCCTCCCGCGGTGTCGCGTCCGCCGGGGCCGGAACCCTTGATAACGGAGGTAGAGGGGGGCCGGGCGTCGGTCCCTTGGTTCATCGCAGGTGGCCGCAAGGGCAAGGGGGCCGGCCATGAGAACGGCGCTCGATGTGATCTTGTCGGTGTCGGTCGCGGTCCTACTCACCTCGATCCTCCTGACCCACGTCCTGGGTCTCGAGCAGCGCCTACCGCTGCTTGTCAGTGCCGCGGCGGGGGCCGTGCTCCTGGTGATGCGGAGGTCCGAGGCGAGGCGGCAGAAGGAGGCCGAGAAGACCGGGGCGCCCCTCTGATGGCGCGACCGCCCTGCGAAACACGTCGAGGATGACGGCCTCATTACGGAAGTGGGGACAGCGGTCGGTTCAGCGGTTCACCGCGCTCATGTCCTCGTAGCGCTCCCCGCTGGCCGCGCCTTTGGGTGCCACCTCGTCGATCCGTTGCAGGTCCTCGCGCGTCAGGGCGATCCCGAGCGCGGCCACGTTCTCCTCTAGGTTCTTGCGGCGCTTCGTGCCGGGGATTGGAACGACCCCCTCGCCCTGCGCCAGAAGCCACGCCAGGGCCAACTGGGCCGGCGTCACGCGCTTCGCGGCGGCGATCTCCTTCACCCGGTCCACGAGCTCCAGGTTCTTCCGGAAGTTCTCGCCCTGGAACCGCGGCCTGTGGCGGCGCCAGTCGTCGGCCGGCAGGTCCTCGAAGCGGCGCAGCTGGCCCGTGAGGAAGCCGCGCCCGAGCGGGCTGTAGGCCACGAAGCCGATGCCCAGCTTGCGGAGGGTCGGGAGGAGCTCGTCCTCGGGTTCGCGGCTCCACAGCGAATACTCCGTCTCCAGGGCGGAGATCGGGTGGACGGCATGCGCCCGGCGGATGGTCTGGGGCGACGCCTCGGACAGGCCGAGGAAGCGCACCTTCCCCTGGTGCACCAGCTCCGCCATGGCGCCGACGGTCTCCTCGATGGGTACGTTGGGGTCGACGCGGTGCTGGTAGTAGAGGTCGATGTGGTCTAACCCCAGCCGCCGGAGCGAGCCGTCGCAGGCCTCGCGCACGTGCTCAGGCCGGCCGTCTATACTCCCTCCCCCCTTACCGTCCGTGCCGCCAACGAAGCCGAACTTCGTCGCCACGATCACCCCGTCCCGCCGGCCGCGGATCGCCTTACCGATCAGCTCCTCGTTGGTAAACGGCCCGTAGGCGTCCGACGTGTCGAGGAGATTAACCCCCAGTTCCAGGGCCCGGTGGATGGTCGCGACGGACTCGGCTTCGTCGGCGGGCCCGTAGGCATCGCTCATACCCATGCAGCCGAGTCCCATCGCGGAGACGGTCAAACCCTGCGTGCCGAGTCGTCGCGGCTCCATGTGCTCCCTCCTCGTGAAGCGTGCCCCTCTCCCTCGTTCTCTCGCCGGGATGGGCGTCCGCCGCGTTATCCCGGCCCTCGTTCCACGTGATCGGGATGATGGCCAGGTCATCGCCGCGGTCGATGCCGAGGTAGCCCGGATCGAAGAGGAAGTTGTCGGCGTCGCGTTCGCTCACGACCTGGAAGCGTGCGTTGGCGGGCACCCCCGCGACGGCAACCATCGCTTCATAGACGACGCGGCCGATCTCCCTGCGGTAGGTCAGGCCCTTTCCTTTGCGCAAGTCGATCCGGACGGGTGGCATGACCTCATCCCCTTTCGCACGCGCGGATCGGAGAACTCCGAAGGAATGCGCCAGCCTACGGTTGCGTTCCGAATCGTAGCTGTGGATACTTAAAAAATCAAGAGAATACAATATGGAAAATCTTTAGACGGTGGAGAAGGCCGAGGCCGCCCGGGCCGGCGCGCGTCTACGCGCCGCCCGTGTGGAGGCCCTTTGCGATGGCGGCCCGAAGCCTCCTGTCCTCTTGGTTCGGGCTGCTGTTGATCTGCCTGGCGGGGCTTTGCCTCCCCGCCGCCGTGCACGACGACCGCGCGCCATCGCCCCCCGAACGGGTTACCGCTTACGGGCCCATGGCCCTCCTCGGGGCGTGGGTGGTGGCCGACGGCGTGGTCCGGTGGCATGCCGACCGGCGGCGATCCGGCGAGCCGCCGCATCGAACGGGGGACGTGCCCCTACGGCAACGCCCGATCGGAGTGCATGGGGTATCCCCGAGTGCATGGGGTGTTCGAAAGCACCCCCCGACGGCACCCCTTTCTACCGTCGGACATTCAGCCCCGCGGAGGCCCGCCGGCCCTTGTCCGCCCACGGTTCCGAGCCGGTCCGTCGATGATCCCAGGTCCCGTCTCAGGCGCGGGTGTAGACGCGCCGGGGGCCGAGGGCGTCCTCGTCCCACTCGCCGCCGATCGTCTGGAGGAAGAGGTCGCCGAGGCAGTAATCCTCCACGAATTCGCGGAACGTCCCCGCCAGCCGGTGGAGTTTGTCGTCTCCGCGCGGGACCTCGTAGACGGCGTACTCGTGGCGCCCCGGGTCGGTCGCCTCCCGGGGGTCCCAGCCGATGAAATCCTCACCGGTCGTCAGGCAGAAGAGGACGAGCCGGCGGGCCCGCTCGGGGTCGTCGTACGACTCCTCGAGCTCGCCGTCCGAGGTGACGCTTACGAAGTCGTCGCGCAGCGCGTCGAGGTCGACCCGGGGTCCCCGCTTCGGGTCGCCCGGCGCGGTGATCCTGAACCGGTACGCCAGCGAGCCGGGCCCGAAGGTCTTGATGAACGAGCGGTAGCTGTCCGGGAGTCGGAACCCCGTGCGCGCCTCGAACTGATCGAGGGCGGCGTCGCCCGGCAAGGGGAGGGGCTTGCGCCCGGATTCCGCCTCCACGGACCCGGCGAAGTCCTGCCAGTCGTCTCCGGCCATGGCGCGACCCCTCACGGTCCTGAAACGGTCCGTCGAGGATTCCGAGTTCCGTCTCAGGTTACTGACCCCCGACAGCCCGTCAGACAGAAGCTAACGCCGCTGGAACTCCCGGCAGGGGTCGAACGGGGTGCCGTCCATGTTGAAGGTGGACTTGGGGTAGCGGTCGAACACGTAACCCTCGACGAAGTCGGGGAACGAGTCGGCGACGCGGAC
>Ga0164243_10004238_pt1 | contig 22595 bp, 20 predicted proteins | sample OricompcompostOP_FD_108781 | JGI IMG/M metagenome (GOLD analysis project Ga0164243, IMG submission 108781) | Organic Plus compost microbial communities from Emeryville, California, USA - Original compost - Organic plus compost (OP) | ecosystem: Engineered > Solid waste > Mixed feedstock >...
CATGCCGAGGAACGACAGGGAGGCGACGTACCCGATCGAGTACGTCAGCCGCAGGCCGAGCTCGACCATCAGCGGGCCGGTGATGTTGGGCAGGATCTCCCGGCCGAGGATGGCCGGGCGCGGGACCGCGTACATCTCGGCGGCCTTGATGAAGTCCTGCTGGGCGACGCCGAGCGTGGCCTGCCGGGCGACGCGGGCGACGCGCGGCGCGTGCGTGAGGCCGATGACCGCGATGATCAGCCACGGCTTCGGGCCGAACACGGTGATGGCCAGCAGCGCCAGCACGAGCTGCGGGAAGGCCAGCAGCACGTCGGAGCCGCGCATCAGCAGCTCGTCGAGTTTGCCGCCGAAGTAGCCGGCGATCATGCCGACGATGGCGCCGAGGACCAGCCCGATCGCGGTGGCCAGCGCGGCCATGATCAGCAGGTTCAGGCCGCCGGCCAGGAACCGGCTGAACACGTCGCGGCCGAGCTGGTCGGTGCCGAAGACCCCGCTGAGCAGGAACGGCTTGTCGGCGAAGTCGGTGGTGCCGTACCCGGTGATCGGCTTGGCCAGGAACGGGCCGGCGACGGCGACGATCACCACGACGAGCGTGAGGATGCCGCCGATCTTGGCCTGCGGGTACTTCCAGGCCATCCGGAACAGCCGTACGGTCGGCCGGGACTGCTTCGCCGGCACGGCGGCGTCGGCGGGCGGAACCGCGGTAACGGTGCTCATGGGCATCCCTCGGTGTGCGGAAGATGCGGCCGGACGAAGAAGGGCGGTGTCAGTGGCCGCCTCCGGACACCTGTGAGCGGACCCGGGGAGGTACACCGCGCGTGGGGGGCTCCGGGGAGGCTCGGCCCCCCGGGCAAGCACTGGCTCATCGGCTCATCCCCGTCCTCAGCTTGGGGTTCGTCAGGATGCCGACGACGTCGGCGAGCAGGTTCACGATGATGTAGACGCCCGCCACGATGATCGTGACGGCCTGGACGACCTGCACGTCGCGGTTGTTGACCGCGTCGATGAGCGCCGCGCCGACGCCCGGGTAGCGGAACAGGAACTCCACGACGACCACGCCGCCGGCCAGCCAGGCGAGCTGGATGGCGATGACCTGGGCGACCGGGCCGATCGCGTGCGGCAGCGCGTGCCGCCAGATCACCGTGCGTTCCGGCAGGCCCTTCAGCCGGGCCATCTCCACGTACGGGCTGTCCAGCACCTCGATCATCGTGGAGCGCATCATGCGGGTGATGTACGGGGTGACCGCGACGACCAGCGTGAGCACCGGCAGCACGAGCTGCGCGGGTTCACTCCAGACCGGGTCGCCGGGCCGGGTCAGCGTCACCGACGGCAGGACGCGGAACACCGACGTGGAGAACAGCACCACGACGATGATGCCGACGACGAACTCGGGCAGCGCGGCGAGCACCAGCGTCACGCCGGAGATCGCGTGGTCGGCGGCCCGGTCGCGGCGCATCGCGCTCCAGGTGCCGATGAGCAGCGCCAGCGGCAGGCTGATCACCGCCGCCAGGAACATCAGCAGCAGCGACGCGACGACGCGGTCGGCGAGCAGCGTGTTCACCGACGACTGGGTGGCCGCGGAGATGCCGAGGTCGCCGTGGAACAGGCCCGCCAGCCAGTGCGTGTACTGCTCCCAGGCCGGCTGGTCCAGGTGCAGCTGGGCGCGCAGCGCGGCGATCCGTTCGGGCGTGGCGCCCTGGCCGAGGATGGCGCGTGCCGGGTCGCCGGGCAGCATCAGCGTGGCGACGAACACGAGCAGCGACACCAGCCACAACACGATGATGCTGGCCACGAGCCGCCGGGTGATCATTCGTAGCATCGGTCCGTCTCCCTTACTAGGCCAGCCACACCTTGTAGAAGCGGTAGGCGTTCAGCGGCAGCCCCGTACGGTCGGGCTCGAGACCGCCGACGTACCGGGTGTAGGCGTCCACCTGGTTCGGGAAGCCCCAGACGATGTAGCCGCCCCGCTCGTACTCGATCTTCTGGAGCTTCTTCATGAGCGTGGTGCGCTTCTTCTCGTCGATCTCGGCGACCGCCTGGTGGTACAGGTCCATGAACTCCTTGTCGCCGCCCCAGTGCGTCTCGTTGAACGGAGCGCCCTCGATCGACCCGGTGGCGACCTGGGAGAGGTAGTTGCGCGTGTACCAGAAGTCCTGCGCGAAGTCCCACTTCAGGTAGTCGTCGCCGAAGAACGTGCTGGTGTCGACCTTGCGGATCTTCACCGTGATGCCGGCCTCGGCCGCCTGCTTGGCGAAGACCTGGGCGGCCTCGACGATGCCGGCCTGGATCGGGCCGGTGACCAGCTCGACCGTGAGGTTCGGCTTGCCGGCCTCCTTCAGCAGCCGCTTGGCCTCGGCGATGTTCTGGTGCCGCTGCGGCAGCTCCTTGGCGTACCCGGGGTCGAACGGCGCGTACATGTCGTTGGCGACGCGGCCCTGGCCGCTGAGCACCTGGCGGATCATCTGCTCGCGGTCCACCACGAGCCGCATGGCCTGGCGGACCCGTACGTCGTCGAACGGCGGCTTGTCCACCCGCATGGTGAACGGCAGCCAGGAGCCGGTCTCGGAGTTCAGCACGCGCAGCCGCGGGTCGGTGTTCAGCACGCGGACCAGCGCGACCGGCACGTTGTCGATCGCGTCGACCTGGTTGGCCAGCATCGCGTTCACCCGCGCGTTGTCGTCGGGGAAGTCGATGATGGTGATCTTGTCCAGGTACGGCTGGTCCTCGCGCCAGTAGTACTCGTTGCGCGAATGCGTGCTCTGCTGGCCGGCGGTGAAGGAGTCCAGCTTGAACGGGCCGGTGCCGATCGGCTTCTTGACGTTGAAGTCGGTCGGGACGATGCCCGCGGAGTACTGGGCGATGAGGTCGTCGAAGATCGCGGTCGGCGAGCTGAGGTGGAACTGGACCGTACGGTCGTCCCGCTTGGTCATCTCGTCCAGCATCGACAGGGACGCGGCCACGTTGCCCGGGGAGTCCGGGTCGGTCATCCGCTTGAACGAGGAGATGACCTCGTCCGCGGTGACCGGGCGGCCGTCGGAGAACTTGACTCCCTTACGCAGCCGCGCCGTCCAGGTGCGTGCGTCCTTTGACGGCTCGATCGACTCGGCGAGCACCATTTCCATCTTGTACTCCGCGTCGCGCCAGGCGAGCGGTTCGTACATGGCGTTCACCCGGGCGATGTCCGGGTTGGTGGCCGCGATGTGCGGATCCACGGTGTCCTTGGCGCCGCCGCCGGCCACGCCGACCCGCAAGGAGCCGCCACGCTTGGGTTTCCCGGTCGCCGCCGCGTCGGCCGCGCCCGGCGTGGTGCCGCCGCACGCGGCGAGCAGCGGGCCGGCTCCGACCAGTCCGGCGCCGCCCAGCGCCGCGCCGAGGAATCGCCGCCGGTCGAAACCGGGCGCGCTCCTGGACTCCCGACTCATAAGTGCTCCCACGTGTTCCATGTCGTATTGACTGGACAGTCAGTCGATATACGCCTTCCTGACCGCTGAGCGGCACCACCCTAGCGCAATGAACTGGGCATACCGGAAAAACCTCGGCGTTGAGCCCAGCTCAACGCTGACGCGCTGGTCAGTCTCGCATGGTTTCGTAGACTGGCGATGGCGGCATTCCGTCAGAGCACCACGGGGATAATTAGGGGAGAGATGAACGCCTCCGCACGACCGCCCGGGACGGTTGGCCGCACCGACGGGACCAGTGTCGAACCCAGTGACATCGGGCGCCGGGAGGCCGCCAAGCGGCGCGAGATCCTTGAGGTCACGTGGCGGCTGATCGCCGAGCGCGGCTACCACAACACCCGGGTGCAGGACATCGCGGCGGCGTGCGGCACCAGCACCGGCACGATCCACTACTACTTCCCCGGCAAGGGCGCGGTGCTCGACGCCGCGATGGAGTACTGCTTCGACCAGGCGGGCGCGCAGCAGCAGGCCGAGCTGAGCACCATCGAGGACGCCCGCGAGCGGCTGGTCCGCATCGTGGAGATCCAGCTTGAGGAGGAGCCGGCGGCCGGCCAGACCCAGGTGTCGCTGCAGCTGTGGGCGCAGGCGGCGCTGCGGCCGGCGGTGCAGGACATCAGCACCGAGCTGTACGCGCGCTGGGAGGAGACCGTGCGCCGGGTGCTGCGCCGCGGCTGGCGCCAGGGCGTGCTCCGCACCGACCTGGACGAGGAGCAGACCCTCGGCACGCTCCTCGCGCTGATCGACGGCCTGGCCATGAAGGCCGCCGCGGGCCTGATCGCGCGCGACCGCGCCCGCGACATCGCGGTCTCCTGGCTGCGCCGCGAGCTCTTCACCGCCCCGGCCCCGCGCCGCGGCAAGCGACCGCGCTGAGGCCCGCCGCGCGTTGGGACCATGATCCGTGACGAGGGCCGCGCCTCGTACGGGGTTCATGCGCGCGGCGGGCCGCGGCCCGGGTCAGCCGATCGTGACGGCGTTCCGGGCGGTCTCGAAGCGGCGGGTCACGTCGGCCCAGTTCACGACGTGCCACCAGGCGGCGACGTAGTCGGCCTTGACGTTGCGGTACTGCAGGTAGAAGGCGTGCTCCCACATGTCGAGCATGAGCAGCGGGTGGCTGCCGGCGGCGAGGTTGCCCTGGTGGTCGTACAGCTGCTCGATGACCAGCCGCCGGCCGAGCGCCTCCCAGGCGAGGATCGCCCAGCCGGAGCCCTGGATGCCGGTCGCGGCCGCGGTGAACTGGGCGCGGAAGCCGTCCCAGGAGCCGAAGAACTCCTCGATCGCCGCGGCCAGCTCGCCGGTGGGCTTGTCGCCGCCGTCCGGCGACATGTTCGGCCAGAACACCGAGTGGTTGACGTGCCCGGCGAGGTTGAACGCGAGGTTCTTCTCCAGCAGGTTCACGGTGCCGAGGGCGTTGCCGTCCCGCGCCTCGGCGAGCTGTTCGAGCGCGGTGTTCACGCCGGTGACGTACGTCTGGTGGTGCTTGGAGTGGTGCAGCTCCATGATCTCGCCGGAGATGTGCGGCGCCAGCGCGCCGTAGTCGTACGGCAGGTCGGGCAGCACGTAGTCGGGCATGAGAGCCTCCTTATTGCAATCTATTCGCAGGAGCGACCTTAACGCAATCGGCCGGTATTACTCTTCGTGTATGACCGGAATGTCGGCTCGGGTGGTGGTCAGCGAGCACGGGGAGCAGTTCGCGCGGCCCCGTGACTTCTTCGCGCGCAACCCCGAGCTGGTCGCGTACGCGCGCCGGGTGCGGGAGCGCGGCCTGCGGGCGCTGTCGTTCCTGTGGGCCGACGACGGGCGGATCTGGCGCTGCGACGCCGAGGCCGCCGGGCCGGGGGCGGTGCTGCACGCCGAGGCGGTCGACGCGCCGTACGGGCTGACCCCGCGCGAGCTGCAGGTGCTGACGCTCATCGCGGGCGGGCTCACCAACGCCGACATCTGCGCGCGGCTGCACACCTCGCGGCGCACCACGGCCACGCACGTCGAGCACATCCTGGCCAAGCTCGGGCAGAAGACCCGGTCCGGCGCCGTGGCCATGGCGCTGGGCCACGACCTGCTCGTGCTGCCGCTGCCCGCCGGCACCGCGCTCGACGACCTGCCGATCGCCGCGCTGGCCGCCGCGGACCGCGCGCCGGCCCGCCCCGTACGGCGCCGCCCCATCCGGCTCGGCTCGGTCTACCCGCGCACCGGCACCGCCGACGGCGACGGCCAGGCGATGCGGCGCGGCGCGGCGCTGGCCGTCGAGGAGATCAACGCGCACGGCGGCGTCGCCGGGCGGCCGCTGGAGCACCTGCCGCTGCGCGTCGACACCACCGAGCCGGGCGCCGCGCTGCGCGCCGTCGACCACCTGCTCGACGCCGGCGTGGACGCGATCACCTTCGGCCACCTCACCCCCAGCCAGCAGATCCCCGCGCTGGAGCGGGCCGCCGCGCTGGGCGCGCCGGTGCTGAACAGCATGGTGTCCCCCGCCGTGTCCGAGCGGGTGCGCGCCGACCCGCACCGGCTCGGCCGTACGTTCCAGGTCAGCGCGACCGAGGACGCGTACGTGGCCGGCTTCATCCGCTCGGTCACCCGCCTGCGCGACTCCGGGGAGTGGCGCCCGCGCAACCGCCGGCTGCTGCCGATCCTGCGCGACACGATCGACGGCGCCCGCCTGGCCGGGCCGCTGAGCGCGCTCGCCGAGCGGCACGGCTGGCGGATCGCCGACGTCGTACCGATCCCGCACACCGACGCCGACTGGCCGCGGGTGCTCACCGCCATCCGCCGCGCCGACCCGGCCGCCGTGCTGATCACCACGTACCTGGAGGACGAGCTCCTGGCGTTCCTGCGCGCGTTCGCCGCCGACCCGGCGCCCGCGCTGCTGCACGGCGTCTGGTCACCGTCCGTGCCCGGCTTCCTGGCCCGCGCCGGGGCGGCCGCGGAGGGGCTGGTCTGGTCCACCGTCATCGGCACGTACGCGGACGAGCTCGGCCTGGCCTTCACCCGCCGGTACCGCCGCCGGTACGACTCCGCGCCGGGCCGGGCCAGCGCGGGCATCCACTACGACCTGACCCACCTGCTCGCGCACGCCTGGGGCGCCGCGGCCACCCCGTGGGACTACGCCGAGGTGGCGCGGGCGCTGCGCCGCTCCGTGCACCGGGGCGTGGCCGGCGCGTACTACCTCGACGGCGAGCACCGTCGCGGCCTGACGTACCCGGACGACACCCGGGACGCCTCCCTGGCCCACGCGCACCTCGTCTACCAGGTGCAGCAGGGCCGCAACCGGATCATCGGGCCGGACGAGCACGCCACCGCCCGGTTCGTACCGCCCGGCTGGCTCGCATCGGTCAGATGACCGATTCGCCGCGGCCGGACCTGGTTCACCCTGGCGCCATGACCACAACCCCGGTCGCGGCCCCCACCGCCCGGCGCAGCCCGTGGGCCGCCATCATCTCCGGCAGTTTCGGCAACGTGCTGGAGAACTACGACAGCATCATCTACGGCTACGCCGCCGCGTCGCTGGCCAAGCTGTTCTTCCCGGCCACCAGCTCGGTGGCCGGGCTGCTGTACACCTTCGCCGTCTTCGCGGTCGGCTTCGTGATCCGGCCGCTCGGCGCGGTGTACTTCGGGCACATGGGCGACCGCTTCGGCCGCCGCAAGGCGCTGATCGTGTCCGTGGTGATGATGGCCGTGGCCACCACCGTCATCGGGCTGCTGCCCACGTACCGGACCATCGGCGTCGCGGCGCCGATCCTGCTGGTGCTGGCCCGCCTGGTGCAGGGCTTCTCGGTGGGCGGCGAGTGGGCCGGCTCGGCGGCGTTCCTCGTCGAGTACTCCCCCGATGCCAAGCGCGGCCGGTACGGCAGTGCCCAGCAGGTGTCCACCGGCATCGGCTTCCTGCTGGCCGCGGCGGTCGCGTCCGGCAACGCGGCGATCTTCTCCGACGCGCAGATGCTCGCCTGGGCGTGGCGGATCCCGTTCCTGCTCGGGCTGGTCACCGGCATCGCGGCGCTGTGGCTGCGGCTCCGGGTGCCGGAGACGCCGGTGTACCAGGAGACCGAAGCGGAGGGCGAGGTCGTCGCCAACCCGATCGTGAAGAGCGTGAAGACGCAGTTCGGCGCGATCGTGCGCGGCTTCGGGTTCACCATCTTGTGGACGCTGGCGTACTTCCTGTTCCTGACGTACCTGCCGACGTACCTGACGGAGAACGTCGGGCTGCCGCAGGGCCAGGCGCAGGGCTCGAACCTGGTCGCGCTGGCCGTGTTCATCGTGCTGATCCCGGTGTGCGGCGCGCTGTCGGACCGGTTCGGCCGCAAGCCGCTGCTGCTCACCGGGGCGATCGGGTTCGTGGTGCTGAGCTTCCCGGTCATGATGATGATCAGCACCGGGCACCTGGCGCTGGTGTACGCCGGCCAGCTGATCATCGCGGTGTGCATGGCGGCGTTCTCCGGCCCCGGCCCGGCCGCGATGGCCGAGATGTTCCCGACCGAGGTGCGGTACTCCGCGCTGTCCATCGGCTACAACGCGGCCGTGATGCTGTTCGGCGGCACCGCCGCGTTCCTGGCCACCGCGCTGGTCTCGCTGACCGGCTCCAACCTCTCCCCCGCGCTGCTGTCCACCGTCGCGGCGGTCATCACGGCGATCGTGGTGGCCACCATGCCGGAGACGGCCCGCAAACCGCTGCGCTGACCCCGACCTTCAGGAGGATGACGTGCCCGCACCGACGGTGTGCCTGACGTTCGACTTCGACGCGATGTCGCTGTGGATCGCCCGCGGGATGACCACCCCGGGGCCGCTGTCGCGCGGCGAGTTCGGCGCCCATGCCGTACCGCGGCTGTTGAACCTGCTGCGCGAGCGGGAGATCCCGGCGACGTGGTTCGTGCCCGGGCACACCGCCGAGACGTACCCGGACCTGGTGCGCGCGATCGACGGCGACGGGCACGAGCTGGGCCTGCACGGCTACGCGCACGAGCAGGTCTCCACGCTCGACCGCGACGCCGAGCGGGCCATGCTGCACCGGGCGGCCGGCGTCCTCGAGGGCATCACCGGCCGGCGCCCCGCGGGCAACCGCACGCCGAGCTGGGACTTCACCGACGCCACCGTGGACCTGCTGCTCGAGCTCGGCGTCACGTACGACTCCAGCCTGATGGGCACGGACTACTCGCCGTACTTCGCGCGCACCGGCGACGCGGCGCCGGCCGACGCCCCGTACCGGTTCGGCACGGCGACCTCGCTGGTCGAGCTGCCGGTGTCGTGGACGCTGGACGACTACCCGGCGCTGGAGTACCTGAAGGCCGGCGGCTCGGTGAACCCGGGGCTGCGCCGGCCGGACGAGGTGTTCGCGAACTTCCTCGACGACGTGCGGTACATGGTGCGCGAGGAGCCGGACGGCGTCTGCGTGATCACCTTCCATCCGCAGGTGATCGGCCGCGGGCACCGGCTGCTCGGGCTCGAACGGTTCATCGACGCGCTGCGGCTGCTCGGGGTGTCGTTCGCGCGGTGCGACGCGGTGGCCGCGCGGTACCTGGAGGCGAACCGATGAAGGTGCTGGTCACCGGGGCGGGCGGCGGCATCGGGGGCGCGTGCGCGCGGGCGTTCGCGGCGGCCGGGGCCGCGGTGGCGGCCACCGACGTACGGCCCGGGCCGCTCGCGGCGCTCGCCGAGGCACTGCCCGGCACGCCCACCCGTACGGCCGAGCTGACCGACGCGGACGCGCTCGGCCCGCTGCTCGACTGGGCGTGGGACGCGCTCGGCGGCATCGACGTGCTGGTCAATGCGGGCGGCCGGTTCCCCGCCACGCCGCTGCGCGCGGTGACCGCGGCGGACTGGGACGCGGTCGTCGGCGTGAACGCCCGTACGCCGCTGCTGCTCACCACGGCGCTGGCCGAGCGGCTGATCGCGGCCGGGCGCGGCGGCTCGGTGGTGAACATCAGCTCCGGCGCGGGTGCCCGGCCGCGCCCGGGCACGGCCGTGTACGCGGCGTCGAAGGCCGCGCTGAACATGGTGACGAGGTCGTGCGCGCTGGAGCTGGCGCCGTACGACATCCGGGTGAACGCGGTCGCGCCCGGTTACGTCCGGGTGGGCTCGGAGGTCAACCCGGTCACCGGGGCGTACGAGGCGGCGATCGAGGAGTCGACACCGGCCGGACGGCTGGGGCGGCCGGAGGACATCGCGCCGGTGGTGCTGTGGCTGTGCGGCCCGGAGGCGGCGTGGATCACCGGGGCGGTGGTGCCGGCGGACGGCGGGCTGGGGCTGGGCTCGCCGCACACGCCGACGTGGGCGGAATCGTCGAAGGAGGGGGCATGAGCGCAGTGGGCGGGCCCGGGCTGCTCGTCGTCGAGGGCGAGTACGGGCAGATGGGCGCGGCGATCGGCGCCGCGACGGCCGGGCTCGTCGGCCGGAACCTGGAGGCGTACCGGCGGCGGTTCCAGGACGAGGCCGGACTGTCCGACGCCGACGTGCGCCGCTGGGGGAACGTCTACCGCGAGGTCGCGGGCCGGTACGACGCGGACATCCGGGCCGCGCTCGACGGGCTGGCCGAGGGCGCGGGGCAGCCGGTGGAGTACGTGTACGCGCTGAACGCCCGTACGGAGATGCTGTACGGCAGCGCTTACAAGGACGAGGGCTGCACGTCGGTCGCCGTCCTCGGCAGCCGGACCGCCGACGGCCACACGCTCCTCGCGCAGAACTGGGACTGGAACGCCGAGCAGGGCCCCGTCACGTTCCTGCTGGCCACCCGGGACGCCGAGGGCTTCTCCGTACTGACGCTGGCCGAGGCCGGGATGCTCGCCAAGTCGGGGCTGAACTCCGCCGGGCTCGGCGTCTGCGCCAACCTGCTGATCTCCGACGCCGACCGCGGCGGCGACGGCGTGCCGTACCACCTGCTGCTGCGCGGCGTGCTGCAGTCCCGCACGATGGCCGACGCGCACCGCAAGGTACTGCCGCAGCCGCGCATCTCCTCGGGCAACCTGCTGATCGCCGACGCCGGCGGCGAGGCCATCGACCTGGAGGTGGCGCCCGGCGACGCCGGCTACCTGGTGCCGGACGACGGCCTGATCGCGCACGCCAACCACTTCGACAGCCGCATCGGCGTCAAGGACCTCAAGCGGGACACCGCGGCGCTCACCCTGCTCCGCCCGGTCCGCGCCCGCCACCTGCTGGAACCCGCGCTGGCCCGCCGCGACGTGACCACCGCCGACATCCAGGCGACCCTGCGCGACCACTACTCCTACCCGGACGCGATCTGCCGCCACGTCAACCCGGCCGACCCGGCCCGCATCGTCTCCGTCTACTCGGTGATCATGGACCTGGACGCCCGCACGCTGTCCATCGCCGCCCACCCGGCCTGCGAGCAGCCGTACGCGACCTGGCGGCTGCCCGAGGTCTTCGACGCCGCCCGCGCCGCCGGGACGCCCTGGCTGAAGGAGATGGCGGACGCGGCCGTCACCGGATGACCAGCGGGCGGAAGGCGTCGCGGATGTCGGAGTCCGACGGGGTGACGTCCTGGTCGCGGTCCGGGCCGGGGTCGAACGTGCCGTAGCGCGTGTAGCTGATGAACGGCGGGCAGCTCGAACCGCCGATCTGCAGCGTACGGCGGGCGACGCGCTTCCCGGTCCGCAGCTCGTACACCTCGACCGGGACCGCGATCTTGTGGAACGTGACCTCGGTCGTCCCGCCGGAGTCGCCGTCGCGGTACGGGCACGTCTGCGCGGCGGCCCCCTGGCGCTTCTCGTCGACGCAGACCACGGCCCGGGCGTCGGCCGGGTCGGTGGTCCGCCAGGAGCCGGGGAGCTTGTCCGTGTAGTCCTCGTCGCTGCCGCCGATGAAGACCGCCCGGTTGGTGCCGCGGCCGTACGGCTCGGCCTTGGAGTACTTCGCCGGGTGCGCGCAGTACGCGAGCCGCGGCGTGGGCGGCGGCGAGCTGAGCAGCCCGCTGACGTGCGCCAGCTCGGCGCCGTCCTTGGCCTCGGCCGCGTGCGCGTCGTCCGGATACTGGTCGAGCAGCTGCTGGTAGCGCGCCCGGGCCTGGTCGTAGCTCGCGATCTTCATCAGCGCGTCGCCGCAGCCGACCAGGGCCTTCGGCGCGGTACGGCGGACCGCGGCGGCGGTCCGGTCCAGGACGTCGTGGCTCGGCTTGCGGGCGCGGAGCCGATCGGTGACCGCGACGGTGACGCACGGGTCCTCGGCGGGCAGGCCGTCGAGGAAGCCGTCCAGGGCGGCGGCGACGATCTTGTCGTTGCCCGGTTCGCGGAGGGCGGCCGCGAGCGCGGCGTAGCCGGGGCCCAGCGCCTTGGTGTGCCCGTCAAGCGCGGTGACCAGCTCGGCCTTGGCCGCGGCGAGCCGCCGGCAGGTCCGTACGGTCGCGTCGCCGCGGGCGGCGAGCGACGCGCCCGCGACGCGGTGGCCGAACCACAGCCGGTCCTGGGCGGCCACCACCCCCGGGCAGTCGCCGGCGTCGCGGGCCGCGGTGACGCGCCCCTCGATGCGCGCCGTGTCGAACCGGAGCAGGCCGATGACCAGCAGGACCGGCACGGTGACGGCGAGCGCGACCAGGCGGTGCCGGGCACTGGCGGCGCGCGGCCCGGCCACGAACCAGCCGTGCGCGATCGTCCCGGCCCACCACACGAGCACCAGGATCTCGCACCACACCGCGGCGACGGCCACGGTGACGGCAACGAGCGCGACGGTGACCGCCACGGTGGCCACCGCGAGGCGACGGCGCCGGAGCAGCAGGTAGCCGACACCGAGCAGCGAGGCGTTACCGAGCGCGACGGCGAGCGGATCGGGGCGCCGGGGGAGGTCCACGGCCCCAGTGTGCGAGCCCCCGCACGGGACCGGTCCCGCCGGACCGGCCCCACGTCCGGACGGTCCGCCCTAGTCGTCCCGGACCCACTCCAGGTAGCGCTCCGCGGAGCGCTGCACGGCGGCGGCGCCGTCCTCGGGGAGTACGCGGCGCCACCACGCGCCGTACACCTTCTCGTAGGCGTACGGCCGGACCATCTCCACCGCGCGCCGCACCACCCGCGGGCGCTCCGGGATCAGGTTCGGGTAGCTGCGCATGAACGACACCCAGCGGCGGTCCATCACGACCTGGAAGATGTCGCCGGAGAACAGCGCGCCGCGGCCGTCGTCGGCGTCCCGCCAGTGCAGCACGCTGCCGCCGGCGAAGTGGATGCCGACGTTCAGCAGGGTCAGCCCGGGCGCGAGCTCGTGCCGGTCGCCCTTCCACAGCTCGATGACCGGGTCGCGGCGGCCGAGCCACTCCGCGTCCGCCTCGTGCACGTACACCGGCGCGCCGAACGCCCGGCCCCACTCGACGATCGTTGAGTAGTAGTGCGGGTGGCTGATCGCGATCGCGGAGATCCCGCCCAGCTCCTCGATCCGCGCGGCCATCTCGTCGTCGAGGTACGGCACGCAGTCCCACAGCACGTTGCCCGAGCCGGTGCGCAGCAGCAGCGCCCGCTGGCCGATCCCGAACGCGGGCGCCATCCCGACGCCGACGACGTCCCGGCCCTCGTCCTCGATGCGCGGCCGGTACGCCCCGGCGCGCAGCTCGGCCAGCGTCGTCCACTGCTGGCCGTCCCAGTTCACGTACTGCCGCTCGTCCGTGCAGATCGGGCAGCTCTCCCGCGGCTCGCCGTACTGAACGCCGCAGGTCACGCAGATCGGCAGGTCCGCTCCGTCACTCATCCGGCCTCCTCGCCGCGACTACGCTTGATCGTATGCCGACGGCCGACTGGCTTCACCGCCACAGCTCCGCGCTCCTGACCCTCGACCCGGCCGCCGACCTCACCGACCTGGTACCGCTGCGCGCCATCGCCGGCTCCGCCCGCGTGGTCGCGATCGGTGAGAACGCCCACTTCGTGGAAGAGTTCTCGGCCGTACGCCGCCGGGTGCTGCGGTACCTGGCCGAGCGCTGCGGCTTCACCGTCTTCGCGTTCGAGTTCGGCTTCGCCGCCGCGCCCGCGCTGGACCGCTGGCTGAACGGCACCGACTACCGCACGCTGGAGGAGGTCAGCCCGGCCGCCGCGGACTGGGGCGCGAGCGGGCTGATGCACTGGCTGCGCGACTTCAACCGGACCGGTGCGCATCCACTGCGGTTCGCCGGCATCGACCTGCCGGACGCCGGCGGCGCGCTGCGTCCCGTACTGGAGCCGCTGACCGGTTTCCTGCGCGAGGCCGACCCGGAGTCGCTGCCCCTCGTAGAGACGGCGCTGGCGGTCAGCGACCTGTTCTTGGACGGGCACGGCTCCGGCGCCGCGGCCGCCCCGGCCTGGGCGGGCCTGGACGTCGCGCAGCAGGACGCCCTGACCGCCAGCCTGGCCCGGCTGCGGTTGCGGCTGCGGGCCGTGGAGCCGCTCGCGGTGGCGCGCACCGACGCCCGGCGGTACCGCGTCGCCGAGCGGATGCTGGCCGCCGCCTGCACCGTCGACCACATGTTCCGGGCGATGAACGACCTGTTCGCGGGCGCGGGCAGCCCCGCCGACCTGTCCGTACGCGACATCTACATGGCCGAGACCGTCCGCTGGCACCTGGAGCACGGCGGGCCGGACACCCGGATCGTGCTGGCCGCGCACAACAACCACATCCAGAAGACGCCGAACGAGTTCGACGGGGCCATCACCGCGCTGCCCATGGGCCGGTACCTGGCCGAGGCGCTGGGCGATGACTACGTGGCCATCGCCGCGACGCACACCGCCGGCCACGTACCGGAGATGCTGCCCGACGCCGACGCGCCGGCCGGCTTCACCCTCGCCGACGTGGACCTGCCCGACCCGCCGCCCGGCTCGATCGAGGCCGGCCTGACCGAGGCCGGCCTCGGCGAGGCGATCACGCTCACCGACCTGCGCGGCTCGCCCCGTGGGGACGAGCCGGGCGGCATCCGTACGCAGAGCACGGTCATGTCGGTGCCGCTCCCGGAGGCGTTCGACGCCGTCATCTCGGTACCGACCGTGACCCGGGACGCGACCGTGCGGTTCTAGCGGAAGGCGGAGACGCCGGTGACCGCCTGGCCGATGGTCAGGGCGTGGATCTCGGCGGTGCCCTCGTACGTCAGGACCGTCTCCAGGTTGGTCATGTGCCGGATGACCGGGTACTCCAGGGTGATGCCGTTCGCGCCGAGCATGGCGCGCGCGGTGCGGGCCACCCGCAGCGCCGCGGTGGTGTTCGCGTACTTGCCGAAGCTGACGTGGTTGTGGTGGCAGTCGCCGGAGTCCTTCATCCGGCCGACGTGCAGGGACGTCAGGTTGGCCTGGTTGACGTCCACCACCATCTCGGCCAGCTTGGCCTGGGTGAGCTGGAAGTGCGCGAGCGTACGGCCGAACTGCTCGCGCGTCTTCACGTAGTCCAGCGCGGCCTCGTAGCACGCGCGGGCCGCGCCGCCGGCGCCCCACACGATGCCGTACCGGGCCTCGTTCAGGCAGGACAGCGGCGCCTTCAGCCCCTCGGCCTCGGGGAGCCGGGCCGAGGCCGGCAGCCGTACGCCGTCCAGGATCAGCTCGCTGGTGACCGACGCGCGCAGCGACGCCTTCTTGTGGATCACCCGGGTGTCGAAGCCGGGCGTGTCCGTGGGCACGAGGAAGCCGCGGATGCCGTCGTCGGTCCGCGCCCACACGGTGGCCACGTCGGCGATGGAGCCGTTGGTGATCCACATCTTCGTGCCGTCGAGGACCCAGTCGGCGCCGTCGCGGCGCGCCCGGGTGCGCATCGAGCCCGGGTCGCTGCCGGAGTCCGGCTCGGTCAGGCCGAAGCAGCCGATGGCGTCGCCCGCGGCCATCTTCGGCAGCCACTCCTGCTTCTGCTCCTCCGACCCGTACTTGTGGATCGACGCCATGGCCAGCGACCCCTGTACGGACAGGAAGCTGCGCAGGCCGCTGTCCACGGCCTCCATCTCCCGGCAGGCCAGCCCGTACATGACGTTGCTGGCGCCCGCGCAGCCGTAGCCGTCGAGGTGCATGCCGAAAATGCCGAGCTGTCCCATGGACTTGGCCAGCGCGCGCGGCTCGGGGATCGTGCCGGCCTCGTACCAGTCCGCGACGTGCGGCAGCAGCTCGCGCGCCGCGTAGTCGCGCACGGTGTCGCGGATGGCCTTCTCCTCGTCGCCCAGGTCGCGGTCGACGGCGAGGTAGTCGTGCGGGTCCGGGGCGGACGCCTTGCGGTTCGTGCTCATGTCCTCAACCTTCGTTCTCGTGGTCGGCCTGACGGACGACGCCGCGCTTCTCCAGCTCCGCGACGCGGTCCGCGCCGACGCCGAGCTCCTCCAGGATCTGCCGGGTGTGCTCGCCCAGCCGGGGCGGCGGGGTGGTCGCCCACATCGCGCCGCCCGCGGTGTCGGCGAAGCCGGGCCGCACCTGCTCAAGCGGGCCGGCGGTCGGGTGGTCCACGGTGAACGTGGCCGGCTTCCCGGACTCCGCGGCCGCCCGTACGGCTTCCAGCACGCCGCGGATCTTGCCCACCGGCACCCCGGCCGCGTGCAGCTCGTCCACCCACTCCTGCCCGTTACGTTTCGCCAGCTCGCGGTTCAGCTCCGGGATCAGCGCGTCGCGGTTGCGCACCCGGTCGGAGTTGGTCGCGAACCGCGGGTCCTCGGCCAGGTCGCCGCGGCCGAGCACCCGGCACAGCTTCTGGTACTGCGCGTCGTTCCCCGCCGCGACCGTGATCCACCCGTCCGCGACCGGCAGCGTCTCGTACGGCACCACGCTGGCGTGCGCGTTGCCGTACCGCTTCGCCTCGTTCCCCGACACCAGCGCCGACTGCACCACGTTGACCAGCCCGGACAGCGCGGAGTCGAGCAGCGAGACGACCAGGTGCTCGCCCCTGCCGGTCTCCGCGCGGCGGTACAGCGCGGCGTTGATCGCCACCGCGGAGTTCAGCGCGGTGAGCACGTCGGTGATGGCCACGCCCACCTTGGACGGCACGCCGTCCACCTCGCCGGTGATGTGCATGAACCCGGTCTCCGCCTGCAGCACCGCGTCGAACCCGGGCCGGTCGGCCGGCTCCCGGCCCGCGCCGAACGCGCTGATCGAGCAGTACACGACGCGCGGGTTGGCCGCCGCCACCTCCGCGTACCCGAGGCCGAGCCGCTCCGCGACGCCCGGGCGGAAGTTCTCGATCACCACGTCCGCGCCGGCGCACAGGTCCCGTACGATCGCCAGCCCGTCCGGGTCCTTCAGGTCCACCGCCAGGTCCCGCTTGCCGCGGTTGGTGGACAGGTAGTACGCGCTCTCGCCGCCCACGTCCGGCGGGCCCCAGTGGCGGGTGTCGTCACCGCGCTCCGGGTGCTCCACCTTGACCACGTCGGCGCCAAGGTCGGCCAGCAGCATCGTCGCGTACGGGCCGGACAGCACGCGGGCGAGCTCGACCACGCGCACGCCGGCCAGCGGCTTGTCGGGGGTTGGGGTCATGCAGGGCCCTTTCGTTCGGCGTGGGCGGCCAGGCACGTCTCCAGGCACCGGCGCAACGCGGTGAGCAGCGCCGATCCGGACTGGCCCAGGTAACGGCGCTGGACGCGCTCCACCATGACGGTCAGATCGGTGAACACGGACAGGCCCTCGACGAGCGCGGCGAAGAACGCCCGCGCGGTCCCGGTGAGCAGCGTCGTGTCGGCGGCCACCACCCGGCCGTCGCTCATGTCGACCACCAGGATCACGCCGACCCGCTCGTACTGCGAGTGGCTGGCAACGCTGTCCGGCAGGCGCGCGTAACCGGAGAACAACACGGTGTCCTCGCCCTGGAACCGGGGATCACTCGACGGGATGCCGTCCATTGCCGCCTTCCTCACCCTTCGCACCCGTACGCGGGCACGCCTCTAACCTATGTCGGCTGGGGGATCTCACCTGGTGGGAGCGCGGGCGGCGGTCCCCGGCGAGAGGGCAGCACGCCCAGTATGCCGTGGCCGCCGCGACCGTACGCACCCGGCCCCCGGACACGCCGATGCCCGCCCCGGGCGCGGGGCGGGCATCGGCGCGCGTACGCGTCAGGACGTCATCTTCTTGACGAAGTCCTGGTTCGCGTCCATCCACGTCTTCGTGCCCTTGGCCTCCTGGCCCTTGCCGGCGTCCTGGATGTCCGCCTCGAGCTTGGACAGCTGGGCATCGCTCATTTTGAACTTCTTCATCCACTGGGCGACCTGCGGGTGGTCGTCGCTGAAGCCCTTGCGGGCGAGCAGGTGGATCTTGTCCGCCGCGCCCCAGGCGCCCTTCGGGTCCTTCAGGTCGCGGATCGGCAGCTTGCTGTACGCCCAGTGCGGCTTCCACAGCGTCACGACGACGGGCTTCTTCTGGCTGATCGACTTCTTCAGCTGCGCCAGCATCGCCGGGGTGGACGACTGCACCAGCTTCATGCCGGACAGCCCGTACGCCGGCATCACCTTGTCCTTGGTCAGCCGCATCTCACCGGCGCCCGGCTCGATGCCGACGATCTGGTTGCCGTACTGCCCGGACTGGGACTTCAGGTCCGCGATGCTCTGCGCCTTGACGTAGTTCGGCACCGCCAGGCCCAGGGTCGCCGGGCCGTACCAGATGCCGAGGTCCTCCAGCTTCGGGCCGTACCGCTTCCAGTACGCCTCGTGGGTCGTCGGCAGCCAGCCGTCGAGGTACAGGTCGATGTCGCCCTTGGCCATGCCGGCGAACACCGGCGCGATGTCCACCTGCGTCAGCTTGACCGTGTAGCCCTTGGCCTCAAGGGCCTGCTTCCACAGCTGCGTGACCGCCACGTCATCGTCCCAGGCGATGTACCCGATGGAGATCTCCTTCTTCTCCTCCCCACCGCCGCCGCTTCCGCAGGCGGCCATCGTGAGGCTGAGCGCCCCGACGGCGGCCGCTCCGGCGATCAGGCGCAGCGTCTTCGGGCCACGTCGCATGGTCGGTTCCCTTCCGTTTGCGGACGGACATGCCGATGCCCGTCCCGCGCGCGGGACGGGCATCGACGAGAGCGCGTGAAGCGCCTGGTCAGGACGTCATCTTGGAGACGAAGTCCTTGTTGGCGTCCATCCACTTCTGGACGCCCTGCGCTTCCTTGCCCTTGCCGGCGTCCTGGATGTCCGCCTCGAGCTTGGACAGGTCGGCGTCGTTCATCTTGAAGTTCTTGAACCACTTCAGCGCCTGCGGGCTCGCCGACGTGAAGTCCTTGCTGGTGATCGTGTGGATCTTGTCCGCCGCGCCCCAGGCACCCTTCGGGTCCTTCAGGTCACGGATGGGGTACTTGCTGTACGCCCAGTGCGGCTTCCACAGCGTCACGACGACCGGCTTCTTCTGGCTGATCGACTTCTGCAGCTGCGCCAGCATCGCCGGGGTCGAGGACTGCACCAGCTTCATGCCGGACAGCCCGTACGCCGGCATGACCTTGTCCTTGACCGCCTTCATCTCACCGGCACCCGGCTCGATGCCGATGATCTGGTTGCCGAACTGGCTGGCCTGGGACTTCAGGTCCGCGATGCTCTGCGCCTTGACGTAGTTCGGGACGGCCAGGCCCAGCGTGGCCGGGCCGTACCAGGCGCCGAGGTCGTTGAGCTTCGGCCCGTACCGCTTCCAGTACGTCTCGTGGGTCGTCGGCAGCCAGCCGTCGAAGAAGACGTCCAGGTCGCCCTTGGCCAGGCCCGCGTACAGCGGCGCGGCGTCGAGCTGGGTCATCTTGACCGTGTAGCCCTTTTTCTCAAGGACCTTCTTCCACAGGTTCGAGACCGCGATGTCCTCGTCCCAGGCGATGTAGCCGATGGTGATCTCCTTCTTCTCACCACCGCTGTTACCGCCGCTGTTCCCGCCGCCACAACCGGCCACGGTCAGCCCGACCGCCGCCATTGCGGCGGTCCCAATCATGAGGCGTTGCAGCCCTTTGCCGCGTCGCACGATGCTTCCTTCCGTTGACTGCATTCTGTTGCGCCGCGGGCCGGCCCCCCAAGCTTCCGGATCGCGGCTCGGACGTGCGTACCGTCCAAGAGGGGTTGGTCTCAGGCCTTCGCCGCCGCCTTGCGCGCCCGGGCGACCGGCGACCGGTTACCGAGCGAGGCCGTAAGGCGGTCAAGGTACACGGCGAGGATCACGACGGCCAGACCGCCCTCGAAGCCGGACGCGACGTCGAGGTTCGAGATGGCCTGGTAGACCACCCCGCCGAGGCCGCCCGCACCGACCATTCCGGCGATCACGACCATGGACAGGCTGAGCATGATCACCTGGTTGATGCCGGCCATGATGGTGGGCAGGGCCAGCGGGAACTGAATGCGGGTGAGGATCTTCGCCGGTGGCGCGCCGAACGCCTCGCCGGCCTCGACCATCTCCTTGTCCACCTGCCGGATGCCCAGCTCGGTCAGCCGGACGCCCGGAGGCAGCGAGAACACGACGGTCGCGACGACGCCGGGCACGGAGCCGACGCTGAAGAAGAAGATCGCCGGAATCAGGTACACGAACGCGGGCAGCGTCTGCATGAAGTCCAGGATCGGCTTCACGACGCTGCTCACTCTGGAGCTTCGCGCGGCGGCGATGCCGACGGGAATCGCCACGATCACCGCGATCACACTGGCCACGATCACCAGTGCGAGCGTGCTCATGGCGTCCTTCCACTGCCCCATCTGCACGACGAGCGCGAGCGCGAGCAGCGTGAAGACGCCGAACCGCAGCCCCCGGACCGCCCAGCCGAGCAGCGCCAGGATCAGCGCGAAGACCAGGGCGGGCAGCCAGAGGAACACGGCCGTCAGCGAGTCGACGCACCAGCCGAGGACGTCGCTGACGAAGGTGAAGAACGGATCGAGGTTCGCCGTCATCCAGTTCACCAGCGACTCGAACCACGCGCCGATCTTGATCCAGCTGAACCAGCCGGCGAGCGTCTTCCCGATCTCGTTGAAGAACGGGAAGGTGTCGTTGATCCACTGGCTGGAGGCCAGCACGGCGTCAGGAGTCGACATCGGCGGACTCCTTTCCTTCGTCACCGGTGCTATCACCGGGGACCTCATCGGCGCCGTCGGCCTCGCTGCCGGCGGCGCTCTCCTGGACGATCTCCGGGGAGAGGTGGTCGGTGGACGAGTCACCGCCGCTGACGTTGCCGAGCGCGGCCAGCAGCGTCACCCGGGGGATGACGCCGAGCAGCCGGTGCCGCTCGTCGACGACGGCGAGCGGGAGCGGGCTCTCCGCAGCCGGGGCGAACAGGTCGGCGACCGCGGTGTCCGGCGTAACGGTCGCCAGATCCTCCTCGATCAGCCCGTCGAGCTTGTCCTCGCCCTTACGGACCGCCTCGGCGACGGGGTCGCCGCGTACGGCGCCGACCAGCTGGCGCTCACGGTCCAGCACGAACGCGGCCCCCGCCTGGTTCTCCCGCATGGTGCGCAGGGCCGCACGCGGACCGGCGCTGGTCGGGACGATGGCGAGCGGCTGCTCCATGACGGAGGTCGCGGTGAGCACCCGCGTACGGTCCACGTCCTGCACGAACTGCGCGACGTAGTCGTTCGCGGGGTCGTTGAGGATCTCCTCGGCGGTACCGATCTGCACGATGCGCCCCGAGCGCATGACCGCGATCCGGTCACCGAGCCGCATGGCCTCGTTCAGGTCGTGGGTGATGAAGACGATGGTCTTGCCGAGCTGGCTCTGCAGCTCAAGGAGCTGCGTCTGCATGTCCCGGCGGATCAGGGGGTCGAGGGCGCTGAACGCCTCGTCCATGAGCATGATCTCGGTCTCGGCGGCGAGCGCCCGGGCCAGGCCGACCCGCTGCTGCATACCGCCGGAGAGCTGCTCGGGCAGGTTGGTCTCCCAGCCCTCGAGCCCGACCATCGACAGCGCGCGCGTCGCCTTCTCCCGGCGCTCGGCGGCATCGACACCCTGCGTCTCGAGGCCGTACGCCGCGTTGTCCAGGACCGTACGGTGCGGGAACAACGCGAAGTGCTGGAAGACCATGCTGATCTTCCGCTGGCGAACGGCCCGCAGCTCCTTGGGGCGCAGGCTCGTGATGTCCTGCCCGTCGATCTCGACGTGACCGCCGGTGGGCTCCAGCAACCCGTTGAGCATCCGGATCAGCGTCGACTTGCCGGAGCCGGAGAGGCCCATGACGACGAAGATCTCACCGGGCTCGACATCGAACGACACGTCCACGACAGCGGGCGTAACGCCGAGCGCCTTTGCCTCATCCGTCGAAGCGCCCTCGGACAGCATCTTCAGCGCGCGGTCAGAGCGCTTGCCGAAGATCTTGTAAAGATTCTCTGCGCGGACGGCTGGCACGGTCTCCTCTTCGTCCGGCGACACGTGCGACCCCGCCCGGGTTCGCCTCGGGCGGGTGATACACGCAACGCGATTTTCGGGAGCGTCACCGCCAGGGACGAGTCCGGCATCCGAACCCACGTCAACAAGCTGACGCTTCCCGTTGGTCCAAGGTCAACCATACCCGGGGCATCTCCGCAGCAAGCGCCAAGCGCATCACGTGTCCATCACGTCAAGTAAACGAATCTCTCTCGCCGCACATGACCGGAACCGCGCTCATCAGGGCATTTTGTGCGTGATGCAAATTCGTTATCTCTGCACATGATCGTTATCGATGTCACAATACGCCCGTACGCTGCGTGAATTCACACGTGCGTGCGGTGAAAGTTCAGATACGAACGCGACGGGGTCGGCCCCCGCTGATCCTGGTAACGCGACCCATATACGGCGGACCCGTACGGATGCTCCGCCGCCGACGTGAGCCGGAACAGGCACATCTGCCCGATCTTCATCCCCGGCCACAGCTTGATCGGCAGCGTCGCCACGTTCGACAGCTCCAGCGTCACGTGCCCCGAGAACCCCGGGTCGATCCACCCCGCCGTGGAGTGGGTGAGCAGCCCCAGCCGCCCCAGCGAGCTCTTCCCCTCCAGCCGCGCCGCGACGTCGTCCGGCAGCGTCAGCACCTCATACGTCGACGCCAGCACGAACTCCCCCGGATGCAGCACGAACGGCTCCCCCGGATCGGCCTCCACCAGCCGCGTCAGATCCGGCTGCTCCACAGCCGGGTCGATATGCGGGTACTTGTGGTTCTCGAACACCCGGAAGAACCGGTCCATGCGCACGTCCACACTCGACGGCTGAACCATCTCATCATCGAACGGATCCAACTGAACCCGCCCACCCTGAATCTCGGCCCGGATGTCACGATCGGAGAGCAACACCCGAGCAACCTATCCGGTCCGGTACGATGTCCGAGCGA
>Ga0164243_10004239_pt1 | contig 22595 bp, 18 predicted proteins | sample OricompcompostOP_FD_108781 | JGI IMG/M metagenome (GOLD analysis project Ga0164243, IMG submission 108781) | Organic Plus compost microbial communities from Emeryville, California, USA - Original compost - Organic plus compost (OP) | ecosystem: Engineered > Solid waste > Mixed feedstock >...
CGCACGCCTGGAGCAGCTGGAGGAGATGGGCGTGCAGCGGGTCTACCTGCAGGTCCTGGACATGCGCGACCTCGAGCACATCGCCCTGCTCGCCGAGCACACGGTCCGCCGCGGCTGAGCCCGCGCGGCTCAGCCCGGCCCGGCCGAGCCCGATACGGCTGAGCCCGCGCGGCTCGATCCGGCCCGGGCGCGCCTATCGGGCGTGACGCAGCGAGGCCGCAGAGCGCACAGTGGCCGCGCCGAAGCGGTCGGCGATCCGGTCCGATGCGCTGTCCACCTCGCGCCATCGCTCGTCCGGATCCCACAGGCCGGCGCCGCCCGGGTCGGGCACCAGACCGTCGGCGCGTACGCCGATGAGGCGCACGAGGAAGCCCTGGCCTCGCTCGGCCAGCGCCTGTTCCAGCAGGGAGCGCGCCTCCGCGGCGATGCGGCGGGTCACCGAGCTGGGCTCGGCCAGCGTGCGCGAGCGGGTGAAGGTGCGGAAGGCCGGATCGCGGACCTTGAGGGCGATGGAGCGGGCGGCCAGTCCCGCCGCACGCAGGCGGCCGGCGACCATCCCGGCCTGCTCGGCGACGATCGCATGCAACCTCTCCGGATCGCCCAGGTCCACGTCCAGGGTGGTCTCGTGGCCGATGCTCTTCTCCACCCGGCGCGGCTCGACGCGGCGCTCGTCCGCCCCGCGTGCCAGAGCGGCGAGCCGGCTGCCGTGCGCGGCGCCCAGGGCGCGCTCGAGGACCTCGACCGGCGTCGCGGCCAGCTCGCCCACGCTGTGAACGCCCAGCCGCTGCAGCGCCTCCGCGCTCGCCTCGCCGACGCCGGGAATCGCCCGCACCGGCAGCGGATGCAGGAACTCCAGGGTGCGTGCGGGCTCCACGACGAGCACTCCGTCCGGCTTCGCGCGGGCGGAGGCGAGCTTCGCCACGAGCAGCGATCCGGCCACCCCGACGGAGCTGGGCAGGCCGAGCTCGTCGCGGATGCGGGAGCGCAGCAGGGCGGCGATGGCCGGGCCGTCGCCCCAGAGGCGGCGCACGCCGGCGACGTCCAGGTACGCCTCGTCGACGCTGACCTGCTCGATCGCCGGCGTGAAGCGGGCGAGGATGGCCATGACCTTGCGGGAGTAGTCGCGGTACACCGCCATATGCGGCTCCAGGATCACCAGACCCGGGCACAGCTGCTTCGCGCGGGCCACGGGCATCGCCGAGCGCACCCCGAAGCGCCGGGCGACGTACCCGGCGCTGGCGACGACCGAGCGCGGCGCGTCTCGGCCCACGATGACCGGCGCGCCGGCGAGCTCGGGGCGGCTCAGCAGCTCCACGGAGACGTAGAACGAGTCCATGTCCAGGTGCAGGATCGTCGGCTCGTCCATCGCGTCCCCTAGCCGAGCAGGGCCGCGGCCGCGCGCACGGCCTGCACGTCCCCCTGTACGAGGATCGTCGTGACGACGGACTCCTCCCAGGCGGCCAGACGGTCCCGCACGCGCTCGACGGGGCCGATCAGCCCGATCTCGTCCACGAGGCTGGTCGGCACCGCGGCGATCGCCTCCTCCTTGCGGCCGGCGAGATAGAGCTCCTGGATCGCCGCGCACTCGGCCTCGTAGCCCAGCCGGGCGACGACGTCGTAGTGGAAGTTCGCCTCGCGCGCGCCCATGCCGCCCACGTAGAGGGCGATGAACGGGCGGATGCGGTCGGCGGCGCGCTCCACGTCCCGGTCGATGGCGAGCGGCACCGTGGCGACCACCTCGAAGGCTTCCGCGGGCGAGGCCGCCTCGTGCTCCGGGCTGCGCCGCGCGAAGCCCTCGGCCAGCTGGGCCCGGTACACGGCGTCGGCCGCCGGCGAGATGAGGAACGGCAGCCAGCCGTCGGCGATCTCCGCGGCCAGGGCGATGTTCTTCGGGCCCTCGGCCGCGAGCAGGATGGGGATGCGCTCGCGCAGGGGGTGCACCGTGGGCATGAGGGGCTTGCCGAGCCCTGTGGTGCCCTCCCCCGTCAGCGGCAGCGGATATGCCGGGCCGGGCGAGACGACGGGCGCGCGGCGGGCGACGGTCCGCCTCACGATGTCCAGATACTCGCGCGTGCGGGCGAGCGGACGCGGGAAGGGCCGCCCGTACCACCCTTCGACCACCTGGGGGCCGGAGACGCCCAGTCCCAGCAGGAACCTGCCGCCCGAGAGGTGGTCCAGCGTCATCGCGGTCATCGCCGTGGCCGTGGGCTGCCGCGCCGAGAGCTGCGCGATGCCCGTGCCCAGCCGGATCGTGGAGGTGCGCGAGCCCCACCAGGCCAGCGGGGTGAAGGCATCCGATCCGTAGGCCTCGGCGGTCCACACCGAGTCGTAGCCCAGACGCTCCGCCTCCAGCACCGCCTCCAGCGCGCCGGGCGGCGGGCCCTGACGCCAGTAGCCGAGGTGATACCCGAGCCTCACACGCCCATCCAATCACCTTCCGGCGCAGCGAGCGCCGGTGCCGCTCAGCCCTGTGCGCGCTCGAGCACGAGCTCCCGCACCCGCGCTGCGTCCGCCTGGCCCTTCATGGCCTTCATCACGGCGCCGATGATCGCCCCGGCAGCCTGCACCTTGCCGTCCCGGATCTTCTCCAGCACGTCCGGCTGCGCCGCCAGCGCCTCGTCGATCGCGGCCAGCAAGGCCCCGTCGTCGGACACGACCGCCAGACCGCGCCTCTGCACGACCTCCGCGGGCGAGCCCTCGCCGTCGATCACGCCTTCGAGCACCTGGCGGGCGAGCTTGTCGGTGAGGGTGCCGTCGTCCACGAGGCCCTGCAGCTCGGCCACCTGGGCCGGGGCGACGAGGGCCCCGGCCTCCGCCTCGCGGGCGTTCGCGATCCGGCTGATCTCGCCGGTCCACCACTTGCGGGCGGCCTGCGGGCTGGCGCCGGCCTCCACGGTGGCCTGCACCTCGGCGAGGAGGCCCCCGTTGACGACGTCGCGGAACTCCAGATCGGTGAAGCCCCAGGCCTCCTTCAGCCGCCGCCGGCGCACCGCGGGCGCCTCCGGCAGCGCGGCGCGCAGCTCCGCGATGAGCTCTGCGGAGGGCACCACGGGGAGCAGGTCGGGCTCCGGGAAGTAGCGGTAGTCGTCCGCGTCGCTCTTGGGCCGCCCCGGCGAGGTGCGCCCGGTGTCCTCATGCCAGTGACGCGTCTCCTGGGTGATCGTCCCGCCCTCGGCGAGGATCGCCGCCTGGCGCTGGATCTCGTAGCGCACGGCGCGCTCCACCGATCGCAGCGAGTTCACGTTCTTCGTCTCGGTGCGCGTGCCGTAGCGCTGCTGCCCGCGGGGACGCAGCGACACGTTCGCATCGCAGCGGAGGTTCCCGCGGTCCATCCGCGCCTCCGAGATGCCCAGGGCCAGCACGATGTCGCGGATCGTGGCCACGTATGCGCGAGCGAGCGCGGGTGCGTCGGCGCCGGCGCCCTCGATGGGCCGGGTCACGATCTCCACGAGCGGCACGCCCGCCCTGTTGTAGTCCACGAGCGAGTACTCCGCACCCTGGATGCGCCCGGTCGCGCCGCCCAGGTGGGTGAGCTTGCCGGCGTCCTCCTCCATGTGCGCCCGCTCGATGGCGACGGGCACGATCCGCCCGTCCTCCAGCTCGACGTCCACGGAGCCGTCGAAGGCGATCGGCTCGTCGTACTGCGAGATCTGGTAGTTCTTCGCCAGGTCCGGATAGAAGTAGTTCTTCCGGGCGAAGCGGGACGACTCGGCGATCGAGCACCCCAGGGCGAGGCCGAGGCTGATCGAGTAGCGAACCGCCCGCTCGTTGACCACGGGCAGCGAACCGGGCAGGCCCAGGCAGACCGGCGTGACGTTCGTGTTGGGCTCCGAGCCGAAGACGTTGGGAGCCGAGGAGAACATCTTCGTCCTCGTGGAGAGCTCCACGTGCACCTCGAAGCCGAGCACCGGCTCGAACTGCTCGATCGCCTTGTCGAAGTCCATCAGACGGTCGTTCATCGCGCCACCTCCTGCCAGGCCTGGATCGCGGCGGCCAGGTCGGGCACGGCGTCCAGCAGCGGCGCGCCGCGATGTTCCCGCACGAGCGCCTCGACCGCCGCGCCGGCGCGGTACAGCCGGGCGTCCTGACGGGCCGGGGCCATGAGATGCAGGCCGACGGGGAGCCCGTCCTCCGGGGACAGCCCCACCGGGACGCTCATCCCCGGGATGCCCGCCAGGTTCACGGGGATCGTCGTGATGTCGTTGAGGTACTGCGCCAGGGGGTCGTGGGTGGTGGTGCCCAGCGGGTACGCCGTCATGGGCGCCGTGGGCGAGACGAGCACCTCGGCCTGCTCGAAGGCGGCCGCGAAGTCCCGCTGGATGAGGGTGCGCACCTTCTGCGCCTTGCCGTAGTACGCGTCGTAGTAGCCGGCGCTCAGCGCATAGGTGCCGAGGATCACCCGCCGCTTCACTTCGTCGCCGAAGCCCGCCTCGCGGGTGGCGGACATGACGTCCTCCACGGTGCCGGTGACGTCGGCCCGCAGGCCGAAGCGGACCGAGTCGTAACGGGCGAGATTGCTGGAGGCCTCCGCGGGCAGGATGAGGTAGTAGGCCGCGACCGCGTACTCCACGTGCGGCATCGACACCTCGACGATCTCCGCGCCGTGCGCCGCGAGCAGCTCGAGGGTCTCCGTGAAGCGCTGTCGCACGCCCGGGTCGATGCCCTCGCCGGAGAGCTCTCGCACCACGCCGACGCGCAGGCCCTGCAGGGCGGAGGCGTCCGCGCTGCTGCGGGCGAGCTCGGCGAAGGAGGGCCACGCCTCGCCGAGCGAGGTCGAGTCGTGCGGGTCGTGCCCGGCGATCACGTCGTGCAGAAGGGCCGCGTCCAGGACGGTGCGCGCGCAGGGCCCGATCTGGTCCAGAGAGGAGGCCAGGGCGATCACCCCGTAGCGGCTCACCCCGCCGTAGGTGGGCTTCACTCCGACCGTGCCGGTCAGATGCGCGGGCTCGCGGATCGAGCCTCCCGTGTCGCTGCCGAGGGCGAGCGGCGCCTCGAATGCGGCCAGGCAGGCGGCGGAGCCGCCGCCGGAGCCGCCGGGGATGCGGTCCAGGTCCCACGGGTTGCGGGTGGGGCCGTAGGCGGAGTTCTCGGTGGTGGAGCCCATCGCGAACTCGTCCATGTTCGTCTTGCCCAGGGGCACGAGGTCCGCCGCGCGGATCTTCTGCACCACGGTCGCGTCGTAGGGCGGCAGCCATCCCTCGAGGATGCGCGAGCCCGCGGTGGTGGGCATGTCGGAGGTGACGAGCACGTCCTTGATCGCGAGCGGGACGCCGGCGAGCGGGCCCAGCTGCTCCCCCGCGGCCCTGCGGGCGTCCACATCGGCCGCGACGTCCAGCGCGTGGTCCGAGACATGCAGGAAGGCGTTGACGACGTCGTCCACCTGGGCGATGCGGTCCAGATGCGCGCGGGTGGCCTCGACCGAGGACAGCTCGCCTGCCGCGAGCAGCTGCGCGAGCTCCGCGGCGGGCAGGCGCGTGATCGCTTCGGCGCCGGTGCCGCTCACTGCTCCTCCCCCAGGATCGCGCGTACCCGGAAGCGGCCGGACTCGGCGTCGGGCGCGCCGGACAGCGCCTGCTCCTGCGTGAGCACATCCGCGACCGCGTCCGCCCGGAATACGTTCTGCAGCGGGATGGGGTGGCTCGTGGGCGGCACGTCCTCCGTGGCCACCTCGGAGACCTTCGCGACGTTGTCGAGGATCTGGCCGAGCTGGACGGTCAGCCGCTCGACCTCCTCCCCGCTCAGGGCGATGCGCGCGAGGCCGGCCAGGTGCGCGACGAGGTCAGGGGTGATGGCCGCGGCGCGGTCCGCGGTGCTCTCGGGCAATGGGGCTCCGTTCGGGTCTTGCCGTACTCATCGAGTCTAGGTTCTCCGGCCCCCTGCCGTCGTCGGCCCATCCCGCTTCCCGGCCGGGTTGGCTATCGTGGACGGGCCTGAGAGTGAGGAGGCGACGATGAGCGACTGGGATCGTCTGGTCGGGGGTCAGCCCGAGCCCGAGGGGGACCCGTATGCGACGCAGCCGAGCGGCGTGCGGCGCGCGAACGGCGGCGACGCGCCACCGCCCCCGCCTCGCCGGCGGCCGTATCTGCCCTGGGTGATCGTCGGGGCGGTGGTGCTCGCCGCGCTGATCGTCTCGATCATCGTGATCGCCGTGTCGCGTGCGACACCCGGACCGGCGGCCTCGCCCACGCCTTCGCGCTCCGCCTCGGCCAGCCCCTCGGCGAGCGCGACGCCCCTGCCCTCCGCCTCCGCCTCGCCGCGGCCGAGCAGCTCCCCCACCCCGACGCCGAGCCCGTCCCCCACGAGCAGTCCGAACGACCCGCCCCGGGGGCCGACGAACACGCTGGACATCACCCAGTGGGGCGTCGTCGCGCAGCTGGACCAGCGGCTCGGGAGCGCGGAGTACTCGATCGACGGGCAGCAGCGGCTCACGCTCTCGTCGACGCTCATGCAGCAGCTGCCGGCCTCCTGCTCCGCCGCGCAGAGCGGCTGGGGCTTCCAGAAGGTGGACGGCCCGGGCAATGGCGCACGCCAGGTCGGCGGGGCGTACTACCAGCGGCTGACGCCGTCCGGAGGCTGCCCTGCCGATCCGGCGCTGTACTCGCAGATCGACACCTACATGCGCTGGGCGTTCGAGAGCCTGACGGCCGGATAGGAAGAGCGCTGCCGGCCCGCGGCTACGCCGTGAGGACGACGGGGCCGCGCTCGGTCACGGCGATCGTGTGCTCGGAGTGGGCCGTGCGCCCGCCGTTCGCGCTGCGCAGGGTCCAGCCGTCCGCGTCCGTCACGAGCGTGGCGGTCCCGGCCATGACCCAGGGCTCGATGGCCAGCAGCAGGCCCGGGCGGAGGCGGTACCCGCGCCCGGGCCGGCCGCTGTTGGGGATGTGCGGGTCCTGGTGCATCGTCGAGCCGACGCCGTGCCCTCCGAACTCGGTGTTGACGAGGTAGCCGGCGGCGGCGAGGGCGCTGCCGATCGCGTGCGAGATGTCGCCGACGCGGGCGCCGGCCTGTGCTGCGCCGATGCCCGCCGTCAGTGCGTCCCGGGTGGCCTGGATCATCCGCTCGTCCTCCGGGGCGGCTCGCCCGCCGACGACGAAGCTGATCGCGGCGTCCGTGACGACCCCTTCCAGCGCGGCGGCGAAGTCCAGGGTGAGCAGATCGCCCTCCTGCAGCGCGTAGTCGTGGGGCAGCCCGTGCAGCACGGCGTCGTTCACGGAGGTGCAGATCACGTGACCGAAGGGGCCCCTGCCGAAGCTCGGCGCGTAGTCGACGTAGCTGGAGACGGCTCCGGCATCCGCGACGAGGCGCGCGGCCCAGGCGTCGATCTCCAGGAGATTGGTGCCCGGCGCCACCCGTTCGCGCAGCTCGCGCAGGACGCCGCCGACGAAGCGACCGCTCGCCTGCGCGCGCCGCAGCTCGTCCGGCCCGAGGAGCTCGATCATGTGTCCCCCTCCGAGATGGGATAGTTATACCGGTAATCTTATCCCGGTATGATCAGGGCGTCATGGTCCGTCTGCCCCTGTCCCCCGCCGAGCTGGAGCGCGGCGAGCGCCTGGGTGCGCTGCTGCGGGGCGCGCGCGGGACCCGCTCGATGGTGGAGGTCGCGGCCGCGGCCGCGATCTCTCCGGAGACGCTGCGCAAGATCGAGACCGGCCGCATCGCCACGCCTTCCTTCAGCACGATCGCCGCGATCGCCTCGGCGCTGGGGCTCTCCCTCGACGGGCTGTGGGCGTCCCTCGCAGCTCAGGCGCGCACCGCATCCCCGGAGGGGCGGCCGGCTCAGGGGCGCGGCGACCAGCCGAGCAAGGGGCCCAGCGAGCCCGCCAGGTCGCCGAGCAGCTGCTCGTAGTCCTCCGGGCCGAAGCTGAACGGCAGCGCGAACGCCACCTCGTCCACCCGCTGGAAGCCGGCGTGCGCGTAGAGGCGTTCGGCGAGCTCCGCGGAGGGGCCCATCAGATCGGCGGCGAAGAGCATGCCGCGCGGCCCGTGAGCCACCCCGACGCGCCCCGCGCGCGAGTCCACGTAGGCCCGGTACCGCTCCTTCTGCGCACTGCTGGCCGAGTCGGTGGGGATGACGACGAGGCCCTGGGAGACCGGCGCCCGCTCGCCCTGGGGATGGTGCGCACGGAACTCGTCGATCTGGGCGGCCTGGTTGGCGGCGAAGTCCAGCCCCAGCTCGCTGTCGACGACGCTGCTGGTGAGCAGGCGGAAGCCGTGCTCGCCGGCCCAGCGCGCCGAGCGCAGGCTGCCCGCGCCGTGCCACAGCCGCTCGGCCAGGCCCGGCGCGTGCGGCTCCACACGGGGCGAGAACTCCTCGATGCCCTCGCGCCCGGAGAAGTCGCTGACGGTCTCCCCGCGCAGGAAGGAGCGCAGCCGCAGCAGGCGGCCGTAGCCCAGGTCCTCGGCCTGCCAGGTGCCCGGGTACAGGGCCTCCTTGTAGTCGTCGAAGTGGAGAGGCGTGCCGACGCTGAAGCCGGGCGTGAGCCGCCCGCCGGAGAGCACGTCCACGGTGGCGAGGTCCTCGGCCAGTCGCAGCGGGTTCTCGGCGCCCAAGGGGATGACAGCGGTGCCGAGCTCGATGCGGGAGGTGCGCTGCGTCGCGGCGGCGAGGACGGCGACCGGGGAGGAGATGCCGTACTGCAGATGGCGCTGGCGGAGCCACGCGCTGTCGAAGCCCAGGCGCTCGCCGAGCTCGATGAGCCGCAGCGTGGTCTCGTGTCCCTCCGCGGGGCGCGCCGGGTCGAACAGGCCGATGGTGAGGAAGCCGAGACGGCGCAGCGGACGACCAGGCAGGGGCATGAGCCGAGACTACGCGGGAGCCGGAGGCAGCGCCGCGGGGCCCTCGGTGACGAGCAGGCGGAACTCCGCAGCGTCGAGGATCCTGATGCCCAGCTCCTGGGCCTTGCTGAGCTTGGAGCCGGCCCCCGGGCCTGCGGCGACGAAGTCGGTCTTCTTCGACACGCTGGAGGCGGCCTTGCCGCCCGCGGCGACGATCGCCTCCTGCGCCTCCTCGCGCGTGTAGCCCTCGAGCGTGCCGGTGGCGACGACGGTGAGGCCGGCCAGCACGCCCTGCGGCGCTTCGTCGCCCGCAGGGGCCACGAAGCCGGGGATGTGCAGCTGCACGCCCGCGGCGCGCCAGGACTCGATGATCTCCGCATGCCAGTCCACGGCGAACCAGTCGAGCACGGCCTGCGCGATGGTGGGGCCCACCCCTTCCACCGCGGCCAGCTCATCGACGCTCGCCGAGCGGATCGCGTCGATCGAGCCGAAATGCGCGGCCAGGGCGCGGGCGGCGACCGGCCCGACATGACGGATGCTCAGCGCCACGAGGATCCGCCACAGCGGCTTCGTCTTGGCGAGCTCCAGCTGCTCCAGCAGCTCCGTCGCGGCCTTGGACACGATGAACCCGGCGTCCCCGTCGAACGGCCCGTCCGGATCGAAGGGCGGGTCGGGCCGGCTGCGTGTGCTCGGCTCGCCGAGGCGCGGCGCCTTGCGCTGGCGCCGGAACGGCGCGACGTGCAGCGGCGCGCCGTTCGCGTCGTACCGCACCGAGCCGTCCTCCGCGTCCCGCACGACGACCTCGATGGGGAAGAGCTGCTCCAGGGTGAGCGAGAACAGCCCCGCCTCCGTGCGCAGAGGCGGCTCGGCCGGCACGTCCGGCTGAGTGAGCGCGGCGGCGCTGACCTCCCCCAGCCCCTCGATGTCCAGTGCTCCGCGGGAGCCGGCGTGCTCCACCCGCCCACGCACCTGTGCGGGGCAGCTGCGCGCGTTCGGGCAGCGCAGGTCGACGTCGCCTTCCTTCTGCGGGGCGAGCGGCGTGCCGCAGGCCGGGCAGCGCTCCGGCATGACGAAGGGTCGCTCGCTGCCGTCGCGCAGCTCGACCACGGGGCCGAGCACCTCGGGGATCACGTCGCCAGCCTTGCGCAGCACGACCGTGTCCCCGATGAGCACGCCCTTCTCGCGCACGACGTCCTGATTGTGCAAGGTCGCCTGGCGCACGACGCTGCCGGCGACGCGCACCGGCTCCATCACGGCGAAGGGGGTGGCGCGCCCGGTGCGGCCGACCGACACGACGATGTCCAGCAGCCTCGTGTTCACCTGCTCGGGCGGGTACTTGTAGGCGATTGCCCAGCGGGGCGCGCGACTGGTCGCGCCGAGCTCGGCGTGCAGCGCGAGCTCGTCCACCTTGACGACGACGCCGTCGATCTCGTGCTCGAGGTCGTGCCGGTGCTCGCCGAACTCGTGGACGTAGGCCATGACCTCGTCCGCCGAGTCCACCACGCGGGCCCGCGCCGAGGTGGGCAGCCCCCAGGCTGCGAGCAGCTCGTAGATCTCCGACTGGGCGGAGACGGGCGGATCGTCCCAGGCGCCGATGCCGTGCACGAGCATGCGCAGCGCGCCCAGACGCGAGCGCATGGCGGCGAGCTGCCTTTCGGACTTGCCCTCGGACTTCTGCCGCAGCGAGCCGCTCGCGGCGTTGCGCGGGTTGGCGAAGACGCGGTCTCCCGCCGCGGCCTGCTCCGCGTTGACGCGCTCGAAGTCCGCGAGCGGGAAATAGATCTCCCCGCGCACCTCCACCAGCGGGGGGTGGCCGCTGCCGGACAGTCGACGCGGGATGCCCGGGATGAGCGCGATGTTCTCGGTGACGTCCTCCCCCACGACGCCGTCCCCCCGGGTGGCGGCGGTGGTGAGCCGGCCGTTCTCGTAGCGCAGGTTGATCGCCAGGCCGTCGATCTTCAGCTCGCACAGGAAGCGGATCGGCCGGCCCGCGGCCGCTGCCGTCCGCAGCGCCCAGTCGCGCAGCTCCTCGTCGGAGAACACATTGTCGAGGCTGAGCATGCGCTCGGCATGCGTGACGGGCGCGAACAGCGTCGTCTGCGCCCTGCCGCCGACCGTCTGGGTGGGGCTGTCCTGCCCCTGCAGCTCCGGGTAGTCGTGCTCCAGCTGCTCGAGCTCGCGCATCAGCGCGTCGTAGTCGGCGTCGGAGACGAGCGAGGTGTCGTGCTCGTAGTAGGCGTCCCGCAGCTCGAGGATGCGCTCGGTCAGCTCGGCCGCGCGCGCGGCGGCGCGGGACAGCTCCTTCGGCGTCTCCTCGCGCAGCGCGAGCGGCTCCCCGGTGGGCGGCTCGCCGGACTGCGCCGTGCCGGACTGCGCCGTGCCGGACTGCGCCGTGCCGGACTGCGCCGTGCCGGACTGCGCCTGGCGGGCCTCGGCCGGCCGCATGTCGCTCATGCCCGGCTCATCCCCGGCCCCGTTCCCGTTCACACCCGCTGCGCCCCGGCGCCGGCCAGCAGCGCGTCGGCCGAGATGGTGCGGTCGATGGTGCACTGGCCGAGAACCCGGGTGCCGGCGTAGAGCACGGCCGTCTGGCCTGCCGCCACACCGAGCAGCGGCTCCTGCGGCTCGATGACGAGCTCGGCGCCCGCGCCCCCGGCAGGCCCCCCGGCCTCCGCCGTTCCCGGCAGCTGCCCGGGCCGGGCGGGGAGCCCCGCTCGCCGCGCGAGCCAGGCGCGTGCAGGAACGGGCTCGGCGTGGGCGCGGATCTGCACCTCGCAGTCGAAGCCCGCCCAGCCCCCCTCGGGCTCGGCGCCCGCCCAGCTGTACGCCGCGCCGGCCAGCTGAGCCACTGCGAGCGCCTCCTGCGGCCCGACGACGACCTCGTTGCGCGCCGGCCGGATCTCCAGGACGAACCGGGGCCGGCCGTCGGGCGCGGGCGCGCCCAGATGCAGGCCGCGGCGCTGCCCGACGGTGTAGCCCAGGGCTCCCGAATGCGTACCGACGCGCACGCCCTCGCGATCGACGACGGCGCCGGGCTCCTGCGGAACCCGCTCGGCCAGCCAGCCTCGCGTGTCGCCGTCGGGGATGAAGCAGATGTCATGGCTGTCCGGCTTGGCCGCCACGGACAGCCCTCGCCGGGCAGCCTCGGCCCGCACGAGCTCCTTGCTCGGCGTCTGCCCGAGCGGGAACAGGGCGTGCTGCAGCTGCTGCGCGGTGAGCACGCCGAGCACATAGGACTGGTCCTTCGCCCAGGCGCTGGCGCGGTGCAGCTGCCTGCTGCCGTCCGGCCCCGTCACGATCGAGGCGTAGTGGCCGGTGCACAGCGCATCGAAGCCCAGGGCGAGGGCCTTCTCCAGCAGCGCCGCGAACTTGATGCGCTCGTTGCAGCGCATGCATGGGTTGGGCGTGCGCCCCGCACGGTACTCGGAGACGAAGTCATCCACGACCCTCTCGGCGAACTGCTCGGACAGATCCCACACGTAGAACGGGATCCCGATGACGTTCGCCGCGCGCCGCGCGTCCATCGCGTCCTCCACCGTGCAGCAGCCGCGGGAGCCGGTGCGCAGCGTTCCGGGCATCCGGGAGAGCGCCAGGTGCACGCCCACCACCTCATGCCCGGCCTCCACGGCGCGTGCCGCCGCGACAGCGGAGTCGACGCCGCCGCTCATCGCCGCGAGAACCTTCACGCCGAGAGTTTAACGGCGGGCACCGACAACGGCCTGCGGCAGCGCGGCGAGGAACGCGTCCACGTCCTCCTCGCTGCTCGACCACCCCAGGCTCAACCGCAGCGCCGAGCGCGCCTGCGCCTCCTCGCGCCCCAGGGCGAGCAGCACGTGGGAGGGGCGGGCCACCCCGGCCTGGCACGCGGAACCGGTGGACACGGCGACGCCCGCGGAGTCGAGCAGATAGAGCAGCCCTTCCCCGTCAGCGCCGGGGAAGGCGACGTTCAGGATCCCCGGCACCCTCGGCCCGTCCAAGGGGGGCCCGTTGAGCACCGCGTCCGGGACGGCCCGGACGATGCCCGCCCAGAGGCGCCGCACCAGCTCCGACAGCCGCACCGCCTCGGCCTGCAGCTGCGCGACGGCCGCGGTCGCCGCCGCGGCGAACGCCGCCGCCGCGGCCACGTCCTCCGTCCCCGATCGCAGCGAGCGCTGCTGCCCTCCGCCGTGCAGGAGGGGCGTCGGATCGGCGCCCCGGGCGACGACGAGGGCCCCCGAGCCGATCGGCCCCCCGACCTTGTGGCCGGACACGCTCAACGCCGCCAGCCCCGCCTCCCCCGCGCCCGGCGCGCCCGGCGCGCCACGTCGTGCCCTCCCCTCCTCCGCGGCGGGACTGCCGGCGGCGCGCAACGCGCGGAAGGAGAGGGGCACGTGTCCGAAGGCGGCGACCGCGTCCAGATGCACCGGCACGCCCCGCGCGGCCGCCGCGGCGACGATCGCCTCGGCCGGCGCGAGCGAGCCGAGCTCGTTGTTGGCCAGCAGCGCGCTGACCAGCGCCACCTCGCCCGGGCGCGCGTCCAGCTCGTGCGCGAGCTGTGCCGCGCTCGGCGCGCCCGTCGCGTCCAGGGGCAGCTCGACGGCCTCTGCGCCCTGCTGCGCGACGAGCCATTCGACCGCGTCGATCGTGGCATGGTGCTCGCCGGCGGGCAGCACCACCGCGCGGCGCAGCGGGCCGGCGGACCAGAACAGGCCCTTCACCGCGAGGTTCACCGCCTCGGTGCCGCCGGAGGTGAACACGACCTCGACCGGGTCGCAGTCCAATGCCTGCGCCAGCTGCTCCCGCGCCTGCTCCATCGTCTCGCGGGCGCGCTGCCCGGCTGCGTGGATCGACGAGGGATTGCCCACCACGGACGCGGCGCGCAGGTACGCCTCCGCCGCCTCGGGCCGCATGGGCGTCGTGGCGGCGTGGTCCAGATAGACCGTGCGGTCCGAGTCGCCCACCATCTCCTGCCCGACACGAAGCGGAAACACCGACTCGATTACTCTATGCACATGCCGACGACCGAGTCCCCGACGACCGCCGCGCCCGCACTGGGTGTGACTCTCGGCCCGGACGGCGGCGAGCTGCGCGTCTGGTCCTCGAACGCGACGACGATGAATCTGCACGTGCTGTCGGAGGACGGCAGCTCGGCCGCGGAGAAGACCGTGGCGATGGAGCCGGTGGGCGACGGCACCTGGATCGGCCAGTGCTCCCTGCTGGTGCCCGGGCGCCGCTACGCGCTCAGCGCGGACGGCCCGGCCGGCCCCACCCACCGCTTCGACCCCACGCGCCTGCTGCTGGACCCGTACGCCCGCGGGGTGGAGCGGACAACGGACGGCGTCTGGGTCTCCGCCGTCGTCGAGGAGGACTTCGACTGGGGCGGCATCGGCAAGCCGGACACCCTCGCCGACCACTCCGTGATCTACGAGACCCACGTGAAGGGCTTCAGCATGCTCAACGAGCTGCTGCCCTACGAGCTGCGCGGCACCTATGCCGGGCTCGGCCACGAGGTGTCCATCGCCTACCTGCGCTCGCTGGGCATCACGGCCGTGGAGCTGCTGCCGGTGCACGCCTTCGTCTCCGAGGAGCGCCTGCAACGGCAGAGGATGGTGAACTACTGGGGATACAACACCCTGGCGTTCTTCGCGCCGCATGCGGAGTACGCGACGAAGTCCGCCCGCGCGGCCGGGCCCACCGAGGTGCTGCGCGAATTCAAGACCATGGTGCGGCAGCTGCACCAGGCCGGGATCGAGGTGTACCTCGACGTGGTGTACAACCACACCGCCGAAGAGGGGCCCGGCGGCCCGACCACGAGCTTCCGGGGCCTGGACAACGCCGTCTACTACCGGCAGGACGCCAACGGCAACTACATCGACACCACCGGCTGCGGCAACACGCTGGACTTCAGCCAGGACGTCGTCGTGAACCTCACGTTGGACTCGCTGCGCTACTGGGCCGCCGAGGTGCAGATCGACGGCTTCCGCTTCGACCTGGCCACGACCCTCGCCCGCGACGACTCGGCCACCTTCCGCTCCGACCACCCCTTCCTCACCCGGCTGCTGTCCGATCCCGCCCTCTCGCGCGCGAAGAAGATCGCCGAGCCCTGGGACATTGGCATCGACGGCTGGAAGACCGGCAGCTTCCCCAAGGGCATCGGCGAGTGGAACGACCGCTACCGCGACCGCATGCGCGACTTCTGGCTCTGCGACATCGCCCGGGCGCGCAGCTACGGCGACGCCGGATCGGGCATCGGCCGCTTCGCCACCCGCTTCGCCGGCTCGAGCAACACCTTCTCCATCGACCGCGGGCCGCTGGCCTCGGTGAACTTCATCACCGCGCACGACGGCTTCACGATGGCCGACCTCACCGCCTACAACGTGAAGCACAACCTCCTCAACGGGGAGAACAACCGCGACGGGACCGACAACAACCTGTCCTTCAACCACGGGTACGAGGGCCCCTCCAGCGACCCCCGGATCGAGGCGGCGCGACGCAAGGCGATCCGCAACCTGCTCGGGACGCTGCTGCTGTCCGCCGGCGTGCCGATGATGTCCGCCGGAGACGAGTTCGGTCGCAGCCAGCAGGGCAACAACAACGCGTACTGCCAGGACAACGAGATCTCCTGGCTGCCCTGGCTGCACGAGCCGTGGCAGCAGAACCTGCTGCGCGTCACCCAGCAGCTCATCCGGCTGCGCAAGGAGAACCCGGCCCTGCGCCCGCGCAAGTACGGCCGCCTGGGCGAGATCGTGCCCAACGCGAGCAAGATGGAGTGGTTCGACGGCTCCGGCGCCAGCATGGAGGAGAAGGAGTGGAACTCGCCGCTGCAGCGGACCCTGCAGTACCTGGCGACCTCCACGCCCCAGTTCGAGCCGCTGAACCGGATCCTCTGCGTCGTGCACGCCCTGGAGGACGACACGATCGTCACGCTGCCGACCTTCGACGGCATCACCCACTACGAGCTGCTCTGGGACAGCGTGGACGAGGCGCCGCGCAACGAGCCGGAGGACTACGGCACCTCCTACCCCGGCCACGTCTTCCGTATGGCGGGAACGTCGATGCGCCTCTACCGGGCGCGCGGGACGATGGAGGACGGCCGGGAGTACTGATGGGCGGCGGCCGCGCGACGAGATCCTCGGGCACGCCGGCGACGGCCGCTCTCGCACGGGCGGGCGTGCCGTTCACGGTCCACGAGTACCTGCACGACCCCGCCGTGACGGACTTCGGGCAGGAGGCGGTGCGGGCGCTGGGCGTGCCGGCGGAGCGGGTGTTCAAGACGCTTCTCGTGCAGGGCGCCGCGGGGCTGGCGGTCGCCATCGTGCCGGTGCCGGCACGACTGGATCTCAAGGCCGCGGCCGCGGCTCTGGGGACGAAGCGGCTGGAGCTCGCCGAGCCCGCCATCGCGGAGCGCCGTACCGGCTACGTGGTGGGCGGCATCAGCCCGATCGGTCAGCGTCATGCGCATCCCACCGTGCTGGACGACTCCGCGCTCGAGCACGCGACCGTGTTCGTCTCGGGAGGCCGCCGCGGGATGGACGTGGAGCTCGCCCCCGGCGACCTCCTCGCGGTGACCGGCGCGACCACAGCGCGGCTGCGGAGCGTCTGAAGCGAAGCCCGAACGGGTAGCGTCGAGATGTGAGCACCTCGCGCCACCCCCTCGGACGGATCCCGCTGCTCGATCCCCGGCCCGCCGTGCACGGCGGCCGCTGGCCGGCGAAGGGCTTCGACGGCGAGGTGCTGCCCTTCTCGGTGACCGCCTTCCGGGAGGGACATGACCTCATCGGCGTGCAGCTGCTGCTCACCGGGCCCGACGGCACCGAGCAGGCGATCCCGGCGCGCACGCTGCCGGAGGACGCGGACCGCTGGCACGCGATCGCCCGCCTGGACGGGGTCGGCACCCACAGCTTCCGCTTCCGGGCGTACGCCGACGACTATGCGAGCTGGGTCCATGACGCCACCGTGAAGATTGCGGCGGACGTGGACACCGAGCTCATGCTGCTCATCGGCTCCGAGCTCTTCGCGCGGGAGGCGAAGCGGCGCCTGCGGCCCCCGGCGGACAAGCGCGCCTTCACGATCCTCTCCGCTCGCCTCGCCGACACGACGCTCGCGCCTCAGGCGCGGCTCGCGATGGCCTGCGAGCCGCGCATCGCGGCCGCCGCCGAGCGCGTCCCCCTGGCATCCCTGGAGAGCTTCACCGAGCCGCTGCCCGTCCGAGTGGAGCGGGAGCGTGCGGGAGTCGGCGCCTGGTACGAGTTCTTCCCGCGCTCCGAGGGCGCGGTGCAGGATGCGCAGGGGCGCTGGACCAGCGGCACCTTCGCGACCGCGGCGAAGCGTCTGCCGGCGATCGCCGCGATGGGCTTCGACGTCGTCTACCTCCCGCCGATCCATCCGATCGGCAGGACGAATCGCAAGGGCCGCAACAACTCGCTGCTCGCCGGTCCCGAGGACCCGGGATCGCCCTGGGCGATCGGCGCAGCCGAGGGCGGACACGATGCGATCCATCCGGAGCTGGGCACCGAGGCGGACTTCACCCGCTTCCTGTCCGCGGCCGGACGCAACGGCCTGGAGGTCGCCATCGACCTCGCCCTGCAGGCCTCCCCCGACCACCCCTGGGTGGCCAGCCACCCCGAATGGTTCACCATCCTGCCCGACGGCTCGATCGCCTACGCGGAGAACCCGCCGAAGAAGTACCAGGACATCTACCCGCTGAACTTCGACCGCGACCCGGAGGGCATCCGCGCCGAGATCCTGCGCGTGGTGGAGCACTGGATCGGGCTCGGCGTGCGGATCTTCCGGGTGGACAACCCGCACACGAAGCCGGTCGACTTCTGGGAATGGCTCATAGCCACGGTGAACGCCGCGCATCCGGACGTGGTGTTCCTCGCCGAGGCCTTCACGCGGCCGGCGATGATGAGCACCCTGGGCGCGATCGGGTTCCAGCAGTCGTACACCTACTTCACCTGGCGCAACGCGAAGGGGGAGCTGGAGGAGTACCTCGAGGAGCTCGCCCACCGGACGGCGGACATGCTCCGGCCCAACCTCTTCGTCAACACCCCCGACATCCTCACCGAGTATCTGCAGACGGGCGGGCGCGGCGCGTTCCTCGTGCGGGCGGCGATCGCCGCCACGGCCGCCCCGAGCTGGGGCATGTACTCCGGCTTCGAGCTGATGGAGCACGTCCCCCGGCCCGGGGCCGAGGAGTACATCGACAACGAGAAGTACGAGTACCGTCCGCGCGACTGGAAGCGCGCCGAGCAGGCCGGCGCGAGCATCGCCCCCTACATCGCGCAGCTCAACGCGATCCGCCGCGCGCACCCCGCGCTGCGGCAGCTGCGCAACCTCAGCAGGCAGTACAGCGAGGACGACGCGATCCTCGTCTACGGCAAGAGCCTGCCCGCCCATCTCTGCCCCGAGGGCAAGGCCGACACCATCGTCGTCGTCGCGAATCTCGACCCGCACTCGGTGCGCGAGACGATGATCCACCTGGATCTGCCCGCGCTCGGGCTGCGGCCCGGCGCGGAGCTGCGCGCGACGGAGCTGCTCACCGGAGCCGTGTGGACCTGGGGCGAGCACAACTACGTGCGGCTGGACGCGCCTTGGCAGCCTGCGCACATCGTCAGCCTGGAGGAGATCGGATCGGAGGGGATGGCATGAGCGGTTCGTCGAAAGCCCCCGGGGTGGAGCCCGGACTGCTCGCCGCCGTCGCGGAGGGGCGCCACTACGACCCGCACGCGGTCCTCGGGGCGCACCCGGCGCGCTCCGGCTGGGTGGTACGAGCCCGGCGTCCGCTGGCCCAGCGGGTGCTGGCCCTGCTGGAGGACGGCTCCTCCGTCCCGCTCGCCCACATCGGCGGCGGGGTCTGGGAGGGCGCGCTGCCCGCCGAGCCACGCTCCTACCGGCTGCGCGCGGAGTACGAGGCCGGCTCCCCCTGGGAGGCCGAGGACCCGTACCGCTTCGCGCCGACCCTGGGCGAGCTCGATCTGCACCTCATCCGGGAGGGCAGGCACGAACGGCTCTGGGAGGTGCTCGGCGCGCATGTGCGCAGCGTCGCGGGGGTGACGGGCACGAGCTTCGCCGTGTGGGCCCCGGATGCGCAGGCCGTGCGCGTCATCGGGGACTTCAACGGCTGGGAGGGCAGCGGCCATGCGATGCGCAGCCTCGGCTCCAGCGGCGTGTGGGAGCTGTTCGTGCCGGGCCTCCGAGCGGGCGAGCTGTACAAGTTCGAGATCCTCTCGGCCTCGGGTGCCTGGGTGACGAAGGCCGACCCGATGGCGCGCCAGACGCAGGCGCCGCCGGAGACCGCCTCCGTGGTGGCCGCGAACGACTACGTCTGGGGCGATGCCGACTGGTTGGCCGCTCGGGCGCAGCGTCAGCCGCACCGGGAGCCGATGTCGGTCTACGAGATGCACCTGGGCTCCTGGCGGCCCGGGCTGGGCTACCGGGAGTTGGCCGATCCGCTGGTCGAGTACCTCGGCGGCCTCGGCTACACCCACGTGGAGTTCCTGCCCCTGATGGAGCACCCCTACGGGCCGTCCTGGGGCTACCAGGTCACCGGCTTCTACGCGCCGACCGCGCGCTTCGGATCGCCGGACGATCTGCGCTACCTCATCGACCGCCTGCACCAGGCCGGCTTCGGCGTGATCCTGGACTGGGTGCCGGGGCACTTCCCCAAAGACGACTGGGCGCTCGCCCGCTTCGACGGGCAGCCGCTCTACGAGCACCCCGACCCGCGGCGGGGCGAGCAGAAGGACTGGGGCACGCTCGTCTTCGATTTCGGCCGCCCGGAGGTGCGCAACTTCCTCGTCGCCAATGCCCTGTACTGGCTGGACGAGTTCCATGCCGACGGGCTGCGCGTGGACGCGGTAGCCTCCATGCTCTACCTGGACTACTCCCGCGCGGAGGGCGAGTGGCTGCCGAACGTCCACGGCGGACGGGAGAACCTGGAGGCCATCAGCTTCCTGCAGGAGGCGAACGCCACGGCCTACAAGCTGCACCCCGGCATCGTGATGATCGCCGAGGAGTCCACGAGCTGGCCGGGCATCACCGCCCCGACGAACGCGGGCGGCCTGGGCTTCGGCATGAAGTGGAACATGGGCTGGATGCACGACACGCTGGAGTACATCGCCGTCGACCCGCTCTACCGGCTCTACCACCACGGGCAGATCACCTTCTCGCTCGTGTACGCCTGGAGCGAGAAGTTCGTGCTGCCCATCAGCCACGACGAGGTCGTTCACGGCAAGGGCTCGCTGCTGTCGCGCATGCCGGGAGACCGCTGGCAGGCCTTCGCGAACCTGCGGGCCTACCTCGCCTTCATGTGGGCGCATCCGGGCAAGAAGCTGCTGTTCATGGGGCAGGAGTTCGCGCAGTACGCGGAGTGGAGCGAGCAGCGCGGCCTGGACTGGGGCGCTCTGCAGGATCCCGCGCATGCCGGCGTGTCGGCACTGGTGCGCCAGCTGAACGCCCTCTACCGCACCCACCCCGAGCTCTGGCAGCGCGACCACGAGCCGGCCGGATTCGAGTGGCTGCAGGTGGCAGACGCGGCGAGCAACGTCCTCGGCTTCCTCCGCCGCGACGAGAGCGGCCGCCCGTTCGCGGCGCTGTTCAACTTCTCGGGCCGCACCATCGACAGCTACCGATTCGGGCTTCCCGAGGCCGGCCGGTGGCGGGAGGTGCTGAACACGGACGCGGCCGAGTACGGCGGCGCGGGCGCCGGCAACGCCGGCACGGTCCAGGCCGTGCGGGATCCCTGGGCGGGCCGCCCGGCCTCCGCGGAGGTCACCCTCCCCGCCCTGGGCGCCGTCTTCCTCGTGCCCGAACGCTAGCTCTCGCAGGCGGCGCGAGCTGCCCGGCGACCCGGCGCCGCCCCCGCACGATCTCGACCACGCCGCCGTGCTCCCCGCCTCAGGGAGCGCAGTACTCAATCCCGGCGTCGTCGACCCCTGTACCGCGCGGGACCGCGGCAGCATGGATGGCATGCGCGGCCGATCCGTACAACCGCGCGGAATGGCGTGAGGCGCCAGGAGGAGCGCGATGAGTCACGAGCCGGCTGAGCCGCGGCCAGGCGCGGAGCCGCAGTACCCGGCTTCCGCGCCCGGCCACCCGGGAACGGCTGCGCAGGGCTACCCGGTCGGGCCCGCCCCGCACCTCGGGGCTGCGGGCCCGGGTCCGCAGGGCTCCTGGGCTCCCCTGGCGCCTCGGCCGCGCGTCAACACGCTCGCGCTCGTCGCCTTCATCACCTCGCTCCTGGCCATCGCCCCCGTGGCTGTGATCTGCGGGCACATGGCGCTGCGTGAACTCCGCAGCAGCGGGGAGGAGGGCCGGGGGCTCGCACTGGCCGGCGTGATCATCGGCTACGTCGTGCTGGGCATCGTCGCGCTCCTCGTCGTCTGGGTCGTCGTCCAGCTGATCTGGCTGTCGACGCTCTATGGCACCGTGATCGGCCCGCGCCTCACCCCCCGCCCGTCCTGAGCGGGCGGAAGAGCACGCGGATCGGGGAGGGCGGCGGGCGGCGAGCGGGCGGAGCTCAGGCGGGTCGCGCCTTCGCCGAGCCGGTCAGCTTGCCGCGGTCGGCGGCGAAGGCGAAGCACACCACCTCGCGATCCCCTCGCTGCCAGCTGTCCTCCGTGGGGTGGAGATACGAGAAGTCATAGCCGCGAAGCGAGGCCCCGGTCCCGAGGAACGCATCCAAGCGCGGCCGGCAGCCCTTCTCCGAGCGCTCCAGGACCGTGCTCGCTCCGGGGAAGGCGTGCCCGTCGAGGTCGAACAGCGCGTAGACCTCGTTGTCGTGCGGTCGCTCGCAGGGAATCACCGGGACGGACTGCACCAGGCCTCCCGGCGGCGGGTCGTCGAAGCAGTCCCCCACACCGAGGACGTAGACGCTCGTGCCCCCGCCGGTGCCGGCCGCGCCGCCGGGCGCTCCCGCCACGAGCCCGAACAGCCCGGAGCAGCCGGCCAGAGCCGGGCCGAGCGCCGCGATCATGAGCACCGCCAGTCCGGCCCGCAGCGCGGGCTGCGACCGCGCCGACGCGGGCCGGGCGCGGCGGCCGCCGCTCTCGCCGCGGCGGGAGGCAGACCGCTCCCGCCCGCGCCGCGCCTGCATGGCTCATACACTGCCAAGCGCCGCCGCGCTGCGAGCGGACCGGCCGCGGGGATGAGTAGCGCGCCCGCTCGGATCGAGCCTCCCCCGTCGTGCGGCGAGCAGTCCGGCTGCCCGATTGCCGTAGTGCGTCGGCAGCCGCGGGGCGGGAGTCGACTGCGCAGGCAACGGCTCAGCTGCGGGCAGGCGGCGCGACGAAGGTCGAGGGGTCCGGGCCGCGGCGGCCGGCCGCGCCGAGGTCGAGAGCGGCGATCGCCTCCAGCTCCTCAGCGGTCAGCTCGAAGCCGAAGACGTCGAGGTTCTGCACCTGACGCTCCCGGTGGCTGGACTTCGGGATCGCGATGTTCCCGCTCTGCAGCTGCCAGCGCAGGATGGCCTGCGCTGGCGTCACCCCGTGCGCCTCGGCCGCGGCGAGGACCGCAGGCGCCTGGGACACCTCGCCCCCGCCCAGCGGGTACCAGGCCTCCGTCGCGATCCCGTGCTCCGCGTGGTACGCCTTCAGCTCGTGCTGCTGGAACTCCACATGCAGCTCGATCTGGTTCACCGCCGGCGTGACTCCGGTCGCCGCGACCACCTCGTCCAGGTCCGCGATCCGGAAGTTGGACACGCCGATGGAGCGGGCGAGGCCCTGCTCGCGCAGCTGCACGAGCGAGGTCCACGCCTGCACCGCCTTGCCCTGCGAGGGGACCGGCCAGTGGATGAGGTAGAGGTCGACGTAGTCCAGGCCGAGCGCCTCCAGGCTCTCGGC
>Ga0164243_10004240_pt1 | contig 22590 bp, 21 predicted proteins | sample OricompcompostOP_FD_108781 | JGI IMG/M metagenome (GOLD analysis project Ga0164243, IMG submission 108781) | Organic Plus compost microbial communities from Emeryville, California, USA - Original compost - Organic plus compost (OP) | ecosystem: Engineered > Solid waste > Mixed feedstock >...
ATCGGCCGGACCACGACCCCGTCGTTGATCGCGTCGCCGTAGAGATCGCGGCGACCGGCGCGGGTGAGCACCGAGACCGAGCTGTCGGCCGGCGTCTCCGCGGCGATCGGCTGGCGGCCGTAGAGCAGGATCGCGAGCGCCACACCCACCACGACGACCGCGAGCACGCAGAACGTGATGGCGATGGCCGGGATCGGCAGCTCCTCGTGATGGGCCTCGCCGACGACCGGGGCGAGCCAGTCGCCGATCCAGCCGCCGATGGCCAGTGCGCCGCCGAGGATGGAGAGGGCGGCCAGCACCATGAGCGGCACCGTCATGACCTTGGGCGACTCGTGCGGGTGGACGTCCTCCTTCCACCGCTTGTCGGTGATGAAGGTCATCATCATCAGGCGCGTCATGTAGAAGGCCGTGACACCGGCGCCCAGCAGCGTGCCGAGGCCGATCCAGACGTTGTGGCCGAAGGCCGTCTCGATGATCTTGTCCTTGGAGAAGAAGCCAGAGAAGCCCGGGAAGCCGATGATCGCGAGGTAGCCGATCGCGAACGTCACGAACGTGTAGGGCATCGCCTTGCGCAGGGCGCCGTAGTGGCGCATGTTGACGTCGTCGTCCATGCCATGCATGACCGAGCCGGCGCCGAGGAACATGTTGGCCTTGAAGAAGCCGTGGGTGATCAGGTGGAAGATCGCGAACGCGTAGCCAGCCGGGCCGAGGCCGGCGGCGAGCATCATGTAGCCGATCTGGCTCATGGTGGAGCCGGCGAGCGCCTTCTTGATGTCGTCCTTGGCACAGCCGATATAGGCGCCGAAGAGCAGCGTGACGAGGCCGACGATGATGACCGCCGTCCGAGCGGCCTCGGAGGCGTCGAAGATGGCGCTGGAGCGCACCACGAGGTAGACGCCGGCCGTGACCATGGTCGCCGCGTGGATGAGGGCCGACACCGGGGTGGGGCCCTCCATGGCATCGAGCAGCCAGCTCTGCAGCGGCACCTGCGCGGACTTGCCGCAGGCTCCGAGCAGGAGCAGCAGGCCGAGCGCGGTGGCCACGCCTTCGGAGGCCGAGCCCATCGCGGCGTTGACACCCTCCATCGCGGTGGTGCCGAACTGGGCGAACATCACCATGATCGCGAGGGCCATGCCGATGTCGCCGACACGGTTGACCACGAAGGCCTTCTTGGCCGCGGCGGCCGCGGACGGCTTGTGCTGCCAGAAGCCGATCAGGAGGTACGAGGCCAGGCCGACACCCTCCCAGCCGAGGAAGAGCACGAGGTAGTCGGCCGCGAGCACGAGCGTCAGCATCGCCGCGACGAACAGGTTCAAGAAGGCGAAGAAGCGCCGCCGACGCTCGTCGTGCTCCATGTACCCGATCGAGTAGATGTGGATGAGCGTGCCGACACCGGTGATGAGCAGCACGAACAGGCCGGACAGCTGGTCGAAGGTGAACGACATGTCGACGTGGAACGGGCCGGACTCGATCCAGGTGAACAACGTCGTGCCGGGAGAGCGATCGTCCGCGTCGCGTCCGAGCAGGCCCACGAAGAGCACCACACCGAAGATGAACGAGAACGTCGAGGCGGCCGTGGCGATGAGGTGGCCGAACGAGTCGGCCTCCTTGCCCCACACCAGCAGTGCGACAGCACTCACGAGCGGGACTGCGATGAGCAGCCACATCAAGTCGAACATGACGCTCCTACGACTTCAGCAGGCTCGCCTCGTCGACCGAAGTCGTACGACGCGTGCGATAGATGGACACGATGATGGCCAGGCCGACGACGACCTCGGCTGCGGCGACGACCATCACGAAGAACGCCGCGACCTGACCGTCCAGGTTGCCGTGCTGCCGCGAGAAGCTGACGAACGCGAGGTTGGTGGCGTTGAGCATGAGCTCGACGCACATGAAGACCACAATGGCGTTGCGACGGATCAGGACGCCGACCGCGCCGATGGTGAACAGGATCAGCGAGAGGGTCACGTACTCGGTCACTTCTCGTCGCCTCCCTCGTCTGACTCGAGCTGTCGGGCGGCGTCGGTGACGTCGGCCGCGCGGGCCTCACGCACCTGTCCGCGCTCGACGAGGCTGGGCGGAACGGAGTCGTGCAGCGCCGTGCCGTCGGGCAGCAGCGCGGGGGTGTCGACCGCGTTGTGACGGGCGAAGACACCGGGCGTCGGGGCGTTGCCGGGGTGGCGTCCGGTCTCGGCGTAGTCGCGCATGCGCTGGGCGGCGTGGTCGGCCTGGCTGCGCTTGGGTGTGAGCCGCTCGTGGTGTGCCAGCACCATGGCGCCCAGCACGGCGGTGATCAGCAGCGCTGCGGTGAACTCGAAGGCCAGGACGTAGGGGCCGAAGAGCAGGCCCGCCAGCCCGTAGACGTTGCCGTCGGCATTGGCCTTGTCGAGGCCCGTGACCCCGCCCGTGACGCCCTGGGCGATGACCACGACGGCGACGATGCCGAAGACGAGACCGACGACGGCGGCCGCGGCACGCTGGCCGCGGATCGTCTCGGCGAGCGAGTCGGGTGAGTCGACGCCGACGAGCATCAGCACGAACAGGAACAGCATCATGATCGCGCCGGTGTAGACGATGATCTGCACCGCGAACAGGAACGGCGCGCCCTGCACCGCGTACAGGACGGCGAGGCTGATCATGACGACCGCCAGGCCGAGGGCCGCATGGACCGCGCGGCGTGCGAACAACAGGCCCAGCGCCGCGATGACCATGATCGGCGCGAGCACCCAGAATGCCGTCATGCGCGGCCGTCCTGCGCCGTGCTGGAGTCGACCGGGAAGAGCGGGAGCGACTTGCCACGGTAGTAGTCGTGGTGGTCGTCGCTGATCAGCATCTCGTGCGGGGGCTCGACCATGCCCGGCAGCAGCGGCGCCAGGAGGTCGTTCTTCTCATAGATGAGGTCGGCGCGGTTGTTGTCGGCCAGCTCGTACTCGTTCGTCATCGTCAGCGCCCGTGTCGGGCACGCCTCGATGCACAGCCCGCACAGGATGCAGCGCAGGTAGTTGATCTGGTAGACGCGGCCGTAGCGCTCGCCCGGGCTGAAGCGCTCGCCCTCGGTGTTCGAGGCGCCCTCGACGTAGATGGCGTCGGCCGGGCAGGCCCAGGCGCACAGCTCGCAGCCGATGCACTTCTCGAGGCCGTCGGGCCAGCGGTTGAGCTGGTGCCGACCGTGGAAGCGTGGCGCCGTCGGCAGCTTCTCGAAGGGGTACTGCTCGGTGACGGGCTTCTTGAACATCGTCCGGAACGTCACGCCGAAGCCGGCGATCGGGTCCCAGAGGGTCTCGCGGATCGGATTGCTCATCGCTTCTGCCCCTCCTTCTCGGGTGCGGTCTGACCGGGCATGGGCGGAACCGGGTAGCCCCCGGCGAACGCGTCGAACTCCTCGTCGTCGAGCGACTCGACGACAGGGTCCTTCTTCTTCTCGGGCAGCAGGAACGTCGCGATCGCGAGCACTCCCACGACCACCGCCGCGATGACCAGGAATTGGTTGTCGAGCATGTCCTCGGTCTTGAGCTTGCGGATGAAGACCACCGCGACGATCCAGGCGAGCGAGATCGGGATGAGCCAACGCCAGCCGAAGCGCATGAACTGGTCGTAGCGCATACGCGGCAGCGTTCCTCGCAGCCAGATGAACATGAAGATGAACAACAGCGTCTTGCCCAGGAACCACAGCACGGGCCAGTAGCCGTGATTGGCGCCTTCCCAGAACTGCGCGATGCCGAACGGCGCGCGCCAGCCGCCCAGGAACAACGTCGTGGCCAGGGCCGAGACGGTGACCATGTTGACGTACTCGGCCAGGAAGAACAGCGCGAACTTCAGCGAGGAGTACTCGGTGTGGAAGCCACCGACCAGCTCGCCCTCGGCCTCGGGAAGGTCGAAAGGCGCGCGGTTGGTCTCGCCGACCATCGCGATGACGTAGATGACGAACGAGGGGAACAGCGGCAGGAAGTACCAGAGGTCGGTCTGCGCCGAGACGATCTCCGACGTCGACATCGTGCCGGCGTAGATGAAGACCGTGACGAACGACAGGCCCATCGCGACCTCGTAGGAGATGACCTGGGCGCTCGAGCGCAGGCCTCCCAGGAGCGAGTAGGTCGAGCCCGACGACCAGCCGGCGAGCACGATGCCGTACACGCCGATCGAGGTGACGGCCAGGATGTACAGCACGGCGACCGGCAGGTCGGTGAGCTGCAGCGGCGTCACCGTGTCGGTGAAGGGGATCGTGACCGTCGGCCCGAACGGGATGACCGACCAGGCCAGGAACGCCGGGATGGTGGCCAGGATCGGCGCCAGGATGTAGACGAGCTTGTCGGCCGCCTTGACCACGACGTCTTCCTTGAGCGCCAGCTTGACGCCGTCGGCAAGGCTCTGCAGCAGACCGAAGGGGCCGTGCACGTTGGGGCCGATGCGGTGCTGCATCTTGGCGACCACACGACGCTCGAACCAGATGTTGAACAGCGTGTAGACGACGAGGATCACGAAGATCAGGACGGCCTTGAGGAGGACCACCCAGAACGACTCGTGGCCGAAGAGTTCGCTCATTCGCTGGCTCCAGTCAGGCGGACGTTGTCGCCGCTGCCCGCGCCGAGCGCGGTTCGCAGGCGGACTCCGGAGTTGGCCGGCACCCAGATCACGCCGTCAGGCAGGTCGGCGACCTCGGTGGGGAAGTCGGCCGAGCCCTGGGCGGTGCTGAGCGTCGCGGCGGCGCCGGGCTCGATGCCCGCCGCCTCGAGTGTGTTGGCCGAGGCGCGCAGCACGGCCGTGCGGGCAGTACGACGGTAGAGCTCCTGGCCGTCCTGGCCACGGCCGTCGTCGATGAGCAGGCGCCAGGTGTCGAGCACGACCTCTCCTGCGGACGGCGACGAGGACGAGGCCGGGGCGACCTGCGGCCCGGCGGCCCGCTCACCGTCCCAGGGGCCGATCTCGGCGAGCTCGGCGCGGGCGGCCTCGACCGTGCGGAAGCCGAGCGAGCTGCCGAGCTCCTCGGCGATGCCGGCCAGCACCCGGATGTCGGTGAGCGAGTTGGGCTCGCGCAGCACGGCGCCGAAGGAACGCACGCGTCCCTCCCAGTTGACGAAGGAGCCGGGCTTCTCGACGACCGGCGCGATCGGCAGGACGACGTCGGCGACAGCGGTGACGTCGCTCTCGCGAACCTCGAGGCTGACGACGAACGAGGCGGCGTCGAGCGCCTTGCGGGCGAGGGCGGGGTCGGGCAGGTCGTCGATCTCGACTCCGCCGACGACGAGGGCCGTCAGCGACCCGGCGACGGCAGCCGAGAGGATGGCGCTCGTGTCGCGGCCCTTCTTGGCCGCGAGCGTGGGCAGGCCCCAGGCGGCCGCGAGGTCGGCGCGGGCGGCAGCGTCGGCGAGCGGACGTCCACCGGGCAGCAGACCCGGCAGCAGGCCAGCCTCGACGGCGCCACGCTCACCGGCGCGGCGGGGGATCCAGGCCAGACGGGCGCCTGTGCGCGACGAGGCCTCGAGGGCGGCGGTGTAGCCGCCGGGCACCGTGGCGAGCCGTTCGCCCACCAGGATGACGGCGTAGGCGCCGAGCTCGAGTGCCGCGAGGGCGCCCGGCTCGTCACCGGGAGCGGTGCGCACGAGCTCACCGCTCATCTTGGTCAGGCCGCGTGTGGTGTGGCTCGCGATGGCCACGACCCGCACACCGGCGCGGGACGCCTTGCGCAGGCGCAGGAACAGCGCACCGGCCTCGTCCTCGGGCTCGAGGCCCACGAGCACGACCGTCGAGGCCTTCTCGAGCGAGGCGAAGGTGACACCCAGGCCGCTGGCGGCGACGTGCGAGGCCAGGAAGTCGGCCTCCTCGGCCGAGTGGGCACGCGAGCGGAAGTCGACGTCGTTGCTGCGCAGCACGGCGCGGGCGAACTTGCCGTAGGCGTAGGCGTCCTCGGTGGTGAGACGGCCACCCGCGAGCACACCGACACGTCCTTCGGCGGCCGCGAGCCCGCGGGCGGCGACGGCCAGCGCGGCCGGCCACGAGGCGGGCTCGAGCTCGCCGGACTCGCCACGCACGAGCGGGTGGGTCAGGCGGTCGGCCTGCGTCGCCCACGTGAAGGCGAAGCGGTCCTTGTCGGTGATCCACTCCTCGTTGACCTCGGGGTCGTCACCGGCCAGGCGGCGCATGACCTTGCCGCGGCGGTGGTCGACACGGATCGCGGAGCCGCTGGAGTCGTGCTCGGCGATCGAGGGAGTCGAGACGAGGTCGAAGGGACGCGAGCGGAACCGGTAGTCGGCGCTCGTGAGCGCGCCCACCGGGCAGATCTGGATCGTGTTGCCCGAGAAGTAGGAGTCGAACGGCTGGTCCTCCGCGATGCCGACCTGCTGCAGCGCTCCACGCTCGACGAGCGTGATGAAGGGGTCGCCGGCGATCTGCTCGGAGAACCGGGTGCAGCGGGCGCACAGCACGCAGCGCTCGCGGTCGAGCAGGACCTGCTCGGAGACCTTGATCGGCTTCGGGAAGGTGCGCTTGGTCTCGGTGAACCGCGACTCGCCGCGCCCGTGGCTCATGGCCTGGTTCTGCAAGGGGCATTCGCCACCCTTGTCGCAGACCGGGCAGTCGAGCGGGTGGTTGACGAGCAGGAACTCCATCGTGCCCTGCTGCGCCTTCTTGGCCACGGCCGAGGTCAGGTGCGTCTCGACCACCATGCCGGCGGCGACCTCGATCGTGCACGAGGCCTGCGGCTTGGGGAAGCCACGTCCGTTGCCGGCGTCAGTGACGTCGACGAGGCACTGGCGGCAGGCGCCCACCGGCTCGAGGAGCGGGTGGTCGCAGAACCGCGGGATGTCGACACCCACGACCTCGGCGGCCCGGATGACGAGCGTGCCCTTCGGGACGCTGACCGACACGCCGTCGATCGTCAGGGTGACGAGCTCGACGGGCGCCTCGACGCTGGACGACTCGGTGACGGTCATGAGGCCCCTCCGACGCTCTCGGTGACGAACAAGGTGGAGGCCATCGGCGGGAACAGCTCGGACGACGGGGTGTGCATGCCGGCCTCGAACTCCTCGCGGAAGTGCTGGATGCCCGAGGTGATCGGGCTGGTGGCGCCGTCGCCGAGCGCGCAGAACGACCGTCCGAGGACGTTCTCGCAGAGATCGACGAGCAGCTCGAGGTCGCCCTCCTGGCCCTGTCCGGCGTCGAGACGCTGCAGCGCCTGGACGAGCCACCAGGTGCCCTCACGGCACGGGGTGCACTTGCCACAGGACTCGTGCTTGTAGAACTCGGTCCAGCGCAGCACCGCGCGCACGACCGAGGTGGTCTGGTCGAACACCTGCAGTGCCTTGGTGCCGAGCATCGAGCCCGCGGCTCCGACACCCTCGTAGTCGAGGGGCACGTCGAGGTGCTCGGCGGTCAGGATCGGGGTGGACGAGCCACCCGGAGTCCAGAACTTCAGCTCGGCGCCGTCGCGCATGCCGCCGCCGAGCTCGAGGAGCTGGCGCAGCGTGATGCCGAGGGGCGCCTCGTACTGGCCAGGACGCTTGACGTGACCCGAGAGCGAGTAGAGCGTGTAGCCCTTCGACTTCTCGGTGCCCATGGAGCCGAACCACTCGATGCCACCGTTGACGATCGAGGGCACCGACGCGATGGACTCGACGTTGTTGATGACGGTGGGGCAGGCGTAGAGGCCCTCGACCGCGGGGAACGGCGGGCGCAGGCGGGGTTGACCGCGACGGCCCTCGAGCGAGTCGAGCAGCGCCGTCTCCTCACCGCAGATGTAGGCGCCGGCGCCGGCGTGGATGACGAGGTCGACGTCGACACCCGAGCCGAGGACGTTCTTGCCGAGGTAGCCGGCCTCGTAGGCCTCGCGCACCGCGGCGCGCAGGCGCCGCACCACGTGCAGCACCTCGCCGCGGACGTAGATGAAGGCCTTCTCGGCGCGGATCGCGTACGCCGAGATGATGACGCCCTCGACGAGCGTGTGCGGCGAGGCCATCATCAGCGGGATGTCCTTGCAGGTGCCCGGCTCGGACTCATCGGCGTTGACGACGAGATAGTGGGGCTTGCCGTCGCCCTGAGGGATGAAGCTCCACTTCATGCCCGTCGGGAAGCCGGCGCCGCCACGGCCGCGCAGGCCGGAGTCCTTGACGAGCGTGATGACGTCGTCGGGCGTCATCGTCAGCGCCTTCTTGAGCGCGTCGTAGCCGCCGGTGCTCTCGTAGGTCTCACGAGTCCACGCGCGGTCAGTGCCCCAATCCGCGCTGAGCACGGGGGTGAGCGTGTCAGTCATCGTTGCCTTCCTTCGCCGTGTCGGCAGGTGACTGCTCGATCTCGGTCTCGGTCTCGGCCCGCGACGTGTCGGCCTCTTCGACCGCAGCCATCTTGTCGTCGGTCGCAGCGGAGGTCTTGGTGCCGCCCGCCGTGCCGTCGAGCGGAGGGGCGGACCAGCCCTTCTCGTGGGCGATCTCGAGCCCCGCGAGCGAGGCTCCCGCAGCGGTCGGGCCCTCGTCGACGAGACCGTCCTCGAAGCCGGCGAGGACGCGCTCGGCCTCGCGCCAGGAGGTGATCGTCGCACCGCGGGTCGCCTGGACCGTGTCGCCGGCGCGCAGCTTGTCGACGAGCTCGACCGCCGACTCGGGGGTCTGGTTGTCGAAGAACTCCCAGTTGACCATCATCACGGGGGCGAAGTCGCAGGCCGCGTTGCACTCGAGGTGTTCAAGCGTGACCGCGCCGTCATCGGTGGTCTCGTCGTTGCCGACGTCGAGGTGGTCCTTGAGACGCTCGAAGATGAGGTCGCCGCCCATGACGGCGCACAGGGTGTTGGTGCACACGCCCACGTGGTGCTTGCCCATCGGACGGCGCTTGTACATCGTGTAGAACGTCGCGACGCCCGAGACCTCGGCGGCGGTGAGCCCGAGGATGTCGGCGCACACCTCGATGCCCTCGTTCGTGACGTGGCCGGCCTCGGCCTGCACGAGGTGCAGCATCGGCAGCAGCGCCGAACGGGCCTGCGGGTAACGGCCCGCGAGCTCGTGCAGCTCGGCCACGGTCTTCTCCGAGAGGGTCACGTCGCTCACCTGTCCACTCCACCCATGACGGGGTCGATGCTGGCGACCGCGACGATGACGTCGGAGAGCATCGAGCCCTCGCTCATCACCGAGGTGGCCTGCAGATTGACGAACGACGGGTCACGGAAGTGCGCCCGGTACGGTCGGGTGCCGCCGTCGGAGACGAGGTGGCACGAGATCTCGCCACGCGGAGCCTCGATGCTGGCGTAGGCCTGGCCCGCCGGCACCCGGAAGCCCTCGGTGACGATCTTGAAGTGGTGGATGAGCGCCTCCATCGAGTCGCCCATGATCTGCTTGATGTGGGCGGGCGAGTTGCCCTGCCCGTCGGAGCCGACGCTCAGCTGGGACGGCCACGCGATCTTCTTGTCGGCGACCATGACCGGGCCGCTGAGGCCCTCGAGGCGGTCGATGGCCTGCTCGACGATCTTCATCGACTCCCACATCTCGTCCAGGCGGACCCGGAAGCGACCGTAGGCGTCGGGCTCATCGCGCGTGACGACGTCGAAGTCGTACGTGTCGTAGCCCCAGTAGGGCTGCTTCTTGCGCAGGTCCCAGTCGTAGCCGGTCGAGCGCAGCACCGGGCCGGTCATGCCGAGCGCGAGGCAGCCGGCGAGGTCGAGCGTCCCGACACCCTTGAGCCGGCCCTTGAAGATCGGGTTGGCGTTGCAGAGCGCCGCGTACTCGGGCAGCCGCTTCTTCAGCAGCGCGACCGTGGAGCGCAGCTTGTCGATGGCGCCATCGGGGAGGTCTTGAGCGACGCCGCCGGGACGGAAGAACGCGTGGTTCATCCGCAGGCCGGTGATCATCTCGAACAGGTCGAGGATGAGCTCGCGGTCGCGGAAGCCACAGGTCATCACGGTCAGGGCGCCGATCTCCATGCCGCCGGTCGCGAGGCAGACCAGGTGCGAGGAGATGCGGTTGAGCTCGAGCAGCAGGACGCGGATGGCCTGGGCCTTCTCGGGGACGTCGCCCTCGATGTCGAGGAGCTTCTCGACGGCCATGACGTAGGCGGCCTCGTTGGAGAACGGGGCGACGTAGTCCATCCGGGTGCAGAACGTGACGCCCTGCGTCCAGGTGCGGAACTCCATGTTCTTCTCGATGCCCGTGTGCAGGTAGCCGATGCCGCAGCGGGCGTCCTTGACGGTCTCGCCGTCGATCTCGAGGATCAGGCGCAGCACGCCGTGCGTGGAGGGGTGCTGGGGGCCCATGTTGACAACGATCGTGTCGCCCTGGATGGCGGACACGTCGATGGTGTCCCAGTCCTGGCCGGTGACCGTGAAGACGGGTCCGGCGCTGGACTCGGTGGTGCCCGCGTACGGGTCGGACGTCTGTGTCACGAGTAGCTCCTCCGCTGGTCCGGCGGTGGGATGGTGCCGCCCTTGTACTCGACCGGGATGCCGCCGAGCGGATAGTCCTTGCGCTGCGGATGCCCGGGCCAGTCGTCGGGCATCAGGATGCGCGTGAGCGCCGGGTGCCCGTCGAACTCGATGCCGAACATGTCCCAGGTCTCGCGCTCGTGCCAGTCGGCCGTCGGGTAGATCGAGACGACGCTCGGCACGTGGCGATCGTCTTCGGGGGCCACGACCTCGAGACGGATGCGACGGTTGTGCGTCATCGAGAGCAGGTGGTAGACGACGTGCATCTCGCGACCCGTCTCGTGCGGGAAGTGCACACCGCTGATGCCGCTGCAGAACTCGAAGCGCAGTGCCGCGTCGTTGCGCAGCTTCGTGACCACGTCGAGCAGGTGCTGGCGGCGGATGAAGAAGGTGATCTCACCGCGGTCGACGACGACCTTCTCGATCGGGTTGTCATCAGCCGTGACGGTGGCGAGGCGGTCGTGCACCTCGTCGAACCAGCCGCCGAAGGGCTGCTGGGAGGCGCCGGGCAGGAGGACCGGCCGGGTGAGCCCGCCGAACCCGCTCGTGTCGCCGGTGTCGTGGGCACCGAACATGCCCTCGCGGACCTCGACGATCTCGAGCTCGGTGGTGTCGGTGCGCACGAGCTCGTCGCGCACCTCGGCGGCGGCGTCCTGGGACGTCACGTCGGGCTTGGCCTCGTCGGGCTTGTCGGCGGGGCTCATCGCATGAGGCCCTTCATGGCCGAGGTCGGCGTGGCGGCCAGCGCCAGCTTCTCGTCGGCGGCGATCTCGTTGACCCGGTTGACGCCGAGCTTGGTGTGCTGGATCTGGTCGTGCAGCTTCAGGACCGCGTCGATGAGCATCTCGGGACGCGGGGGGCAGCCGGGCAGGTACATGTCGACCGGGACGACGTGGTCGACGCCCTGCACGATCGCGTAGTTGTTGAACATCCCGCCGGAGCTGGCGCACACACCCATCGCGAGGACGTACTTGGGCTCGGCCATCTGGTCGTAGATCTGGCGCAGGACGGGAGCCATCTTGTTGCTCACGCGGCCGGCGACGATCATCAGGTCGGCCTGGCGCGGCGAGGGGCGGAAGACCTCCATGCCGAAGCGCGAGGAGTCGAAGCGCGGGGCTCCGAACGTCATCATCTCGATCGCGCAGCAGGCGAGGCCGAACGTGGCAGGCCAGAACGAGGCCTTGCGCATGTAACCGGCGAGGCCCTCGACGGTCGAGAGCAGCACGCCGCTTGGCAGCTTCTCCTCGATACCCATCAGTCCCACTCCATTCCACCGCGACGCCATTCATAGGCGTACGCGATCGTGATGTTGACGAGGAACAGCATGACCGCGAAGACCGCGAACCAGCTCAACGCGTCGAAGGTGACCGCGAAGGGATAGAGGAACACGATCTCGATGTCGAAGACGATGAACATCATCGCCGTGAAGAAGTACTTGATCGAGACCTTGCCGCCGCCGTCGGGCACGGGGCTCGGCTGGATGCCGGACTCGTAACGATCGAGCTTCGCGCGGTTGTAGCGTCGCGGTCCCACGAGGGGCGCCATGGCGACGCTGCCGATCGCGAACGCGGCCGCGACGGCACCCAACACCAGGATCGGTGTGTAGTTGTTCACTGCACCTCCGGACATCGGGCCATATTCTGCGCGAATCGGTCGGTCACCCTGAGCTTGTGAATCCCTTCACAACGTGACCACGGATCACCTTATGACGGCACGGGGACCGGGCGTTACTTAGGTAACGCTAAGCCCGACGCCACCACTCTCCTGCGGATTTGCTCAGGCGGCCGGCTTGACCGAGTGGTGCAAGGCGACGATACCGCCGGTGAGATTGTGCCAGTCAACCTTGCCCCATCCGGCCTCCACCATCCGCAGCGCCAGGCCCTTCTGGTCGGGCCAGGCCTGGATCGACTCGGCCAGGTAGACGTACGACTCGGGATTGGAGGACACCCGCTTCGCGATCGAGGGCAGGGCGCGCAACAGGTAGCTGGTGTAGACGGCGGCGAAGGGGTCCCACGTGGGGCGGCTGAACTCGCAGACCACGATGCGTCCCCCGGGGCGGGTGACACGCAGCATCTCGGCGAGCCCGGCGATGGGGTCGACGATGTTGCGCAGGCCGAAGGAGACGGTGACGGCGTCGAAGACCCCGTCGCCGAAGGGAAGCAGCATGCCGTCGCCCGCGGTGAACGGCAGGGAGGGGCGTGCCTTCTTGCCGACCTCGAGCATCCCGATGGAGAAGTCGCAGGGGACGACGGTGGCACCGGCCTTCGCGAACGGCTCGCTCGAGGTGCCGGTGCCGGCAGCGAGGTCGAGGACGATCTCACCGGGCTGCGGGTCGAGGAGCTCGACCACTCGGCGTCGCCAGCGGCGGTCCTGGCCGAGGGAGAGGACGTCGTTCGTGACGTCGTAGCGCCGGGCCACCGCGTCGAACATCCGGGCGACGTCGCGGGGCTGCTTGTCCAGACTGGCTCGGCTCACCGGATCACTGTGCCACGAGTAGGATTGCGCGTCGTGAGCAACCCTGCCCTCGGAGCGGCGTCCGTCCCGCTCGTGGTGCGGTCGGTGCCGATCGACGATCCCGGCCCGCTGCTCGCGCTCCTGCCCCCCGCCCAGGCTCTCGCCTGGGTCCACGGCGGTGACGGGCTCGTCGGCTGGGGACACGCCGCGACCCTGCAGCCGTCCGGCGCCGGACGCTTCGACGAGGCAGCCGCCTGGTGGTCGCGGCTCGCGTCCAGCGCGGTCGTTCGCGACGAGGTCGACGTGCCCGGCAGCGGTCTCGTCGGCTTCGGCACCTTCACGTTCGCCGACGACGCCGAGGGCAGCACGCTCGTCGTGCCCGAGGTCGTCATCGGCCGTCGCGACGGCACCAGCTGGGTCACCGTCATCGGAACGGCCCTGAGCCACCTCCCCCTGCTGCGGGCGACCGCCCCGCCGGCCGCGCCCGTGGGCACGGCGTTCGCCGACGGGCCGGTCGACGGCGAGGCCTGGGTGCGTCTGGTAGCCGAGGCCGTCGCGCACATCGAGGCCGGCGACCTCGACAAGGTGGTGCTGGCGCGCGACGTCATCGCCACGACCGCCGAGCCCCTCGACGTCCGGGCGCCGCTGGCCAGGCTCGCCGAGGACTACCCCAGCTGCTGGACGTTCCACATCGACGGCTTCTTCGGCTCCACCCCCGAGATGCTCGTGCGGCTCGAGCGAGGGCTCGTCACGTCGCGGGTGCTCGCGGGCACGATCCAACGCACGGGCGACGACGCGCGCGACGCGGCCCTGGCCGGGTCGCTGGCGCGTTCGAGCAAGGACCTCGAGGAGCACGAGTACGCCGTCCGCTCGGTCGCCGAGGCGCTCGCCCCGCACTGCACCGGCATGAACGTGCCCGAGGTGCCCTTCGTCCTGCACCTTCCCAACGTGATGCACCTGGCGACCGACATCACCGGGGTGGTGCGCGACGACGCGGGAGCCCTGACGCTCGCCGCGGCCCTGCATCCCTCGGCGGCGGTCGGCGGCACCCCCACGCTCGAGGCCGTGCGGCTGATCGCCGAGATCGAGGGCATGGACCGCGGTCGCTACGCCGGGCCCGTGGGCTGGATCGGCGCCTCCGGCGACGGCGAGTGGGGCATCGGCCTGCGCTCGGCGCAGGTGCAGCCGGGCGGGCGCGAGGTGCGGCTGTTCGCCGGGTGCGGCATCGTCGCCGACTCCGTCCCGGCCGACGAGCTCGCCGAGTCCGACGCCAAGCTCCTCCCCGTCCGCGGCTCTCTCGCCCCCCGCTGAGGAGAGACTTCTGCCCCGCTGGGGAGAGAGTTGTGCCCCGCTGGGGAGAGAGCTGTGCCCCTCTCGCGAGAGGGTTGTGCGGAGCGCAGGGTCAGGTCGGCGGTTCGACAGGTCCCAGACCCGGACGCCGTGGCGCGAGGCCGTCGCCGGACGAGGTGCCGGTCAGGCGCCGCTTGACCCACGGCGCGGCGTGCGCACGGATCCAGGCCACGTTCGCTGCGCGACGCTCCCGTGACGTCGGGTCCGGGACGTCTATCAGAGCGAGGGGCTCGAGCGAGTGGGCGACCCCAAGGGCGTCCAGCACGGCGATCGCCATGCGCTGGTGGCCAGCGCTCGACATGTGCAGCCGGTCGACGTCCCAGAGGCGGGCGTCGCGGTAGTCGCGCAGGCGCCAGAAGTCCACGATCGTCGCGCCGTGGCGCTCCGCAGACTCCCGCACGAGCTCGTTGTACACGGCGAAGCGTCCGCGCATGGCCCCGAACACCGGGAACCCCACCGGGTCGAAGGCCATGAACACGACGAGTCGCGCGCCGCTGGCGGCCAGACGTCCGAGAGCGTCGTCGTAGGTCGCGACCAGAGCGTCCAGATCGATCTTCGGGCGGAGGATGTCGTTCGCCCCGGCGTAGATCGTCACCAGGTCGGGCGTAAGCGCCAGCGCTGGTTCGACCTGCTCGGCGATGATGGGGCGCAGCGTGCGCCCACGGATGGCGAGGTTGGCGTAGGTGAAGTCGTCCGTCTGCGTCGCCAGTACTGACGCGACCCGATCGGCCCAACCCCGCACCCCGTTCGGCAGGCTCGGGTCGGGATCGCCAACACCCTCGGTGAACGAGTCGCCAAGAGCGACGAAGCGGTGGAACGGCACGTCCCTAGCGTAGAACCGCGCATAAGTCTCTCGCGAGCGGTGCACAACTCTCTCCTCAGCGGGGCACAGCTCTCTCGCGAGGGGGGCGCGGTCAGAGGGAGGCGCGGACGGCGGACGAGAGGGTCTCGGTCAGGGCGCGGCGGGAGGTCCGGTCGACGGGCACCTCGAGCACCCGCAGCCCAGAGACGTCCTCGGCGAGCAGGCGGCGCAGGGTCGCGACGTCGGCCACCAGCGAGTGCGCCACGCCGAGAGCCTCGCAGAGACCGCCGATGCTCGCTCCCGTGGGCGTGGCGAAGACCCGCTCGAACGCGGTCGCATAGGCCGGCGCGCCCTGCTCGAGCGTCGCGAAGATGCTGCCCCCATCGTCAGAGGCCACCACGACGGTGAGGTCGGGACGCGGCTCGTCCGGCCCGATCAGCAGCCCGTTCGTGTCGTGCAGGAAGGTCAGGTCGCCCACATAGGCCAGCGCCCGGCTGGACGGACGGCCGAGGGTCGCGCCGATCGCGCTCGAGAGCGTGCCGTCGATGCCCGCGAGCCCGCGATTCGCCAGCACCAGCCGCCGCTCGCCGACCGCGTACGGACGGGCGACGAGATCGAGGTCGCGCACCGGGTTGGACGACCCGACGAACAACAGCCCACCCGGCGGCACCGACTCCGACACCGCCCGCGCCACGTCGTAGGGACTCACACCCGCGGACGCGGCGAGCACCCCGTCGATCGCTCCCGTCGCGGCACGGTCGGCCTCGAGCCACGCCTCCAGCCACGAGCCCACGGCCCGGCCCACCGGACGGACGTCGGGATCGACGAGTCGCGCATGGCCCTCGGGGTGCGGGAAGTGCCGCAGGTCGTCAGCGGCCACGACGACGTCGAGGTCGGTGCGACCCAGCAGCGCCGTGACCGGTCGCGAGAGCGTGGGGTGGCCGAACACGACCACCCGGCTGATGCGCGAGGCGAGCTCGGCATGGGCGAGCAGCAGCCGGTAGGCGACGATCGTGTGCCCGCCGGTGCGGGCGCCCGAGGTCGGCTCGGCCAGCAGCGGCAGCCGCGCCGCCTCGGCGAAGGCCCTCGCGCCGGGGCCGGCATCGTCGCCGGCGACCACGACGGTGGTGTCGTCGACCTCGAGCGTCTCGGCCTCGGGGGCGGGGCCAGCCGTCGCCGGTCGAATGGGCTCGTCGAGCGTCTCGAAGGTGGGGTCGAACGGCTCGAGCAGCGGCTCGTCGAGCTCGAGGTCGAGCTGCGCGGGGCCTGTGCCCGAGGCTCCCGCCAGGGCGGCGAGCACGTCGACGACGTCGCCACGATCAGCCTCGGACGTCAGCACGGCGCACGGGACGCCGGGGAAGATGCCGATCTGGTCGGTGGTCTGGTTGGCGCCCGTGCCGCGGAGCGTGGCCGGACGATCGGCGGTCAGGGCCAGCACCGCGACCCCCGCATGCCGGGCCTCGAGCAGAGCCGGGTGGAGGTTGACGACCGCCGTGCCCGACGTCGTCAGCACCGGGACGAGCCGGCGTGACGACTTGGCGAGACCGAGCGCCAGGAAACCGGCCGTCCGCTCGTCGACGCGCACATGCAGGCGGACGGCACCCGCGGCATCAGCGGCGGCCAGCACGAGGGCCAATGGGCCCGAGCGCGAGCCCGGTGAGAGCACGACGTCGCGCACCCCTTGCGCCACCAGCTCCTCGACGAGAGCTCGGGCGACCCTGATCGCGGTCATCGGCCGAGCACCTCGCGGACGGCGGCGAAGCGCGCCTGCCAGCGCGCGTCCGTGTCTGGATCGGCGGCGACCGCGGCGAGCGCGGCGGCGTCGACGACGGTGCGGCCGACCGGCATCATCCCGCCGACGGGCACGAGCGGAGAGGCCACCACGTCACCGTCGAGCAACGACGTCGTGGCGAGTCCGCAGGCGTAGGGAAGCTCGGGCAGGGCACCGGCGAGAGCGAGACCGGCTGCGAGACCGATCGACGTCTCGACCGCGCTCGACACCACGACGGGCAGGCCGATCTCCTCGGCGATGCGCAGGCAGGCGTGGACACCGCCGAGCGGCTGCACCTTGAGGACGGCGATGTCGGCCGCGTCGAGCGCGACGACCCGCATCGGGTCGGCAGCCCACCGGATGGACTCGTCGGCGGCGATCGGCACGTCGACCCGGCGGCGGACGGCGGCGAGCTCCTCGACGGACGCGCAGGGCTGCTCGACGTACTCGAGGCCCTTGGCGGCGGAGTCGAGAGCGCGGATCGCGGCGACGGCACCGTCGACGTCCCAGCCGCCGTTGGCGTCGATGCGCACGTGGCCGGCGGGACCGATGGCGTCACGCACTGCCTCGACCCGGGCGATGTCGTCGGCGAGCGTCTGCCCGGCCTCGGCGACCTTCACCTTGGCCGTCGAGCATCCCCCCGCGCGCACGATCCGGGCGGCATGCTCGGGGCCGACGGCCGGCACCGTGGAGTTGACGGCGACCAGGTCGCGCACGGGGGTCGGCCACGCCCGCTCGGCGGAGTCGAGGGCGGCCGCGAGCCACGGGGCCGACTCGTGCTCGTCGTAGTCGAGGAAGGGGCTGAACTCGGCCCAGCCGGCCGGCCCCTCCATCACCATGGCCTCGCGACGGTTGATCCCACGGAAGCGGGTCGGCATCGCGATCGCGACGGTGTAGAGGTGCACGCCACGACATTAGCCGCGCCGGCGCGACCTCCACGGGTAAGCCGTCACTTCTCCGCGCAGATCTGCCCGGAGGAGTGACGGCTTGCCCACTGAACCTGGTAAACCGCGGACGCGGTCAGGGGTGAGGTGGGCGGAGCAGGTCGGCGAGGCGACGGCCGGCGGAGCGGATCTCGTCGGCGGTGCTGGCGACGGTGATGCTCGCGAAGGTCGCCGCGCCGTCGCCGAGGTCGCCACCGACCGAGCCGACCACCGCGTGGACGGGGAGGCCACCGGCCCGGGCGAGCACGGCCGAGACGATCTTGCCCTGCGCCGTCTGGGCGTCGAGGCGTCCCTCGCCCACGACGACCGCCTGCGCGTCCGCCACCGCCGCGTCGAAGCCGACCGCGTCGAGCACCGCGTCCGCGCCCGCGACCAGAGACGCGTCGAAGGCCGCCCAGAGTCCCCCGGCGAACCCACCGGCCGCACCTGTGCGAGGCACTCCCAGGGGATCGCGGCGCAGGGCCTGGGCCTGTCGGCGAAGACGATCGGTGAGGGCACGCACCTGCTCCGGCGACGCTCCCTTCTGCGGGCCGAACACCACGGCGGCGTCCTCGAACGCCGTGGTGACGTCGCACAGGACGGTGATGCGCGCACCTCGCATGCCCCCGGACTCCGCGATCGCCGCCACCGCGCCCCTGCCGCCGTCGGTCGTGGCAGAGCCGCCAGCGGCCACCACGACATGCCGAGCGCCCAGCTCGACGGCCTCCGCGATCAGCAGGCCGGTGCCGTAGGTGTCGGCCACCACGGGGTCGCGGTCGGTCGCCGAGGACAGGGTGATGCCACTAGCCGCCGCGAGCCCGACGAGGGCCGTGTCGTCATCGGTCAGCGCGATCTCGGCCGTCAGCGGCTCGCGCCACGGCCCGACGGTGCGGACGGTCACCGCCCTCGCGCCGAGTGCCCCGCGGAGGATCTCGTACGTCCCCTCGCCGCCATCGGCGACCGGCAGCTCGATCGCCTCGACACCACCCGAGCGCAGGCCCTCCGCGAGCAGCGCCGCCACCTCTGGCGCCGTGTGGGTGCCCTTGAAGCTGTCGGGGGCGACCAGGACCGCCATGGCGCCACCTCCTCGACGATCCAGGAGCGAGCGGCTCCTGCGGCCGAGCATGCCATGCCGACGAGCGCGCCCCGCGGCTCAGTCCGTACCGTGGATGCGGAAGTCGTCGTCGAGCCGAGGAGTCACCCATGGGACGCATCGCCATCGTCGGAGGACATGGTCAGGTCGCCCGACACCTCCCGCCCCTCCTGGTCGAGGCCGGACACCTGCCCGTGTCGCTTGTGCGCAGCACCACCCATGCCGCCGAGCTCGTCGCCGTCGGGGCCGAGGTGCGGATCCTCGACATCGAGCTGGACGGCGAGGCCGCGTTCGCCGAGGTATTCGCCGACTGCGAGGCCGTCGTGTTCGCTGCCGGCGCCGGTCCGAACAGCGGCGTCAAGCGCAAGCGCACCGTCGACCTCGAGGGCTCGCTCAAGTCCATCGCCGGCGCCCGCACCGCCGGCATCAGCCGCTTCGTCCAGGTCTCCGCGATCGGCATCGACGCCCCGGTGGCCGACGACTCGACCGACGTCTGGAGCGCCTACGTCGAGGCCAAGCGCGACGCCGACACGGCCCTGCGCGCCAGCGGGCTCGCATGGACGATCGTGCGTCCCGGCGGCCTCACCGACGAGCCGCCCACCGGCCTCGTGACGCTGGCCGAGCACGTCGAACGCGGCCAGGTGCCCCGGGCCGACGTGGCCGCCGTCGTGGCCGCCGCCCTGCTGGACGACCGCTCGATCGGCTGCCAGTGGGAGCTGGTCTCCGGCAGCACCCCCGTCGCCGAGGCCGTCGCGGCCGGCTGACCGCACAACCTGGCGTCAGCCTCGGGCGGCCAGCTGCCGCAGCGCGAGCCTGTCGACCTTGCCACCGGGCAACAGCGGCAACGTGTCGAGTCGCAACACGTCACGAGGCGCCCAGGCTCGAGGCATGCCCGCCGACGACACCGCGTCGCGCAGCGCGTCGAGCGGCGCACCGCCCACGACACAGGCGACGACACGCGTCCCCCACTCTTCGTCGGCGACGCCCACCGCCAGCACGTCACGGACCCCCTCGGCGCCTCGCAGCGCCTCCGTGACCGCCGGCAGCGGCACGTTGACCCCACCGCTGACGACCACGTCGTCGCCCCGGCCGAGCACCCGCAGGCGACCGTTCTCGTCGGCCTCGCCCAGGTCGTCGGTCGACAGCCAGCCGTCGCGCAGCACTCGTGCGGTGGCGACCGGATCGGCGTAGCCGTCGAACAGCGTCGCGCCCGAGAGCTCGATGCGCCGGTCGGAGTCGACACGCCACCGGACGCCATCGAGCGGCACCCCGTCGTAGACGCAGCCGCCTGAGGTCTCGCTCATTCCGTAGGTGCGCACGATGGTGACCCCGGCGTCGCGAGCACGGGCCAGCAGCGCGGGGCTCGTGGCCGCCCCGCCGACCAGCAGGGCGTCGAGGCCCGCCAGCAGCCCGAGATCGCCGGCCTCGGCCAGTCGGTGCAGCTGCGTCGGCACGAGCGAGGCGTAGCGGCGCTCGCCGTCCATCGCCCTCAGCGCATCGGCGAGGGAGTCGTGCTCGTCGAGGAGCGCCGGACGGGTGCCGGCCAGCATGCTGCGCACGAGCACCTGCAGCGCTGCCACCCCCGTCGTGGGCAGCGCCAACAGCCACTGGCCCGGCCCCCCGAGGCGCTCATGGGTGGCATGCGCGGACGCCGTCACGGCCGCATGCGACAGCAGGACGTCCTTGGGCTCGCCCGTGCTGCCGGACGTCCGGATGCTCACGGGCTCGCCGCCATCGCGAAGCCACGGCTCGAGCAGGCCCATGAGCTCGCGCGGATCGCCGCCGCACGGTCGCAGAGATGCGCTCACGCGGGCTCCCCCGGCTCGGCGGGCAGGTCGAGGCGACGCTTCAGGTAGACCCACGGGAACCACATCGTGCCGATGCGCTCCCATCCCTCGGCCTCCGCCTCGCGGGCATGGCCGGTGCCGACCACGACGCGGCGATGCTCCCACTGCACCTCGGAGCGCTCGACGTCGTGGAAGAGCGGGCCGTACGACACCGAGTGCCAACCATGGCGCCCCCAGGCGTTGAGGGTGTCCATCTCGTTGAAGGCGTTCAGGCCGACGAGCTGGCGTCGCTCGTCGGTGTCCTCAGCCGCGCCGGGGCGGTGGCCGAAACGTTGCTGCGCAGCCTGGCGGGACATCCCGAGGGTCTCGCCCAGGGACACCCAGCTCCAGCCCGCGGCCCGGGCCGACGACACCGAGGCGTGCAGCAGCCTGCCCGTCTCCTCATGGGCGCGCGCCGTCAGCACCACGAGCTCGAGGTGGGCGCGGGGATCGTCCTCGAGCCGTCCGGCGAGCGAGGGGTCGGCACGCGCGATGGCACCGGCCAGCAGGTCGGCGAGATCGGGGCAGTCCTCGGATTCATCCATACGTCAACGCTACGTTGACAACCCAAATGCGTCAACCTGAGGTTGACAACTAGGACGATGGCAGACTGCTCCCTCGTGACGTCCCTCGCGCTCTGGATCGAAGGTGCCCGCCCCCGCACCCTGCCCGCCGCCATCTCCCCCGTCGTCGTCGGCACGGGTGCCGCGACGCTCGACGGCGGCTTCGTCTGGTGGAAGGCACTACTCGCGCTGGGCGTCTCGCTCGCGCTGCAGGTGGGGGTCAACTTCGCCAACGACTACTCCGACGGCATCCGCGGCACCGACGCCGACCGGGTCGGCCCGCTGAGGCTCGTCGGCTCGGGCACCGTCGCCGCACCCGTCGTCAAGAGGGTCGCCCTCGGGTTCCTGGGACTGGGCGCCGCGCTCGGGATCGTCCTCGCCGCCACCAGCTCATGGTGGATGCTCCTGGTCGGCGCCGCCGCCGTGCTCGCCGCCTGGACGTACACCGGCGGGCCGAGTCCCTACGGCTACCGTGCTCTCGGCGAGGTCAGCGTGTTTGTGTTCTTCGGGCTCGTGGCCGTCCTCGGGACGACGTTTGTGCAGGCCGAGCGCTTCACCTGGCCGTCCGTCGCCGGTGCGATCGGCATCGGGGCGCTCGCCTGCGCGATCCTGGTCGCGAACAACCTGCGCGACATCCCCACCGACACCGTCTCGGGCAAGCGCACCCTCGCCGTGGTGCTCGGCGACCCGGGCTCACGCCGCTTCTACGTCCTGCTCGTGGCGGTGGCTGCGGCGGCCGTCGTCGCGGCGGCCTTCGCCACCCCCTGGGCGCTGCTCGGGCTCGTCGCCACTCCCCTGGCCGTGCGCGCCGTGCGTGTGGTCACGAGCGGCGCCATCGGGCCCTCGCTCATCCCGGTGCTTCGCGACACCGGCCTCACCGAGCTCGTCTACGCACTCGGCCTGGGCATCGGCCTGGCGCTCGGCGCCTAGACGGTCGGCAGCTCGCCGGTGACGGCGAACTGCTCGAGGGCCGCGGTGTACGGCGCGATGTCGAGATGATGGTCGCGCAGCCAGTCGTCGTCGTAGTAGGTGCTCGCGTACCGCTCGCCGCCGTCGCACAGCAGCGTGACGACGCTGCCGTGCTCGCCGGCCTGCCGCATCATGTCGATGACGCCAAGCGACGCCCACACGTTGGTGCCGGTCGAGCCGCCCACCGAGCGTCCGAGCCGGTCGGACACCCAACGCATCGTCGCGATCGAGGCCGCGTCGGGCACCCGCACCATGTCGTCGATGACACCGCCGACGAACGAGGGCTCGATGCGTGGCCGGCCGATGCCCTCGATGCGCGAGGGCACCCCGGTGGTGACGTCGGAGGTGTCGAGCTCCCAGCCGTCGTAGAACGCGGAGTTCTCCGGGTCGGCCACGAGCAGCTGCGAGGGATGGCGTCGGTAGCGGATGAACCGGCCGAT
>Ga0164243_10004243_pt1 | contig 22577 bp, 17 predicted proteins | sample OricompcompostOP_FD_108781 | JGI IMG/M metagenome (GOLD analysis project Ga0164243, IMG submission 108781) | Organic Plus compost microbial communities from Emeryville, California, USA - Original compost - Organic plus compost (OP) | ecosystem: Engineered > Solid waste > Mixed feedstock >...
TCAAGGTTCGCAAAGGCGGTGTGCGAGAGAGCCTGACACCGGATGCCGCCGTCCAGCGCGTCATCGACTTGGTTCGCAGCCAGCGTGTGCTGGCCTGAGCCGGAGAGCGTTCGTGCAAGCCCGGCCCGCCTCCTTCCGCCACCGCCCGGTACCGGCGATGGGTCAACGGGTGCGGTCAGAGATCGGGGCGAAAGGAACGGCGAAAGCATGAGCCATTCGGTCGACACACGGCCCTTCGCACCTTACGAATGGCTGCTGGCGCTGCGCTATCTGCGGGCCCGGCGCAAGGAAGGATTCATATCCGTCATCGCCGGCTTTTCGTTCGTGGGCATTCTGCTCGGGGTCGCGACGCTGATCATCGTCATGGCCGTGATGAACGGCTTCCGTAATCAGCTCATCGAGAAGATCCTCGGCATCAACGGTCACATCGTCGTCTACAAGATCGCGGAGCCGTTCGACGACTACGAGAACGTACGCAAGCGCGTCGCCACGGCCGTTGGAGTTCGCGGGGCGGTGCCACTGGTCGAAGGGCAGGTGATGGTCTCGTCACCGACGCAGGCTCTCGGAGCCTACGTGCGTGGAATCTCGGAAGAGGGGCTCCAGTCGCTGCCGCTCGTCTGGAACAACGTCCTCTCGGGCAGCCTCGACGGCTTCGACGAACAGACGGGTATCGCCGTCGGCAGCCGGCTCGCGAGCGCGCTCGGCGTGCAGCTCGGCGATACTCTGACGCTCGTCTCGCCGCGGGGGAGCTCGACACCGTTCGGCACCGCGCCGCGGACCAAGCCTTACCGCATCGCCGCCATATTCGAGATGGGCATGGCCGAGTACGACCGCACCATGCTGTTCATGCCGCTCCAAGAGGCGCAGAAATACTTCTCGCGCGGCAACCAGGTCGATGTTCTCGAAGTAATGATCAACGATCCCGAGAGGGTCGATGGGACCATCGCGGAGCTCCAACGCGTCCTCGGTGACGGCTACTCGATGGTGGACTGGCGGCAACGCAACCAGACCTTCTTCACCGTGCTCGAGGTGGAGCGTACGGTGATGTTCATCATTCTGTCGCTCATCGTGCTGGTCGCCGCGCTCAACATCATCTCAGGTCTGATGATGCTGGTGAAGGACAAGGGGCGCGACATCGCCATCCTGCGGACGATGGGAGCCACCCGTGGCGCGATGATGCGGGTCTTTCTGATCACCGGGGCTTCCATAGGTGTCGTCGGGACCGTTGCCGGTCTGATCATAGGGATCATCTTCTGCTGGAACATCGAATCCATTCGCCAGTTCGTGCAGTGGCTCACCGGCACGACGCTGATGGACCCGACGGTCTATTATCTCTCCCGTCTTCCGGCCGATATCGATGTCGGCGAGACGGCATCCATCGTCGCCATGGCTTTGATATTGTCGCTGCTGGCGACGCTCTATCCATCCTGGCGGGCTTCGCGGCTCGATCCCGTCGAGGCGCTCAGGTATGAATGAATGACCGGGGGGCGGGGGTGCAGGAGCTGACTCAAAGGCCCGTGCTGCAGCTCGTGGGGCTGTCACGCACCTATCGGCAGGGCAACAGGGCCGTGCAGGTGCTGGCCGGAGCCTACGCCGATCTGTACCCGGGCGAGGCGGTCGCTCTTGTCGGCCCCTCGGGCGCGGGCAAGTCGACGCTACTGCACATGGCGGGGCTGCTCGAGACGCCGGACACGGGCCGGGTCATCGTGGATGGCCGGGACTGCTCTCAAATGTCGGACGACGAACGCACGCGCGTTCGTCGTGGCAAAATGGGCTTCGTCTATCAGTTCCATCAACTTCTTCCGGAGTTCTCCGCGTTGGAGAACGTCGTCATTCCGCAAATGATCTGCAACCGGCCGCGCCGTAAGGCGGAAGCCCGTGCACGGGATCTGCTGGTCGCAATGGGCCTTGGCCACCGGCTCGACCATCGTCCGGCGGAGCTGTCCGGCGGCGAGCAGCAGCGGACGGCGATCTGCCGTGCACTGGCCAATTCGCCCGCGCTGCTCCTCGCCGACGAGCCGACCGGCAATTTGGACCCCAGCACCGCTGAGCAGGTCTTCGCCGAGCTGATCGAGCTCGTGGTCCGCACCGGAGTCGCCGCTCTCATCGCCACTCACAACATGGAGCTGGCGGCCCGCATGCATCGTGTGCTGCGGCTCGAAGGCGGCGTTCTCGTCGAGGTCGCGCCGGGGACGGTGGCCTAGACTGGCGCGTCTCCGCGCTCAGTCCGATCGCGCTTATTGCAATCTGTCTCGTCCCGACGGCCGGTTGAGGTCCAGCTCGGGCCCTCGGGGGACGATGCCGGTTGGATTTATCGTGCGGTGACTTTGGTAGTAGTGACCCTTGATGTGGGCCATGTTCACGGTCTCAGCAATCCCCGGCTTCTGGTAGAGATCCCGCAGGTAGCCCGAAAGATTTGGATAATCCTTGATCCGCCTCAGGTTGCATTTGAAGTGGCCGAAATAGACCGGATCGAAACGCACCAGCGTGGTGAACAACCGCCAGTCTGCTTCGGTCAGACGATTTCCGAGGAGATAGCGGCGCGTCGCCAGGCGCTCGTCGAGAACGTCGAGGGTTGCGAAGAGCTCGGCGAAAGCCGAGTCGTAGGCTTCCTGGGTAGTGGCGAACCCCGCTTTGTAGACGCCGTTGTTCACCGTATCGTAGATGCGGTCGTTCAAGGCATTGATTTCCGGCCGTAGGTCTTCCGGATAGTAGTCGCCCGGCGCTGCCCCGCATCCGTCGAAGGCCGAGTTGAACATCCGAATGATTTCGGACGACTCGTTGTTCACGATCGTCCCGGTCTTCTTGTCCCACAGCATCGGGACCGTCACCCGCCCCGTGTAGTGGGGCTCGGCCCGTGCGTAGATCTCGTACAGGTAGCGGGCGCCGAAGATTGGGTCCGGCACGACGCCCGGCCCGTCCGCGAAGGTCCAGCCGTTCTCCAGCATCAGCCAATGGACGACAGAGACGCCGATCATAGCCTCGAGCCCTTTGAGCTTGCGGAAGATCAGTGTCCGATGGGCCCAGGGACACGCCAGCGAAACATACAGGTGATAGCGTCCGGCCTCGGCTTTGTAGCCACCGACACCGCTCGGTCCGGGAGAGCCATCGGGCGTGATCCAGTTCCTGAAGGCTGAGTCCTGCCGCACGAAGCGACCGCCTGTGCTTTTGGTGTCGTACCACTGGTCGTGCCAGACCCCATCGACGAGAAGTCCCATTTCAATTCCCTTTCTGCGAGCTGGATTTGCGTCGAATCTGGTCGATGCAGCCCGACTTCACGATGGTTCGTTCGCGCGCTACGCTGGGATCGGCCTCGTTCAAGCGCGACTTCAGACCGACCACGATCTGATCACCTCACCTCCTGGGAGATGGTGGAGGGAGTTTGATCCGCCATGGCGCCAATGGACGCAAGCCGCTGCTCCCACGCCATCGCAAGTGGGAGGGGAGCAGATGCGGTGTCGGCGCGTTGCCCTTCGCCCGGTGCAGTGGCCTTGTTCAGAGGATGATGCGAGCCGTCGAGGCGCGCATCACCTGAGGAACTCCGGCGCGAGGATGCGCGGAACCATCAGTGCGACGTCGGGCCAGACGATGACCAGCCCCAGCACAGTTAGCATGGGTAGCAACATGATGCAGGTATCCCTGAGGGCATCTCGCATGGGAATGCCGGCAATGGCGCACGCGATGAGCAGGCAGAGGCCGTAGGGTGGCGTCACCAGACCGAAGGCCAACGATATGATGCTGATCATCGCGAAGTGGATAGGTTCCATGCCCACCATTTTCGTCAGCGGTTCCAGGATCGGTGCGCAAATGATGATAGCCGGGATGGCATCGAGGAAGCAGCCGACGACAAGAAACACGGCAGCGATGAAGAAACCCGTCGCAATGAAGCCCATTTCCCAGGCGGTCACGCCCGACAGGATTGCCTGCGGGATCTGGTAGTAGGCGAGAAGCCAGCCGAACGTGCTTGCGGTGCCCACGCAGAATAGCGTGATGCCGGAGAGCTTACCCGTATCGAGAAGTGCTCCGTAAAGGCCCTTGGCATCCATCTCGCGATAGACGACCACGGACAGAACCGTCGCATAGAGCACGGCAATGCAGGCGGCCTCCGTGGCGGTGAACAGCCCGAAGATCTTTCCGCCGATGATGATGGCAGGCGTCATCAGCGCGGGGATCGAAACCCATGCGGCGCAGAAGAACTCACGCCAGGTCGAGCGCGTGTAGGTCTTGTATCCGCGTGACTTCGCGTAGAAATGCACGGTCGCCATTTGTGCCAGGCCGATGAGGAGGCCCGGCAGAATGCCTGCCAGGAACAGGCCGCCGATCGACACCGTGAGAATCCCGCCCCAGACGATCATGACAATCGAAGGCGGAATGACGACGGCGAGAACGGCCGAGACCGCCGTGATCGCGACAGAGAAGGACAAGTCGTAGCCTTCGCGCGTCTGGGCCTCGATGAACAGCTTGGACTGGCTCGCGGCATCAGCGGTCGCCGAGCCGGAGATGCCGGCGAAGAACATCGACAGCACGACGTTGATCTGCGCCAGGCTGCCCGGGAAGTGCCCGACCATGGAGCGCGACAGCTTCATCAGCCGGTCGGTGGTTCCGCCGATGTTCATGATGTTGGCGGTGAGCAGGTAGAAGGGCACCGCTAGCAGGATGAAGGAGTTGTAGGCGTTGAACGTCTCCTGCATCAGCGTCATCGTGTCGAGCCTTGGCTCGATCGCCAGGATCGGCAGACATGCGAGCCCGAGCGCGAAGGCGACCGGCACGCGCATGAACATCAGCAGGAAAAACAGCCCGAACAGGATGAGTGCCGCTTGACCCGGCGAGAGGACGGCGCCCATCATGCCGACGCCCTCCCGAAAATGAGGCGCAGGTCATCGAACATCTGCTCGCCGAGGAAGACGATCCAGGTGAGGCCCGTGACCGGCCAGGCCACGTGGATGTACCACAGCGGCAGCTCGGCCAGCTCCGAGATGCGGTTCATCGCGAACTCGGTGAACTTTATTCCGGCTGTGACAAAGATGATGGCCGTCGCGAGCACGCCGATCCGGCCAGTGAAACGGGCGATGGCTTCGCCGCGCGGCCCCATGCGCGGCCAGACGTCCACCTCGAAATGAGATGTCTCCCGCACACCGATCATGGCGCCGATCATGATCGTCCAGATGAAGAGGAACCGCGCCATTTCCTCCGTCCAGATGTAGGCCGGAATGAGCGAGGTGTAGCGGGAGAAGATCTGCAGACTGACCGGAAGGACCAGTACGCCGACCGAAATGGCCATCAGCCAGGAGAGGAAGTTGGCGTACCAGGCCGTGAAGCGTCGCCAGAGAGAACGGCGGTCCGGCGGAAGCGTCGAAAATGCCATTGGGTCATCACCGGGATGTGCGGGAACAGGACGGCCGGGGTATGCCCCCGGCCGGAAGGCTGCACAGTGACGGCGCGAGATGGCCCCGCGCCGTTCACCTCATCCGCTACATGGCCATGATCTTCTTGTAGATCTCCTCGGCCCCGATTTCCTTGGCGTAGGCCTCCATCACCGGATCGACGCGCTTCTTCATCTCCTCGCGCCCTTCGAAGGGGATGCGCTTCAGCTTGCCGGCCTTCTCCAGCGCCTCGAGCTTCTTGGCGTCCTCCGACGACTCGACCTCCCGGCCATACTTACCTGCTTCCTTGCCCGCCTTGAGCACGATATCCTGCAGGTCCTTCGGCAGGTTCCGGAAGGTTTTTCCCGAGAAGCAGAGCGGCCGGATGGTGATGGCGTGCTGGGTCAGCAGCAGGTTCGGCCCCACCTCGTAGAACTTCATCTGCTCAACGCCCGCGGCCTCGTTCTCGCCGGCCTTGATGACGTTGTTCTGAATGGCGTTGTAGACCTCGTCGTAGGCGATCACGGTCGGCGACATGCCAACTGCCTGGAACGCCCGCGACCAGATCGGAGCGCCCTGCACGCGAATCTTGAGACCCTGGATGTCCTCGAGCGACTTCATCGGCTCGTTGACAAAGATGTTGCGCACGCCGCCGCCCGCGTAGCCGATGAGCATGACGTCGGCCTTCTCGGCGATCTCGTCGGCGATGGGCTTCAGGACGTCGGAATCGAGCACCTTGTTCCAGTGGTCGAGATCACGGAACAGGAAGGGCGCATCGAGGAAGGGGGCTGCCTTGGAGAAGGTCGACATATGCGCCGGCGAGACCACCGCATAATCGACCGCCCGGCCCTGCGACATGTACTCGAAGTACTGCTTCTCGAGACCCAGAGCCCGGTTCTTGTGGAGGACGAAGTTGATCGGCTTGCCCCAGGCCTCGGTTACCAGCTCGCCGAACTTGGCCATGGTCTTCGTGAAAGCATGGTCGTCGTTGAACTGCGATGCGCCGTTGAGCGTGATCGGGTCCTGTGCGCGCACGATCGCGGGCATGCCGATCGCGCCGGCAACCGCCGTCGCACCCAATCCTCCAAGAACCGTTCTGCGTCCAATCATTCGCGTCTCCTCCAGTTTTGGCCCCACGCCGTATAGTGGGGCGGTACGTCCACCCGGCCGCTCGCGGCCAAAGTCGGGGCACGATAACTTAGGTCATTCCGCAGCACTAGCCCTCTGGAGCGATTGATGAAGATTGTCGAGGTGAGAACCCATGTGCTCGAGGCGAAGATCGAGACTCCGTTCTCATGGTCCTTCAATCGCGCCGATACACGCGCCAGTTGCATCGTCGAGATCGTATGCGAGGAAGGCACGACCGGCTGGGGCGAATGCTTCGGGCCGGCCCGGCTCAATGCGGCCGTCGTGCAGGCCTTCCGGCCGTTGCTGCTGGGCCAGGATGCCCTCGCCACGGAGCGGATCTGGCAGTTCCTCTACAACCATTTTCGCGATCAGGGGCAGAAGGGACTGATCATCACGGCGCTGAGCGGCGTCGACATTGCCTTGTGGGACATCAAGGGAAAGCGGTTCGGAGCGCCGGTCCACCAGCTCCTGGGCGGCCCCCTGCGGACCAGCGTGGCAGCATATGCGACGGGCACCTATCGCCGCGACACGGGCGACCCGCTCGACTACATCACGGAGGAGGTGGCGGGCTACGTGCGTGAAGGCTTCGGTGCGGTAAAGCTCAAGATCGGGTTCGGGCTCGAGCAGGACATCGCGCTCATTCGGGCGGTGCGCGAGACCATCGGCCCGCGGACCGGGCTGATGCTCGATGCCAATCACGGCTATGATGCCATCGACGCCATTGCCCTTGGCCGCGCCGTGGCACCGCTCGACATCGGCTGGTTCGAGGAGCCGGTGGTCCCGGACGACCTCGGGTCCTATGAGGAGGTGCGCCGTGGCCAGCCGATCCCGGTGGCAGGCGGCGAGTGCGAGTTCACCCGCTGGGGCTTCCGCGAGGTGCTGGTGCGGCGGGCGATGGACATCATCCAGCCGGACACCTGCGCCGCCGGCGGGCTTTCTGAATGCAAGAAGATCGCCGACATGGCGAATGCGTTCGGCCTCCGCTACCTGCCGCACGTCTGGGGAACGGGAATCGGGCTCGCCGCTGCGCTGCAGCTCCTGGCGGTGCTGCCGCACAATCCGCCCCGCCATACTCCGCGCGAGCCCATGCTCGAGTTCGACCGCTCGGAGCACCCTTTCCGACAGGCCGTGCTGACATCCCCCATCGAGCACGAGGCTGGTGTCGTCAAGGTTCCGGACGGGCCAGGGCTCGGGATCGAGGTCGACCGTTCTGCGCTGGAACGGTTTGCAGCGCGAGAGTGCTCTCAGCAAGAGTGAAAGAGTAAATGAGCGTGCTGCCCGCGTCAGGTCGGGCAGCACGCCGGCTGTGGAGTAAATGAAGCGATGGCAGCCCCGTTTGGGCCGATTGCCTGCCCCCCAGCCGCCATCGCCCGCCCTCGGCTGCAACGCTGGGCACATGCAGCCTGCGGACGGTTCGGATCGTCGTACGCCGGGGCACTTGCAGCAACCAACCTGCGGTTGATCTGCCGATTATGCTTTCCAGGTTGTGAGCGAACTTGGAGATTGCACGTTGCAGGCACAGGCGACGCGCGATGCAGATCCCGCTAGGGATTGTTTCGGAATTTTGACCCGATTTGGCTTTGCCACTCGGACATTCCTCGTTAAGATTTTCTTAGTCCAGAAGGACACCAGAAGTGCGCGGGCCGGTGGCGGCATGTCGCGGCTGGTTCAGCGCAACCCAAACTTTGCTAGGGAGGTGCTGGAAATGAAAAAGAGCTTGTTCGCCGCTCTTGCCTTCGGGCTTGTTGCCGGTGTGGCGTCATCAGCAACAGCGCAGACGGACATCACGTGGGGGACTTCCGCGGTCGGCTCTTCCGGCCACCGTGCACTTGTCAATCTCGCGACCATTCTGAATCGCGAGCTGAAAGACTATCAAGTGACCGTTCAGCCCATGCCGGGCGCGATCATCTCGGTGAAGAGCTACGCCACCGGTCAGACGCTCGGCTACTATGGCGCGGACATCGCGTTCTATGAGCTCGCCAACGACACGGCGCGGTTCAAGGGCTTCAAGGCGCAGATGAAACGGCAGCCCGTGCAGTCCTTCTGGACTTACACAGTCGAGGTCGGTGTGGCCATTCACGAACGTGACAAGGACAAAATAAAAAGCTGGAGCGATCTGACGGGAAAGCAGGTCTTCACCGGCCCACTGCCATGGGACACGCGCGCCCAGCTCGAGCGCGGGCTGGCAGCACTCGGTGTCAAGCATAATTATGTCGAGGTCGATCTCTCGAGCGCTGGCTCGCTGATGGATTCGGGCCGTCTCGACGGTTTCATCATCTACACGAATGCCGAGTCGACGACCGCGCCCTGGATCACCGAGGCAGGGCTGTCTACCAAGTGGATCGCGCTCAACCCGACGCCGGAGGAAATTGCGAAGCTGAAGGAAAAGAACTTCAGCGTCGTCGAGGTCAAGTCAGAGGCCTTCAAGCACGATACCGGCACCGAGACAGTGGTGCTTCTCCCGTTCTTCTACGGCTTCCATGTCGGAATGGAGATTCCGGAGGAAGACGTTTACAAGATGCTCAAAGTCATCGAGGCCAATGTCGACGAGCTCGTGAAGCTCGATGCCGGCTTTGCGCAGCTCAAGGACATGGCCAACATGCAGGTTCGTGGCGTCACCGCCTCGATCGAGTACGTGCCTGTGCATCCGGGCCTCGCGAAGTGGATGAAGGAGAAGGGCGTGTGGAACTCCGCGTGGGACGACCGCATTGCCAAGAAGAACTGATTCCGGTCACGGCAAGGCAGTGAAAGGCGGCGCACCCATGCGCCTGCCTTTCTTCTTTTCAGCACTTAAACCGGCTCGATCCTTATGTCCACGACCTACCCTTCGCAGGTGCGCGTCGCCCTAACCGCGCTCTACTACGCCACGGCTGTCTTCTTTTCCGTCTATCTGTTCAACTACTACTTCACTGGCGAAGGCGGGCCGACCGTGCTGACGGTGCTGCTGCTGCCGGTCTGCTTCATTCTTTTTGTTCTCGAATCCTTGCGCAGCAATGATTTCTATCCACGATTGGGGCTGATACCGAACCTCGTGATCGCGGCCATCTATATCGGGCTGGCTCTGACGGTTCTCTACTACGTAAGCACCGAATTCTACGACATTCGTACCGTCCGCGCCGGCTTCTGGAACACGACCGACCTCGTGATGGGCGCCATCATGGTCCTGCTCATCATGGAGTACACGCGCAAACGCTATTTCGTTCTCTTCATTCTGAATGTCGTCCTGGTTCTATACGCCGTCTATGGATGGATTGTGCCGGGCGCGTTCGGTCATCCGGGCCTGAGCTGGACGCGGATCATCTCGGCAATGAGCTTGGAGACGGCAACGGGCGTCTATTCACGCCTGCCGCAACTCGCACTGACGCTGATCGGATCTTTTCTGCTGGTTCTAAGCGTTCTGCGCGCATTTGGTTGCGTCGATTCCATTCTCCTCGGCGCCGATCGCATTACCGCTTGGTCACCCTATGCTTTGCCCCAAGCGGCGGTCCTCGGCTCCTTCGGCGTCGCAACCGTCAGCGGATCGAGTGCTGCCAATGCCGCAACGACCGGATCCGCGACAATTCCGGCGATGATACAATCCGGAATGCCGCGCGAGACGGCGGCATCGATAGAGACTGCCTCATCACTTGGCGGTCAGCTCATGCCACCGATTATGGGCATCTCCGCATTTCTCATGGCGGACTTTCTGGGTCGGAGCTATTTCGACGTGGTGGCCCGCGGTTACGCACCAGCTATAATCTATTTCATTTCTGTTTCCGTGGCGGTCTATCTGCTGTCCATCCACTTTCGACCAAGCCGGAATGTAAAGCTTCCAGGCGACCGGTTCGATTGGGGAGACGCAATCAACATTGCGGCGTTTGCGGCGGTGGTATTCGCGTTGATCGGCTTGATGGGCGTCATCCACATGGCACCCATGATAGCGGCGCTTAAAGTTTTCATGTACTCGGCACCGCCAATCCTGGTGATCTACCTCGTCCGCCGCTGGCGCTCCGAGGGCCGCCCCGGGTTCCGGGATGTCGTCGCCCCGCTCGGGCGAATGGTGGACATCTTCGCTTCCATGACCGCCGACCTGACGCTGCTGCTGGCAACGCTCTCCATCATGACCGGTGCTTTCGTCATTACCGGCATTCCGACAAAGGTCGGCGTCATACTGATTGAAGCTGCGGGCGTCAATCTGGCTGCCATGGGCATCGTCGCATTCCTGTTTGCGACGCTGATCGGTACCGGCCTGCCGCCTGCGCCGACCTACATTCTGACCGCACTGGTGATCGCGCCACCGATGATCAGATACGGCGTCGATCCCTGGGTCGTGCACTTCTTCGCGTTTTTCCTCGCCGTCTGGGGCGAGCTCACCCCGCCGACTTCGGTGGTTGCAGCGGTCACCGCCAAGATTGCCGATGCCTCGTTCATGAGCACACTCATGCGGGCGCTGGTGCTCTGCGTGTCGTTGTTCATGCTCATGGCAGGCGTGTTCGCGCGTCCGGAGCTGGTGTTGGAACCGGGACTATCCCAGGTTGGCGCCATGCTTCTGATCCTGACGGCGAGCATAGGCATGACGTTCAGCTTGCAGGCCCATTTCGCCGAAGCTCGCACCGCCGATCTGGCATTGCGCGGCGGGCTAGGCGCGATGTCGCTGGTGGTCCTGCTGTACCCGGATGACACGGTCGCTGCGCTGTTCGGCATCCCCGTCATCGCCATGATAGTCGGCTGGTATCTCAAACGCCATCCAAGCCGGATAGCGACACCCGCAGCCTGAATGGCCAACAGGCGTCGATCTGCGGCGAAGAATGCATCGCAAAAGTGATTCATTCTGTGCGCTTGCAGAATGAATCCGTTCCAAAATGGAACACCCGTTAAGAATTGATTTACATTCGCTGCGGCATGAAAGCTTGCCTGTCCCAAATTGAAACAGTCAGTAACACGAATATTGCTCTGTTTCGTCATATGTGAGACGATCATCAACGAACATCGCCGCGCCGGCATCTCGCTGGGGAGCTGCTCGAATCCAGTGCCGGTTTCGGCGGCAACAGACGTCGGGGGCAATATCTATGAAGCCGCAGTCTGCGAGATCGGCTCCGCTACCGCCAGCAGATCAAACTGGTGATTTCCTCAGTCGACTGGAGGTCCGCTATGGCCCGGTAGGATTGCTGGGCCGCTTCTTCCTGAAAGCGGATTCGGAGGCACGAGCGCGAGGGGTGTCCTTGAGCTTCGCGGATATCCGGGAGATGGTCGAAATCAATGAAGCCAACCGGGACAGCTGGATCCCGCTGCTTCCGATTTTCGACTACCGTAAATTCACTGCAACTCCGGACAACATATTCTGCATTGTCGCGCGCGATCCGCACGGCCGCGTCGTGGGCACGCACGCCTGTCGGCTTTACGACTGGTCCGGCACGAATTTCCACGAAGAGGCGGTCAGCCTCCGCTTGTTCTACGATGATCCGGACAAAATGCGGCGGCCCGGTGAGTCCTGTCGGGTGACAGCGCCTTCGGCAAAGAGTGTCGGCGGGTTGACGGTATTCTCCGGTGCGGCTTGGTATCACCCCGATTATCGAGGGCGCGGACTATCGACGATCCTGCCGCACGTGAGCAAGGCCTATGCGCTGACGCGCTGGCCGGCGGAGACGATCGTCAGCATAATGGCGGAAAGCGTGCACCAGAAAGGCTTCGCCAAGCGTTTCGGATACACGAATGTAGACTGGGAGATCTTTCTCGAGAACTCCGTGGTGGGCACCATGCGGGTCGCCTTCCTATCCGTCAAGCGGGAAGAGACGTTCAGCATTCTCGCTGAGCATCTAGCCGGTAGCTCGCAGATTGATGCTGGTATCCTCCGCCGTCACGCTCAGTAGGTAGACGAGGCGGTTGTCATCCGACAGCGGTAGCACGAGACGCTTATAGCGCCGCCGCTGCGGCTCAGTGTCCGGCCAGCTCACATAGGCATCAACGTCCTGCAGCGCGGGCTGGCCGCTTTCGACGACCTTGGTGTAGCTGCTGACGCAATCGCCGATGTAGCTCTGGTCAGGATGGTCGTGGATCGGCGAGCCCATTGCCTTCACCATCCAGCTTTGAGCGCATTTCGGCAGCCCGCTGCCGTACCCTTGCAGCACGAAATTACGTTTGCCATGGACCTCGAACAGTGTGTAGCGATGCGCGACGGCCGCTCCCAACCCCGACACGACCGCAAGCTTGCGCCAATCTCCGCCGGAGTCCTGCCAGAGCTTCGTGGCGCGCCAAAGTGGTGAATTCTTCGGCAGCCGTGACAGGGGAATGAAGCGCGCGAGAACGCGATTTTCACGCAATCCCGGTGACGGACTGGATGCAAGAATGGCGACCAGCGAAGCGTACGAGTGCGAGGCCGCTGCCCCCATGATCTGCGGATGCCAGGTGCCGTTCGCATAAGAGTTCACCAGAACCCGTTCGATTCTTTCGCTTGAAAGCCAGTCGACAGCTTTTGTCAGGGCGGATGGCGCGACCGTTTCGGGGCGAAGCCACACGGTGGCGGATTGCCCCCGCCGATCGATCCGGACGAATCCCATATTCTTCACGACGTAATCAGGAAAGTTTCGGACTCCGAAGCCGTCGATCTCAAATCTCAATTGGCTCGAATCACTGCTCCATAGGTTTCCGTCATCGTCAACAAGAATAGACGGGTTTGTCATTTCTGCCCGCAGAATGTACCTGCGCCCCCAGCAGCTCGTGTACAGTCTAGTTGGTTTGGAGCATAGCGGCGCCGTAATGGCACGCAAGATGTAAACCACTGAATGGGCGGCGAAATTTTGCCATCCTTAGTTTAAGGTGAGCGAGGAATTGCGCGACCTGAGGAAATGCGAGCAGTTCTCGTAAAGGATCATTAAGGAGTCACTGCTCGGGCGTGCATCCGATTGCGAGCGATCTGGATATAGCAACCGCTGACCAGTTAGGGTCAACTTGGGGGGCGGCAAAGTTTGGAAACCAGTCGCCGATTTGGCGCGCATGTAATTGCCGTGCCAAGCCAATTCGACGGACTGACGCAACAGTTAAGATTGTGTTTCGTGCAGGCCCAAAGGCGCCGTCGATGCCGCCTGGTCGCTGGTTTAGCAGGTGGCGGCCTAACCCGCTGGATCGCCTGGATCCGCCGACCCAATTGCAGACAGGTATCGCCTGACCGACCTCTCGACCGCCTGCTTCGCGCCCGTGCGGATCACGCTGTCGAAGAAGTTGCCAAACATCATGTCGAACTCGAATGGCGCAAGCGCTTCGGCAATCGCGTTCACCTCCCGTGCGCCAAGCGGGATCAGGTTCGGATAGCTGCGCATGAAGGACACGTGTTTTCGATCGGCGACCACATAGGCAGTGTCCGAAGCGCACAGAACCCCACGTCCGCCAGCGCCTCTTGCCCAGTGCAGCATGCTGGAACCGGCGAAATGCCCGCCGGCTCTGATCAAGGTCACGTCGGGAAGCAACTCCAATGTCTCGCCCTCCCACAGCGCCAGCTCACCATCCGAGCGCATGATCCATTCGCGGTCATCCGCATGGACATGGACGGGAACGCTGAAGGCGCGGCTCCAGTCGGTCATGCTCGTGTAGAAGTGCGGATGTGAAATGGCCATCGCTTGGATGCCACCCAGCGCCTTGAGAAGCGTCACCGTGGCGGCATCGAGCATCGAAATGCAATCCCACAGAACGTTGCCGTGGCCGGTCCGCAGGAGAAGCGCCCGTTGCCCGATGGCGAAACGCGGTTGCGTTCCGATGCCGAGAATATCCGGCTCGTACTCGAGCCAGCCGTTCACATGGCTGAGAGCGAGCTTTTCTTGCGTAGTCCAGGATTGTCCGGTTTGCGGGATGAACTGTCTTTCGTCCTCGCAGATCGGGCAGCTTGCCGGCGGAGTATGCGATGGCGGATATTGCGTACCGCAAGCAGTGCAGATGAAAGCGTCCATCGAAGGCTCCTCCATCACAGCTGGCGCTCACTGCCATTCTTAACGCTGCGCGATGGCAATTGCACCCACTAGGGCCGCATGGATCGGGCCTTCTGAATGACTTCCTGGGCAGTCGGCGGGTTTGCTGGGTGCCAGCTCAGACACATCGGCGTGCGAACTTTCACCGGCCGGTTGAAGCTGTCCGTCGAAAAGTAGAACTCACCCCTGGTCAATCGACCGATGTCATCCGCCGCTCCACCCTTAGCCGACATCAGCTCCTGCGTCGCCTGAATCGTCGCAGGAGAGCTCATCCGCCCGTAGACATGGGTCGTACAGTTCGAAACTATTGCATTATCTATGCCCTTGGGAACTTGTGTCGCGAAAATCATTCCAAGGCCGTATTTGCGCGCCTGCGCGACAAGCGACAGGGTGCTGCCCTTGCATGGGGTGACTTTCTGCGAAGGCGCGAAATTCTGCGCCTCGTCGAGCACGTAAAGACGGCCGGACGGGCTGGGATTCTGCTTGATCCAGGTGAACAGCGCCATCTGCAGCTGGTTGACGAACGTTTGCCGGGCCTCGTCGCTCGCTAGCCCCGCAAGGTTGATGACGGAAACACGCGTCTTGCCGTTGCTGCCGTAAAACAGGCGTTGCGGATCGAGGCAGGGGCCGATCGACTGCAGCAACGGATTTGTCGCGACGACGGCGAGGATCTGGTCCGCAATTTGGTTTGCAAGCCTCGGCGCGTCACTGATCTTGCTGACGTCCTCCGGAAGGTCCGAGAGTAGTTCGACGAGGTCGTCGAGTGAGCCGCCGCCGCGGTATGCGAAGGCCCTGAGCGCGTCAGCCAGAATACCTCGTTTGAGAGAGGCTTTCTGGCCCGTCCCTCCGAGATAAGGCGAAAGTGTCGCCCGCGCCATCTCGATTGCCTCGAACCGCTCTTGCTCGGTTTGCTCGTCCCGGCTGTCTCCGATTGCAGCAAAGTCGGGGAGCAGATTGAGCGAAATCGGATTTCCAGTACTTACGCCCGGCGTCCAAACGACCACATTGGCGCGCTCGCTGTAAGCTGCTGCTTTGGCGACGTCATCGTCGCCGAAACCTTCCGGCGGCGTTGGCCAGCGATCCCCGAGGCGCACCAAATCGTTGTTTATGTCGAGCACAATAGAGGGTATGCCGAGAAGTGCGGCCTCTTCGACGATCCGGCGCAGCAGCACGGTCTTACCGGAGCCCGAACCGGCGAATATTGCAATGTGTCGCGGCAGCAGATCGGCGTCGAGGCTGACGGGATCGCCAAGTGTGCCACGCTCGAATCGGCGGCCGATGAAAATCGCCCGTGAGTTGCTCTCCATTTTAGGGCCGCTCGACGCATTCCCGGCTCCCGCGGCGGTTTCGAAGTCATGCGGGCGCGTTGCAGGTCGCGCGCCATCGGGCGAGGCTGTCAGAAAGGGCGGGGGACATAGGCCAGCCGTCCGGAAAAGTGCCGTGTCAAACAACGGCTTGCGAGCCCGTAGCCACCCGTCAAATCCGGTAAGATCTTGTTTCGCCATCTTTTGAAGGGCAATGAAGGCGCGCAGGTCCTCACTCGTCGGGACAATGAACTTGCCACCGGCGCTCAGGAATTGTTCGACCAGAGCCATGGTTTTCGCGCCGCCTGGCGGTTCCCCGCGGCGCAGAATGAAAAGACGTCGGAACTTGAGCGCCGTATCTATCCCCGAGGCTGTCATCGCAGCCTTCAGACGCGATTGAAACGCAATGGCATTATTATGACCGAGGATCCGGAAGCAGTAATGTTGTTCACGATCCCCTTCGGCGCGAAATATGAATGAAAGCCGGCCATGGAGCGATGGCCTCTTCTGATCCGGATCACGCTGAACCACGACATCGATGTCATTCGGAAGCTCCAAATGCTTTTGAAACAGCCGTAACGTGCCGTCGAAAATATCCCGAAGCTCCTCCTCTGCGGCAGCATCCATCAGCTCGGGAACGGCAGCGGCTTTGAGCTCGGCCTCGTACGCGCGGTCGAGGTCGTCGATGATCGCCGGGCGAGGCTCAGGCGTTTGCTCGGCATGATCGAAGGTATTGCATTCGATGACTTCGCCAACGGCAATGCAGCGCTGGCGATGAGCCTCGCATGCCATGAGCAGTTCGCGCGGCGAGAGACCCACAGCAGACTCGAATGCTGCATCGGTAAAGGGCCAAGTAGGATAGGGTGGCTCGAATCCGCAGTCGGTGTAGGCCTTATGCAGTCGTGCGGCGATGAGATTGCGTGCAGCTTCGCGCCCAGGCAACGCGCGAAGAATCGATGGAGGCACAAATCGTGCGGCAACGGCCGCCGTTGTGCCCTTCAAGACCTCCCAGCTCGCTTCAAGACACGAGATTACAGTTACGGCACGACGCTTTTTTTCGTGCAGGTCCATCAGCCCCTGGGCAAGAGAGTCGATGATGTACCTCGCCTCTCTCTGCTCGTCTGTTGTTCCGGTACCTGTCGAGTGTGCGAGTGAATTTCGAGCACTGACGATCGAGTCGATCTGGTCGATTGCGATCAAGATCGGGCCGACGAGGCTCATTATCCAGCAAAGGCCCTCGACGACATTGATAGGTGAATTGTCTTGGAGGAGTCCAAGGCGTTGTGCGACTCCCGAGTCCAGCTTCATGCCCTGCAACCAAGCATGCGCAACATTGTGGCAATCGAGATCCTCGGAAATCAGCAGAACGAGAGCAGTGACAACCCCGTGGTGCCGCGCCGCTTCAATTCTTCCAAATCTGTCGGCAAGTGACTGGACAAAGAGGCGGACGAGCGCTTTGACGAGCTCGTCTGGTCGGCCGCGACAGCTCTCGGCTATCGCTAGCATCTCCCGATGAATTTCAAGCTTGGACGCCACTTCGAGGATCAGGCGATCATATTGGGTCTTCCCGTCCGCCATGCGGACCTGAAGTGAATTCAGGAAGTGAAGAGCGACTGAGGACCAGAAATCCCTGATACCGATGAAATCGAGGAGAATGAACCATCCGTTCATCTCCCACACACGCCGGCGAAGCTCGCCGACAAGATGCGTCTTTCCGTATCCTGCCGGAGCCACGATGACCCGACCAAGTGGTTCATTGACCGGAACGCGGTCTCGCGTCGCCCTTTCGAAGTATTCAACGATGTCGTCCAGCTGTGCCTGATGCAACGATGGCAAATGATAGGGCGGGTCGTGCCAGATGCTCCTAAGCTGGCGTGTCCAATCGAACTCGACGGAACGAAAAGCTTTCAACTCACGCATTATGCTACACACATTCACGATACATTCACGCGACTACCGCTCGATCCAGAGAAGGTGGCGCGGCTCACCCCCGAAGTAGATCGCCGCCTCACGATCCCCGTCGGTGATTTCGATTCGGTTATCGATTTGATAGAGAGTGGCCTCTTGCTCGCGCTGCATTCGCTTCAGCGCTTCATCGAGCACGCTGCGCTCGATGTCCGTCAGCTTGCCGCGAAGATCCCGCAAAAGTGTGCGCGTGTTGAATTGACCGCCCGTGAGTTCGAGATATGCCTTGCGGATCCGGCTTCGTACCGTGCCATAATCGTTGGACGCCTGCGGCTGGGAGTTAACGGATGGTGAATTTCCGGAAGATGCGGGTTGGCCAGGCGCCAGAACATCTGCCAACGCGAGTCCTCGCACCTCCATGAAAGCCTTAAGTCGGGTCAGCCATTCCTGGAGGACGACACTGGCGGCATTGGAGTGCTTGGGAAGGCTGGCATCCAGGTTGTCCGCGGCCCAAGCCCAACCCTTCTCCGTCACTTCGAGCCAAAGGCTCCGGCCTCGTTTTTCGCTGCTGATCAGACCGGCTTTGACCAGCGCCTCACGGTCCTTTCTCGTCACCTCGGGCCGGATATCTTTCTGAAAGCTACCGCCTTCCGGCTTGGCAAGAAGCGCCCAAATAATCAACGTTTGCAGCTCTGTCAGAGCCATGTCACCCCCTCCAATGCGACCCGCGTCCAGCATGGATCGACCAAGTTCGCGCAGCTTTTCGACCGCCCCTTTGCGTCCTGCACCACGTCACGGTTCGCGAGATGCAAGATCGTGCAGCCGCTCAGCTCAACCCATGGTCCCGATGCCGATTGCACATGGAGGCCGCGTGACTGCTGTGGCTGCAAGAGCGATCGAGCTCGGCGACAGGCCGGCCCTCCGTCCACGACAGATCTACTTTAGGACGCCAGCCTGGCACCGTGTCAACGGATCCATTGAAGAACAGCGGAGCCAGGCTCAAGATCAACAGTGTTGGAAAACCGGGCTCGACGTCGCTCAGCGGGGTGAGGTCCGCGTTCCCGCGGCACGAGCCAGGGTTCGTCGTCCACCCTGCGCGAGGGCCTCGCATGGGAGAAAGTGCCGCACCTGCTAGCCTCAGTTGGAGGCAACGGGCGGGGAGCGAAGCGGCGTGCGCGAATTGGCGTCCTATCTATTTTATATCAACCGTGTTGAATCGCGCGCCTCCAATGTCCTGTCCGCGGTGTCGACTCTGGAAATTGAGCGGGACACGTGCCCAGGCGCGAGCGCCAAAGAATTCGGCTGTTTCCTCCAGTTCGGCTGTTTCCTCCAGTTGTGTCCGGACTGGCTGATAGAAGGGTGACATGAGGCGGCTGAGACAGCTAGTTTAGGGACTAGCTTGATGCCAGTCGGCCGCTATAGGCCGCAATGCGCCGAAGGGCTTTGGACGCCATGTTGAGCAAAAAATGTGCATTGGTGACCGGTTCCGTTGCTGGCCTCGGCTACGCAATCGCGAACAGCTTGGCAAAGGCAGGTGCGCAGATCGTATTGAACGATCTTTGCAGCCCGACCGAAGGACAGGCTGCGGCCGAACGATTGGCGGCGTCGACGGGGAAGGCCGTCATGTTTTGCGGGGCGGACCTTCGTCGCGTTCCCGAAATCGAGCGGATGATGCACCAAGCTTCAGAGCGCTTCGGTAAGGTCGACATCGTCGTCAATAACGCTGTCGTCAGACATTTCTCGCGGATCGAGGAATTTTCTGCTGAGGCCTGGGATACTGCGCTGGCGGTAAATCTTTCGGCGGCGTTCCACTGCATCAGGCTGGCCGTGCCGGCGATGCGCGCACAAGGCTGGGGCCGGATCATCAACATCGCTTCGATCTACTCGTCGAGGGGTGCCGAGAGCCGGGTCGATTACGTGACCACGAAAACGGCCCTGGTCGGGATGACCCGCGCAGTGGCGATTGAACTTGCCCGCACCGGAATCACCTGCAACGCGGTCTGCCCGGGTACGGTGCCGTCGCCAGCCATTCTCGACCGCATTGCTGGAATAGCGGCGGCTCAGGGCATTTCATTCGAGGATGCAGAGCGGGACTACATAGCTCCGCGCCACCCGACGGGGCGCTTCGTCAAGATGGACAGCGTCGGTGCTCTAGTGGCGTTCCTCTGTAGTCCCGCAGGAGACGACATCACGGGGGCCATGCTGCCGGTGGACGGAGGCTGGCACGCGAGCTGAGGCTTAAGCTCACGGCCGCGTTAGCCTCAAGCATACGCTCGCGTCTTGAGCGGTCTCGAGAGTGCGGATCGCCTCAATCAAGGGTTCCGGATCGATATCCGGCGCGCCATAGGCTGCAAGCTTCCTGAGCTTGGATTCGATTTCCTGATCGGTCAGGGGACGCTTTTGGCTGCCGCGCGCATCATCGATGCGGACGCTCAGCTCGGCGCCATCAGCCAGAGCAATGGTCACGCGGGCTGCCCCGACGGGAAAATTCGTGCTCTCGACCATTTTTACCTTTTCGCGAAACCGGAGGACGTCGGGATGCGCAACGGCGTTGTCGGTGAACTCTTCGACCCCGGCTGCGCCGAATAACAGTACCACCGCCACGCTGTGTTGCGCGCTCACTTGTGCTTCGCGTCCGGTCGTCACATTGGGCCGATCCGTCCGCTCCAGGAGAAGAGGATGACCTTCAACCGATACCGACGTAATCCGCTCCAGAGCAAATTGCGGGTTATTTCGCAACTCCAGGCAGGCATCGATCACCGCATTCAGCACCACGCCGCACGGATAGGGCTTGTAGGTGTTTTCACAGATTTCCCAGCGCTGCCCGAGTCCGTCTGTCAACGTGCTCAGCTCAGGGTTATCCCCCATGACCCTCGCGAAACCGCGCGGTCCCTCGATGGGGAAATCTGGTCCCGCAAATCTGTTTTCGGCCAGGAGTGCGGAAAGCAGCCCATTTCGCGCCGCATTTCCAACACCAAGGCTTTTTGACATGCTGCCGAGCGTTTCAACCAGGCCGGATGATTGCGCAGATGCGTTGCCAAGGGCCCAGACGATCTGCTCCGCGCTCAACCCCAGGCACTTGCCCACCGCTGACGCGGCGCCGAACACGCCGCACGTCGATGTGATGTGCCATCCACGCCGGTAGTGGCCGGGAGAAATCGCGTTACCAAGCCTGCACTCGATTTCTACGCCAAGAACAAAGGCGTGGATCAGCTCCGCTCCCGATATCCGCCGATGCTCGGCCAAGGCGAGCAGGGCCGGTGCGACAGGCGCGGTCGGATGAATGATCGTCCGTGGGTGCGTGTCGTCGAAATCGAAGACATTGCCGCTAGCGGCATTGAGAAAGGCTGCATTCAAAATGTCGGTGCGCTCCGGCCGCCCGATGATCGTAGCATTCTTCGGGCCAGCGAATGGCGCCAGAGCACTGATGGCCGTTTCCATGGCGCGATCGCGGCAGCCCCCGAGCGCCGTGCCGAAGAAGTTCAGAATTGACCTTTTGGCCTCGTGCCTGACGTGCTGAGGCAAGTCTACCCACTGTGACTGGCTGACAAAGGTGGCGAGCTCACAGGAATAATTCGTTTCCGTCATGTCCTTACTCCTGTGCCTCTCAACCCATGCGGCTCGGAAGCCACGTCACGATTTCCGGAAAGGCATACAGCACCGCGATGAATCCCAGCATGAGAATGACGAATGGCAGTGCACCGAGCGCGATTTCACTGAGAGGGACATTATTGCTCATACCTCGGAGGACAAACAGGACGATGCCGACCGGTGGTGTGAGAAGCCCGACCTCCACCAGGATGACGAGAACGACGCCGAACCAGATCGGGTCGAAACCAAGGGACGCAACGATCGGAAATGTGACGGAAAGCGTCATCAGCATCATCGAAATCGATTCGATTATGGTCCCGAGGGCGAGATAAACGGCACAAATCAGCGTCATGACCAGCCACGGCTCCAGCTGGGCGTCGCGAACGGCTGCAACCAGCTCTCGCGGGAGCCGAAGATAGTCGAAAACCCAACTGTAGATCGCTGCACAGACGACGATGAGCATGATGAATGCGGTAACCCTGACGGTCTCGATTGCCGTTTCGAGCAGTCCGCTCCACGTCAGCTTGCGGCGCACGACACACAGAAGGAACGCAATTGCGGCGCCGACAGCACCCGCCTCGGTCGGACTCGCAATCCCTGCATAGAGCGAACCCAGCACAGCGATGATGAGGAGAACGGCCGGCAGGACGCCGAGCAGAGATACAATTTTTTCGCGAATTGGGTATGACCGTCCCGGCGGAACCGAGCCTGGCGCCGCAAAGGACCAGAGCAAAACCGTCATCATGAAAAGCGACGCAAGCAGGAGACCCGGGATGATCCCAGCAATGAAAAGCACCGTCACCGGAGCGCCGACGACGTTCCCATAGATGATCATGGCAATGCTGGGCGGGATCAGAATACCGAGCGTCGCCCCTGCGCCGATCACGCCGTACGTCAGCCTGGGGCTGTATCCGCGGGACACCATTTCCGGCGCAGCAACCGAGCCGAGGGTCGCTGCCGTTGCCAGGCTCGACCCGGAAACGGCCGCGAATACGGCAGCTGCACCGACGCTCGCGTGAGCCAGTCCACCTCTTGCCCGTCCGAACCAGCAGACGAGCGCATCGAACAGCTCGGTGGTGATTGCACTGCGGATCAGAAACGCACCCATGAGAACGAACGTTGGAATGGCGGTCAGCGTGAATGTGTTCACGCTGGTCCACGCGCGATCGGCAATGATGGGGAGGTGAGGTTTCGGCAGTAGCAGGAGCAGACCGAGCATCCCGATAACGCCCATGGCAATGCCGATGCGTACGCCGAGCAGGAGCAGGACCAGGAGTGTGCCGATCAGCGCGATAGCCAATCCGCCGCTGGAGACGTCTTGCACGAAATAGAAGAGGCCAGCGAGAGAA
>Ga0164243_10004244_pt1 | contig 22576 bp, 21 predicted proteins | sample OricompcompostOP_FD_108781 | JGI IMG/M metagenome (GOLD analysis project Ga0164243, IMG submission 108781) | Organic Plus compost microbial communities from Emeryville, California, USA - Original compost - Organic plus compost (OP) | ecosystem: Engineered > Solid waste > Mixed feedstock >...
CGCTGGGTCACCCGGTGGAAAGCCGCCCTCAACGCATTCGAGATCACCTTCGAAGGCCGCCTGTCCGCAGGTCGAAAGTAGACACTCAACAAGATCCAGTTACACCGTTATCTTGACAGACCCGCCGCGACCCAAACCAGTCGGCGGATTCAGGCTTAGCGTCAGGGGAGTCCCACCCCACTGCGACGGAGTGTAGGAGTTCGCATGTCCGAGTACGGCATGTCCGGCGACGAGTTCGAGGCTGTCATGGACAAGGCCCGGAGCCTGTCGGCGCTCTTCCGGGAGATCGGCCCGAAGTACGACGAGGAGAACAGCTTCGCCCACCCCACGATCGAGCCGTTCAAGAGATCGCGCCTCGGCGCGGTTCCCATTCCGAAGCGATACGGCGGGCTTGGCGGCGACTTGCTCACCACGTCGAAGGTGGTCAGCGAGCTGTCGCGTGGCGACTCGGCGATCGCGCTCGCCTACAACATGCACTACATCATGGTCGGTATCGCCAGCAGCCTGATGAGGGACGAGCAGAACAAGTACTGGCTGGGGCGGGTCGCCGAGGGTGACTTGATGTTCGGCCCGTTCTCCGAGCAGCGCGCGGGCTTCACGGCCTCGCCGACATGCGCGCGGTGCCGCAGCCGCGAGGTGGATGGCGGCTCTACGGGAAGAAGACGTGGGGGACGCTCTGCGAGGCGGCCGACATCATCACGACGAACGCGACGATCGCCGACGCCGACGGCGACCTTCCCCAGGACTTTCAGGAGCGGGTCGCCGCCGAGGGCTTCTTCATCGGTGACTTCGCGATCGACGATGAGGGCCGGGGCGACGGCATTCGCATCGAGAAGACGTGGAGTGCGCTCGGGATGCATGCGACGGGCACGCAGACGATCCACTTCGACGGCTACTTCGTGCCACCCGAAGGCTACATCTGCCAGTGGCGGGCGGGCGCCTTCGGTGTGCTCGAGTGGGCCTCGCTGATGTTCGCGAGCATCTACTATGGAATTCAGCTGCGGATCCTGGAGGAGTCGCGGGCTGTGCTGGCCAAGAAGAGGCTGGGTGCGACCTTCGGGGCGATCGTGGCCGAAGATACCCGGGTCGCCACGGTCGGCCACATCGTCGACGGCATCGGCGACATGGCCAGCCGCACCGAGCTGTCCCGCCGGGTGCTCCACCAGACCTGCCTCGACCTCGCCGAGGGCCGCGACGCCGAGTGGCCGGCGGAGCTGCGATTCCCCTACATCGGGCTGGCCAAGACCTTCATCGCCGAGAACGTGCTCCACATGAGCCAGCGGGCGATGAGCATGGTCGGCGGTTCGTCGTTCCGGAAGGGTTCGATCTTCGAGCGCCTCTACCGGGACTCCGCCGCGTCGATGTTCCAACCGCTCAATGCCGACCAGAGCCGCACCTACATCGGTGACTTCCTGCTCGCCTCCGCCGCCTCGTAGCGGCGCGTAGCGCCGTCAGTACGAACGGGGGAGACCGAGGGAGTGCTGCGCGACGTAGTTGAGGATCATCTCCCGGTTGACCGGGGCGATGCGCAGCAGCCGGGCCAGCCCCCAGAGTGGGATGAGACCATATTCGGTGGCGACGGCGTTGCCGCCGTGGCACTGGATCGCGGCGTCGACGGCGGCAAGGGCGGCCTCGGCCGCGGCATACTTGGCCATGTTGGCGGCCTCGCCCGCCGGCTGGCCGTGGTCGTGCAGCCAGGCCGCCTGCGCCGTCATCAGAGCGGCAAGCTCGACCTCGATCTTCGCCTTCGCCAGGACGTGGGAGACGCCCTGGTGTGCGCCGATCGGGGTGTCCCATACGACCCGGTGGTTGGCGTAGCGGCTGGCCTTCTCCAGCGCGTACCGTCCGATCCCGACCAGCAGCGCCGCGCCGGTCACCCGCTCGGGGTTGAGGCCGTGGAAGACCTGGCGGAACCCCTGGCCCTCGACACCGACCAGCCGGTCGGCGCCGAGGTGGACGTCATCGAAGATGAGCGTGAACTGCCGCTCCGGCAACGCGACCGAGACCGGAATCGGCTGGGCGGTCAGGCCGGGGGCGTCGGTGTCGACGACGAACAGCGACAGCGTGGCGTCTCCGGTGGCGTCGTCGGTGCCGGTGCGGGCAACGACGAGGACGGCGTCGGCTTCGTCGAAGCCGGAGATGTAGGTTTTCTGCCCGTGCAGGACGTCCGTCGCCGTCGCGGGTCGCCACGGTCGACAGCCGGTGGGTGTTCGACCCTGCGTCCGGTTCGGTGACCGCGAAGACGATCTTCCCGCTGCCGGCGGCCAGGCGCGGCAGCCAGCGCCGTTTCTGGTCGCTGGTGCCGTAGGTGACGATGACCTCGCCGCTGATCGCGCTGGATACCAGCAGCAACAACAGGGGACACCCCGCGGCGGCGGTCTCCTCGCAGACGATGGCGAGCTCGACCAGTCCGGCCCCGCCTCCGCCGAACTCCTCGGGGATGTTGATCCCGACGTAGCCGTGTTTGCCCATAGTGGCCCAGAGCTCGCCGGTGAACTCGCGCGCCTCAGCTTTGCGGGTGTAGTAGTCGTTGCCGAACCGGCCGGCGATGTCGGCGACGGCCGCGCGCAGCGCGCGGTGCTCGTCGGTCGTGGTGAAGTCCATCAGGCCTCCCGGCTGCGCCCGGCGGCGAGGGTGGTCACGATCCGCCGCCGGACGTCTTCTTCCATCGGGTACGGGGTGTAGAGCGTGTAACGGTCGACGAGGTCGCCGTAGCGGCGCAGGATTTCGGCGGCGGCCTCCTCGGGTGGGGCGACGACGGCGAAGGTGCGCAGCACGGTGTCGTCGACGAGACCGGCGGTCGCGTCCCAGTCGCCCCGGACCGAGAGGCGGTGCAGTTCGGTCTGCAGATCGCCCCAGCCGTGCAGGTCGAGGACCGGACGGTACGCGGGCGTCGAGGCGTAGAACGCGATCTGCCGGCGCACGACGGCGGTGGCGGACTCGACCTGCTCGTCGGTGTCGCCGGTGGCGAGCAGGCCGGGGAACGAGACGGTGAGGTCGGTTCGCGTACGGCCGGCGTGGGCGAGCGTCCTGGCGACGAGCGGCATGGTCACCTCGCGCAGATAGCGCTCGGTGGTGAAGCCGTGGACGATCAGCCCGTCGGCGACCTCGGCGGCGACCCGCGTCATGCGGGGGCCGACGGCGGCGATCAGCACCGGCGGCGGACCCCACGGGTTGCGGTCCGGCGTGAACATCGGCGTCATCAGGGTATGCGCGTAGAACTCGCCGCGGAAGTCGAGCGGCGCGTCCTCCTGCCAGCTGTGCCAGATGGCGCGCAGGGCGAGGACGAACTCGCGCATCCGGGCGGCCGGCTCGGACCAGGGCATGCTGAACCGACGACGGACGTGGGCGCGGATCTGGGAGCCGAGGCCGAGCACGAACCGGCCCTTGCTGAACGACTGGAGGTCGTTGGCGGCCGTCGCGACGGTCATGGGGTTGCGGGCGAACGCGACCGCGACCGCTGTGCCGAGGGTGAGCGTGTCGGAACGGCCGGCGGCGATCAACAGCGGGAAGAACGGGTCGCGGCTGACTTCGGTCGTCCACACGCCGTCGAGCCCGATGCGTTCGGCCTCGGCGGCCTGCCCCGCGACGCCGGCGACGTCACCGCCGCCCGTGCCGTCGACGCGGCCGCCGATGTTGCCGTCGACCTTCATGAGGCACTCGTCCCGCGCTACCCAGCCATGGCCGCGACGAGCGACGGCGGCGGTGTGAAGCGGTTGCCGTATGAACGGGCCAGCTCGGCAGCCCGGCCCGCGAACCCGGCACGGCCTCCGGTGTACTGGTCGATGTAGCGCAGCACCCCGCCGGTCCACGCCGGGAACCCGATGCCGAGCAGCGAGCCGACGTTCGCGTCGGCCGTGGAGACGACGACTCCGCTGTCGTAGGCGTCCCACGCCTCCAGTGCCTCGGCGAACAGCAGCCGCTCGGTCAGGTCGCGCAACGGCGGCTGCGTCGCGGCGGGCGGGAAGTGCTCGCGGAGGCCGGGCCACAGCCCCGCGCGGCGGCCGTCCGGCCCGTAGTCGTAGAACCCACCCCCTGCGGCCCGGCCGGCCCGGCCATGGTCGTCGACGAGTCGGTCGAACACCGGCTCGCTCGGGTGGGGCGTCCACGGCTGGCCGGCGTCCGCGGCGGCCTCGCGAGCCTCTTCACGTACCGACCGGGGCAGGGTGAGGGTGAGCTCGTCGAGCAGGGTGAGGGGGCCGGCCGGGTATCCGCCCTGTAGCGCGGCCTGTTCGATGCTGGCCGGGCTGACTCCCTCGCCGAGCATCGCCACCGCCTCGTTGAGGCGCGCGATGATGACCCGGCTGGTGAAGAAGCCGCGGCTGTCGTTGACGACGATGGGCGTCTTGCCGAGCTGGCGTACCAGGTCGAACGCTTTGGCCAGCGTGGCCGTCGAGGTCTGCTCGCCCTTGATGACCTCGACGAGTGGCATGCGGTCGACGGGGGAGAAGAAGTGGACGCCGACGAAGTCGGCGGGGCGGCCGACGGCGCGGGCGAGCATGGTGATCGGCAGCGTCGAGGTGTTGGAGCCGAGCAGCGCCGCGCCGCCGACCACCTGCTCGACCTGGCCGAGACAGTGGTCTTCAGCTCGGCGTTCTCGAAGACGGCCTCGATGACGAAGTCGACGCTGGCGAGGTCCGAGATGCTCGCGCTGGGGTGGATTCGCGCCACTACCCCATCGGCCGACGGCTGGTCGGTGCGGCCGGCGGCGACGGCTTTCGCCTCGCCTCGCCCGGCGTACCGTTTGCCCTTCTCGGCGGCGGCGAGAGAGACGTCGGTCAGCGTGACGTCGATGCCGGCGCGGGCGGCGACGTAGGCGATGCCGGCACCCATCATCCCGGCGCCGACGACGCCGAGGCGTGCGCAACGGTAGGCGGGCTCGCCGGCGGGTCGGCTGCCACCGGCCTTGATGCGCTGGGTGTCGAAGAAGGTCAGGTTGATGCGGTTCTTGGCGACCTGCCCCGTGGCCAGGCCGACGAAGTACCGGGTCTCGATCAGCGACGCCGTGTCGAGGTCGACCTGGGCGCCTTCGACCGCCGCGGCCAGGATGGCCCGCTCGGCCGGGGCCGGTGCGCCGCTCGTGCGGCGGCGCAGCGTCGACGACAGAGCGGTGAGCTGGACGGCCAGCGGCCCACCGGCGGGCGTGCCGCCCGGGATCGCGAAGCCGGGGGCGTCCCAGGGCTGCAGGGCGTCGCGATGTGCGGCGATCCAGGCGACGGCCCGCGGGACGAGGTCGGCGCTGTCGGCGACGACCTCGTCGACCAGACCGAGGTCGAGCGCCGCGCGAGGGGTGTGGCGCGTGCCGGGCAGCAGCACCGTGTCGAGCGCGCGGGTGACCCCGAGCAGGCGGGTGGTGCGGACCACGCCGCCGCAGGCGGGCAGCAGCCCCAGCCCGACCTCGGGCAGGCCGATCCGGTTGCCTGGCGCGTCGGCGACGATCCGGTGGTGCGTCGCCAGCGCGAGCTCGAGCCCGCCGCCGAGAGCGGCGCCGTTGACCGCGGCGACGACCGGGCGGCCGAGCGACTCCAGCGCGCGCAGCTGCGCCTTGATGTGGCCGAGGTGTGCGGTGAAACGCGCGGCGTCTTCCGGCCGTAGCGCGACGAGCTCGTTGAGGTCGCCGCCGGCGAAGAACGTCGGCTTCGCCGAGGTGAGCACGACACCGGCGATCTCGTCGCGCCGGTCGCGCAGGCGTGTGACGGTTTCGGTCAGGGCGGCGACGAACGCCGGGGTCAGGGTGTTGGCGGACTGGGTGGGGTCGTCCATGGTGAGGACGACGACGCCGTCCGGCCGGGTCTCCCATCGGATGATCTCGGTGCTGGTCATGGTGGTGGCTCCTCCACTTTGATGCGGACCCTAAAGCCGCTCGATGATCGTGGCGATGCCCATGCCGCCGCCGACGCAGAGCGTGACGAGCGCGTGCCGCGCCTCGCGGCGCTCGAGTTCGTCGAGGACGGTGGAGACGAGCATGGCTCCGGTGGCGCCGAGTGGGTGCCCCATCGCGATCGCCCCGCCGTTGACGTTGACCTTCTCTTCGGGTAGCCGCAGGTCCTTCATCCACTTGAGGACGACGGACGCGAACGCCTCGTTGAGCTCGAACAGGTCGATGTCGTCGAGCTCCATCCCGGCGTTGGCCAGCACCTTGCGGGTGGCCGGCTCCGGGCCCGTGAGCATGATCGTGGGGTCGGACCCGGTGATCGCTGTCGCGACGACGCGCCCGCGCGGCTGCAGCCCGAGGTCGCGTCCGGCCCTTTCGTTGCCGAGCAGGACGAGCGCGGCGCCGTCGACGATGCCGGAGGAGTTGCCGCCGGTGTGTATGTGGTCGACGTGTTCGAGCCAGTGGTATTTCTGGAGGGCGACGGCGTCGTACCCCAGACTCTGTCCGGGCTTCTCGAACGACGGGGTCAGCGTGGCAAGCGCCGCGACGGTCGAGCCCGGCCGGCGGTGTTCGTCGTGGTCGAGGATCGTCACGCCGTTGCCGTCGGTCACGGGGACGACGGAGCGCTTGAACCGGCCCTCGCGCCACGCGACGTCGGCGCGTTGCTGCGAGCGCACGGCGTAGGTGTCGACGTCTTCGCGGGCGAACCCCTCGATGGTGGCGATCAGGTCGGCGCCGATGCCTTGCGGCACGAAGTAGTGGTCGTAGGTGGTCGTGGGGTCGGTGAACAGCGGCCCGCCGTCCGACAGCATGGGCACGCGCGACATCGACTCGACCCCGCCGGCCAGGACCAGCCTGTCCCACCCGGAGCGGACCTTGGCGGCGGCGAGGTTGGTCGCTTCCAGCCCGGACGCGCAGAACCGGTTGACCTGGACCCCGGCGACGGTGTCGGGCAGGCCGGCGACCAGTGCGACGGCCTTGGCTATATCGCCGCCCTGGTCGCCGAGGGGAGTGACGACGCCGAGCACGATGTCGTCGATGTAGGCCGGGTCGAGGCCGGGAAGGCGGGAACGGAGCTCGGCGATGAGGCCGGCGACGAGGTCGACCGGTTTCGTGCCGTACAGCGAACCCTTCTTCCCCTTTCCGCGCGGGGTGCGGATCGCTTCGTAGATATAGGCCTCGTCGGTCATGACGTGATCTCCAATCTGTTACTGCGCCGAGGTCAGGACCGCGAGCGCCGCGCTGCGCAGCAGCTCGCGCAGCTGCTGCTCGGACAGGCCGGCGGAGTGCTGCAAAGTGGACTGGATGGCACCGATCGCGCAGTGGACGACGGTGCGGGCGGTGGGGTCGTCGAGCTCTGGGCGCAGCTCCTGCAGCAGGTGGACCCACTCCTCGAGATACAGGCGCTGTTTGCGGCGCAGGCTGCGCCGGTCGACCTCGGGGAGGTTGGCGATCTCGCGGAAGTAGACCTGGGCGACGGCGCGGTCGGCGACGACGAAGTCGATCTGCCCGTCGATCAGGTGGGTGAGCGTGTCGAGCGGGTCCGCCTGCCGGTCGGCGGCCAGCCGCTGGCCCTCGCCGAGCAGCCGGTCGATGACCCGATCGAACATCGCGACCAGCACAGCGGTCTTGCTGTCGTAGTGCCGGTAGATGGCCGACGCCGTGATGCCGACCGCGTCGCCGATGTCTTCCATCGAGACAGAGTGGAAACCGTTGCTGGCGACGAGGTCCGCCGCGGCGGTGAGGATCCGCTGCTTGCGGGCGGGATCGCGCGTGCGGGCGGGGTGCTTCGGCGCGGGTTCCTCTGCCGTGCGCGGCACGGTGCCACCTTTCTCGGCAACGCTCATCGCGGTGCTCCCTGCGTCTGCTCATGGATCGGATCTTGCCCCACGCCGTCGGGTAGGAGGTGCGTGGGGACGTCGACGTGGCGGGCCCGCAGGTATTCGCCGAGGCCTTTGGCCTGCGGGTCGGGTCGGGTGGCGTCGGCGACGCCATTGCCGAGCAGACCGGTCACGACGAAGTTGACGGCGAGCAGATTGGGGAGCTCGTAGCGCTCGACCGGAAGGGTGGCCGCCTCGGTGAGCAGCTCCCGGAACCGGTCGACGGTGAGGGTGTCGCGCGCAGCGTGACCCGGTGGGTCACCACGTCGGCGGGGACCAGGGCCGGCCAGTAGACGCCGAACTCGTTGGCGTCGGTCGGCGGCGTCGTGGTGTGGAACCCGGCGTAGCCGCCGAGGAACAGCTCGACCGCGGCGTTGGAGAACCGTCGCCCGACGCGGTCGCGGTCGCGGTCCTTGACCGTGATGTGTAGATGGGCGGTCGCCTGCGGGTTGGTGGGGGCGTCGGGCCGGTCGAAGCGGAGCAACCGGACGTCCACCTCCTCGAACTGGTCTTTGCCGCCGAGCACGTCGAACAGCTGCGCCTCGGCCCGGGCGGCCTTCGTCTCGACGTCCAGCCCGGTCAGCACGAGCGTCATCGCGTTGCGGTAGCCGCCGACGTAGGTGAGGGCGACCTTCAGTTGGCCGCTGGGGGCGCGGCCGCGGGTGCCGCTGATGCGTACCCGGTCCGGGTCTTCCTGGGTGAGCCGGACGGTGTCGAAGTGGGCGACGACGTCGGGGTTGGCGTAGGCGGGGCTTGCGATCTCGTAGAGCAGCTGGGCGGTGACGGTGCCGACCGAGACGGCTCCGCCGGTCCCAGCGTGTTTGGTGATCACCGCGGATCCGTCGGCGTGCACCTCGGCGATGGGGTAGCCGGGGCTACGCGGGTCGCTGATCTCCTCGGGCCACGGGTAGTTGCCGCCGGTGGCCTGCGGGCCGCACTCGATCACGTGGCCGGCGGCGACCGCGCCGGCGAGGCGGTCGACGTCGGTCTGGTCCCAGCCGTGCCACCAGGCCGCCGGGCCGACCACGAGCGACGCGTCGGTGACGCGCGGGCAGATCACGATGTCGGCGCCGGCGGAGAGCGCGTCGGCGATGCCCCACCCGCCCAGGTAGGCGTTGGCGGTCGCGGGCACGACGCCGCAGCCGCGCAACGGCCGGCCCGTGTCGAGATGGGCCAGGTCGTGACCGGCCGCCAGCAGCTCGTCGAGCCGGCCGGCGAGGTTGTCGCCGTCGATCCAGGCGATCCGGGGTGCGAGGCCGAGCCGGCCGGCGAGGGTGTGGACACGGTCGGCGAGGCCGGACGGGTTGAGGCCGCCGGCGTTGACGACGACGCGGATGCCCCGGTCGAGGATGGTGCCGAGCACCTCTTCGAGCTGGGTCAGGAAGGTGCGGGCGTAGCCGGTCGAGGGGTCCTTCCGCTTGGCCTTCCAGAGGATGAGCATGGTGAGCTCGGCGAGGTAGTCGCCGGTGACGACGTCGACGGGGCCGCCGTCGACCATCTCGCGCATCGCGGCGTGCCGGTCGCCGTAGAAGCCGGAGACGTTGGCGATCCGCACCGGCCGGCTCATCGGGGACCCGTTCTCGGCGGCGTGGGGAACGACCTGGCAGGTCGCGGGTCGGTGGCGGCGCCGGCGAACGCCTGCGCGATGGCGATCCAGGCCGTCGCGGTCGACCCGTGTACGGACAGGCTGGTGTCGGCGACGTTGCGGCGCTGGGTGACCACGAGGCAGAAGTCGAGCGCCCGGCCGGTGACGCGGTCGTCGGCGATGTCCGGTCCCCACGTCCAGGTCTCGCCACCGGGCCCGGTGAGCTCGACGCGCACGGTGGTGTCCGGGACGGGCCGGCCGCGCAGCCGGAAGCAGAACGCGAGCGTCCGTACGCCGAGGTCGGCGACGTGCCGCAGCCGCGCGGTGTCAGCCGGCGGCACACCCAGGGTGTCCCGGACGTCCTGCCCGTGTGCCCATGTCTCCATGCGCCGCCCGGTGGCCGACGAGGCGATACCCATGTCGGGGCCGTACCAGGGCAGCCGCGTTGCCGGGTCGGCGTCGCGGTAGGCGGCCAGCAGGCGCTCGCGCGATTGCCGCAGCCAGCCGAGGCCGGCGGCGCCGGTGAGGTGGCGGTGCCGCGCGGCGACGACGTCGGGGAACGCGTCGCCGAGGGCGGACAGCTCGCGGCGCTGCGCCACGAAGCGGGCCGCGTCCTGGATGGCCAGCAGCGTCGCGTCGTCGAAGAAGGCCAGGTGGGTGACCTGGTCGAGCACGCTCCAGCCCGCCGCGGGCGTGGCGCGGGGCCAGTCGTCGTCGGCCAATCCGCCCAGCAGCTCGTCGAGGGCGTGCGTCTCGGCCGCCAGGTCGGCGACGATCGTCTCGATCACCGATGTCTTCCGCGGGTCGGTGGCTTCGCGCGACGCGGTCGTGCTCATCAGCGCCCCTCCCATACGGGCCGTCGCTTGTCCCGGAAAGCGGCCGGGCCTTCTTGCGCGTCGCGGCTGGTGTAGACGGGTGCCCAGATCCGTTCGGCCTGCTCGTAGGCGGTGCGGAGCGGATGGTCGGCCACCAGCCGGACGGTCTGCTTGGCGGCCCGCACCGACAGCGGGGCGTTGCCGGCGATGCGCAGCGCCAGTCGTTGGACGTGCTCGCGCAGCTCGTTGTCGGGCACGACGTGGTTGACCAGCCCGATCCGTTCGGCGCGCACGGCGTCGACGAGGTCACCGGTGAGCAGGATCTCCATCGCGACGCGCGGCGGGACGAGCCACGGCAGCGGCGTGGCCCACGGCGCACCGCGGCCGACCTTCACCTCGGTGACCGCGAACCGGGCGGACTCGGCGGCGACGCAGAGGTCGCATATCTGGGCGAGGAGGAAGCCGCCGGCGAGTGCGGGCCCGTTGACCGCGGCGATGGTGGGCTTGGGGACGTCGATGTTGCGGCCGAACTGCGGCAGGAAGTCCGGTGGCGGCACGCGCAGGCCGCTCTCGGCCATCTCCTTGAGGTCGCCGCCCGCGCAGAACGCGCTGCCGGCGCCGGTGAGGACCAGCACCTTCGCGGTGTCGTCGGCGTTGAACCGCGCGACGGCCGCGAACAGCCCCTCCCGCATCGCCGTGTCGAGGGCGTTGCGGGCCTCCGGACGGTTGAGCGTGAGCCAGGCGACGCCGTCGACGACGTCGTAGCGCACCGCCTGTTCACTCATCGTCGGTGCCTTCGACGACGGCGAGAACGGTGCCCTGGTCGACCGACTGCCCGAGCGTGGCGGCGAGCGTCGTGACGGTGCCGTCGTGGGGCGCGACGACGGAGTGCTCCATCTTCATCGCCTCCAGCACGACGAGGATCTGGCCGGCCCGCACGGCGTCGCCGGCGCGCGTCTCGACGCGCACGACGGTCCCCGGCATCGGCGCCAGGAGCGACCCGGTGGCGGCCTCCGAGACCGGCTCGGGGAAACGCGGCAGCTCGAGCAGCGTGGTGGCGCCGAGCGGCGAGTCGGCGTAACGGAGGTCGCCCGCGCGCTCGACGCGGATCCGGCGGCGGCGACCGGCGACCTCGACGTCGACGTCGTGTGGGCCGCACTCGTGGACGAGCACGGCGCCCAGGTCGGATCCGTCGACAGTCGCCTCGACCCGGGCGCCGGCGATCCGGTAGTCGACGGCCAGCGGCCGGCCCGCGGACTCGTAGGTGACCCGCTGCGGGCCGTTGGGCACGTTGCGCCAACCGGAGGGCAGCGTGGCCAGCACCGTGGCGCGGTCGCGGCCGGCCGCCTGGTCGGCGAGGGCTGTCGCGAGGGCGTGCAGGCGGTCGCGGGTGGGGTCGCGCCGGACGAGGTCGGCGGGATCGTGGCGGGTCAGGTAGCCGGTGTCGATCGCGCTGTCGAGGAACTCCTGTTCGCGCAGGATGCCGACGAGCAGGTCCCGGTTGGTGACGACGCCGTGTAGCCGCGCCTCGGCCAGCGTGCGGGCCAGCAGGCGGGCAGCCTGCTGGCGGCTCGGCGCGTGGGCGATCACCTTGGCCAGCATCGGGTCGTAGTAGACGCTCACCTGACTTCCGCGCTGGACACCCGCGTCGACCCGTACGCCCGGCAGGGACGGTAGCTCGAACCGGTGCAGCGTGCCCGTGGCCGGCAGGTAGCCAGCTGCGACGTCCTCAGCATATAGACGAGCCTCGACGGCATGGCCGCTGATGGCGGGATGCAGCGCGGCCGGCGGCAGGGCCTCGCCCTCGGCGACGGCGAGTTGCAGCGCGACGAGGTCGAGACCGGTGACCAGCTCGGTGACGGGGTGCTCCACCTGCAGCCGGGTGTTGACCTCCAGGAAGAAGAACTCGCCGGCGGCGTCGAGGATGAACTCGACCGTGCCCGCGCCGACGTAGCCGATCGCCTTGGCCGCCGCCACTGCGGCGGCGCCCAGCTCGGCGCGGAGCGCTTCGTCGACGGCGGGGGGAGGGCGCCTCTTCGATGATCTTCTGGTAACGGCGCTGGATGGAGCATTCGCGCTCGAACAGGTGGACGACGTGACCGTGGCTGTCGGCGAAGATCTGGACCTCGATGTGGCGCGGACGCCGGACCAGCCGCTCGACGAAGACGGTGCCGTCGCCGAAGGCGCTGGCCGCCTCGCGCCGGGCCGACGCGACGGCGTCGACCAGGCCGCCGGGATCGGTCACCACCCGCATGCCGCGGCCGCCGCCACCGAAGGCCGCCTTCACCAGCGCCGGGAAGCCGACCTCCGTCGCGACCCGTGCGGCGAGGTCGGCGGGCAGGTCGTCGTCGATGGTGATGCCGGGCAGCACCGGCACGCCGGCCTCGGCCATGAGCGCCTTGGCGGCCGTCTTCGACCCCATCGCGCGGATCGCGGCGGGCGGCGGGCCGACGAAGGTGAGGCCCGCGGTCGCGCATGCCTCGGCGAAGTCGGCGTTCTCGGAGAGGAAACCGTAGCCGGGATGGATCGCCCGCGCGCCGGTGGCCAATGCCGCCTCGATGACCGCGTCGCCGCGCAGGTAGGTCTCGGCCGCGGTCCGGCCGGGCAGCGCAACGGCTTCGTCGGCCTCCCGGACGAACGGCGCCCCGGCGTCCGGCTCGGAGAAGACGGCGACCGTCGCGATGTCGAGGGCGCGCGCCGTGCGGATGACGCGGGAGGCGATCTCGCCGCGGTTGGCGATCAGGAGCTTCGTGACGCGTGTCATCGGCTTCGCGTCCTCCTACATCCGGAAGACGCCGAAGCCGCGGCGCCCCTCGATGCGCTGTGAATGGGTCGCTGACAACGCGATCCCGAGCACGCTGCGCGTGTGTCTGGGGTCGATCACGCCGTCGTCGTAGAGGCGCGCGGTGGTGAAGAACGCGTGCGACTCGCGCTCGATCTGCGCCTCGATCTGCTGGCGCCGCTCGTCGTCGGCGCGCTCGTCGAACGCGCGCCCGGCGGCGTGCGCGGCCTGCCGTCCCACGATCGACAACACCCCGGCCAGCTGCTGCGCGCCCATCACCCCGAGGCGGGCGTTGACCCAGGCGAACATCAGGCGGGGGTCGTAGGCGCGGCCGGACATGCCGTAGTTGCCCGCGCCGAACGAGGCGCCGATGTTGACCGTGATGTGGGGGACGGCGCTGTTGGCGACAGCGTTGATCATCTTGGCGCCATCTTTGATGATGCCGCCCTGCTCGTAGGCCGTGCCGACCATGTAGCCGGTGGTGTTCTGCAGGAAGAGCAGCGGCGTGTCGGTCTGGTTGGCCAGCAGGATGAACTCGGCCGCCTTCTTCGCCTCGTCGCTGAAGAGCACCCCGCGGTGGTTGGCGAGGATCCCCACGGGGAACCCGTGCACCGACGCCAATCCGGTCACCAGGCTCCGACCGTAGCGGGGCTTGTATTCGCTGAACCGTGAGCCGTCGACGACGCGGGCCAGGATCTCGCGGGGGTCGACGGGGACGCGGAAGTCGGCGGGCGTGATGCCGAGCAGCTCCTCCGGGTCGTAGAGCGGTTCGTCGGCCGGGCGGCTGGGCCCCGGGCCGAGCTTGCGCCATCCCAGGTCGGCGACGATCTGCCGGCCGATCCGGATGCAGTCGCGCTCGTCGACGGCGAACTGGTCCGAGAGCCCGGAGACCTCCGAGTGCATCCGGGCCCCGCCGAGCTCTTCGTCGTCAGCGTCTTCGCCCGTGGCCACCTTCACCAGCGGCGGCCCGCCGAGGAACACCTTGGCCTGCCCGTCGACCAGCACCGCGTGGTCGCACATGCCGGGCACGTAGGCGCCGCCGGCGGTCGAGTTGCCGAACACCAGCGCGACGGTGGGAACCGCGTCAGCCGACAGCTGGGTCAGTTTCTGGAAGATCTTCCCGGCGTCGACGAACAGGTCCGACTGGGTCGGCAGGTCAGCGCCCCCGGACTCGACCAGGTAGACGACCGGCAGCCGGTTGACTCGGGCGATGTCGAGCGCCCGGAGGTTCTTCTTGAGCGTGAAGGGGTTCATCGCTCCGCCGCGCACCGTCGGGTCGTGTGCCAGGATCACGCACTCCACGCCGGACACGACACCGATCCCCGTCAGGATGCTGGCTCCGACGGTGAACTCGCTGCCCCACGCCGCCAACGACGACAGCTCCAGAAACGGTGTGTCGCGGTCGAGCAGCAGCTCGAGACGCTCGCGGACCAGGAGCCGCCCGCGGTCGTGATGGCGTCGCGCGTATCGCTCGCCACCGCCGGCGCGGACGAGGTCGAGCTGCCGGTCCAGCTCCGCCAGCGCGTCCAGATGCGCCCGGCGGTTGGCCTGGTAGGTCTCGTCGGTCGTGTCGACGCTGGACGTCAGTGCGGACATCGTCGCCTTTCCCGGTGAAGCGGTGGCGGGCGTCGAGCGACCCGCCTACCGCTCATGTTAGTTAATGACGATTCACTTCGCTAGTCGTTACGCGGAAGGCGGTGTGCTGACGACAAGGGCGAAGGCGCGATTCTCGACAGGCCCGGCCCGGTCAATGGAGATGTACTTCTGCTCGGTGTACTCGTCCAGGGCGTCCGGGCCGCCCTCGCGGCCGAGGCCGCTCTGCTTGTAACCGCCGAACGGGTAGTGGGGGTTGATGACGTGCCAGTCGTTGACGTACACCATCCCGGCCTCCAGCCGGCGCGCCACGTCGAGCGCCCGCTCCTCGTCGCGACCCCAGACGCCGGCGGAGAGCCCGTACGTGGTGTCGTTGGCGATGGCGACGGCCTCATCGACGGTGTCGTAGGTGAGGACGGTGAGCACCGGGCCGAACACCTCGTCCCGGGCGATGGTCATGTCGTTGGTGACGCCGGTGACGATCGTCGGCTCGATCCAGTTGCCCACCCGGTATGGATCCCCCTCCGGAACGCCGCCGCCGACGAGCGCGGTGGCGCCCTGCGCCTTGGCGCCGTCGAGATAGGCGAGGATGCGCTGCTGCTGGTCGCGGGTGATCACCGGGCCGACGTCTGTGGCCGGGTCGAGCGGGTCGCCCACGGTCAGCGTCCGTGCCCGCGCGGCGAGCAGGTCCAGGAACTCGTCCTTGATGCTGTTGGGGACCAGCAAGCGGGTTCCGGCCTCGCAGGCCTGCCCGTTGTTGGCCATCGCGGCGAAGAGGGACCCGTCGATGGCCACCGAGAGGTCGGCGTCGTCGAGGATGATGTTGGGCCCCTTCCCGCCGAGCTCGAGGGTGACCCGCTTGATGGTTTCGGCCGCCCGGCGGAGGATGGCCTTCCCGACCGCGGTCGAGCCGGTGAAGGCGACCTTCCGCACATCGGGGTGCCCGCTCAGGTAGGCGCCCACGGGCTCGCCGTCGCCGACGACCACGTTGAGCACGCCCTTGGGCAGGCCGGCCGCTTCGAGCTCCTTCGCGACCTCCAGCGCGAGCAACGGGGCGTGCTCGTCCGGCTTGAGCACGACGGTGTTGCCCGCCGCGAGGGCGGGGGCGATCTTCCAGACGATCACCAGCAACGGGATGTTCCACGGCACGATCGCCGCGACCACACCGAGCGGTTCGCGCCGCAGGATGCCTTCCGCGGGGAGCGGGCCGATCGCCGGCCCGGGCTTCTCGAACTCGTAGCTCTTGGCGAGCTCGGCCAGATACTGCAGCTGGGCGATCGAGAGTCCGAGGTGGAGGGTGGACGTTATGCGGATCGTCGCGCCGTTCTCGCGGGTCTGGAGCGCGGCGAGCTCGCCGGTCCGCGCGGCCAGCCGGGCGGCGACCGTCGCGAGCAGGTCGGCGCGCTCCTCGGGCGGCTTGCCGCGCCAGACGCCGGACTCGTGCGCCGCCTTGGCGGCCGCGACCGCCCGGTCGACGTGTGCCGTGTCAGCCTTGGCGACGGTGGCTACGAGTTCGTCGGTGGCGGGGCTGCGGATCTCGTACCGTTCGCTGGTGTCGATCCATTCGCCGTCGACGAACAGCCGGTAGTGGGGGACAGTCATGGTCTTCTCCTCGATCGATGGCGGGGCGGTCACGGGCCGCCCAGGACGTGGTAAGCGCTGCGGTAGTAGAGCAGCGGCCGGGGATCGCCCTGTGCGGCCAGCGACTCGACCCGGCAGGTGACGATGTGGTGGTCGCCGCCGTCGTGGCGCTCGTGAGGCCGCACCTCGATGTGGGCGGCAGCCTCGTCGAGCGCGGGGGCGCCGTGTGCGGTCGGGGTCCAGCGCACGCCCGCGAACCGGTCCGCGCCGCGCCGGGCGAACGCCTCCGACAGCTCGCCCTGATGGCTGCTCAGGACGTTGACACAGAGGTACGGAGCGCGCGCGAGCACCGGCCAGGACGTCGAGGTCTTCGCCGGGCAGAACAGCACCAGCGGCGGGTCGAGCGACAGCGCGGTGAACGACTGGCAGGTCATGCCGGCGGGGCGGCCCTCGACGACGCCGGTGATGACCACGACCCCGCTCGCGAAGTGTGACAACACCCTGCGGAACCGCGCCGCGTCGACCCCGGTCCCGGGCACCGGCGGCGCGTTCATCAGCCGACCTGCCGGGACCGGCCGGCCCAGAACGGGGCCCGCAGCGACTTCTTGTCCACCTTGCCGGCCGGGTTGACCGGCAGGGCCTCGGCGAACACCATCGTCTTGGGCGCCGACACGCTGCCCAGCTGCCGCTTGACGGCGGCGCTCAGCTCGTCGGTCTCGACCTGTGCGCCCTCGCGCAGCACGACGACCGCGTGGACGGCCTCGCCCCACTTCGGGTGCGGCACGCCGATGACGGCCGCCTGGGCGACGGCGGGATGGGCGAGCAGCGCGTCCTCGACCTGCCGCGGGAAGACGTTGAAGCCGCCGCTGACCACCATGTCCCGTTTGCGGTCGACGATGTAGAGGAAGCCGTCCTCGTCGAGGTAGCCGATGTCGCCGGTGTGGACCCAGCCGTCGCGCAGGGCCTCGCTGTTCCGGGAGGCGTCGACGTAGCCGAGCATCTGTCCGAGCTGACGGGAGCAGATCTCCCCGATCTCACCGACCGGAAGTGGGCGGTCCCGCTCGTCCTGGATGGTGACGGCCACGTACGGGATGGGCCGTCCCGCCGACGCCAGGCGCTTGCGACCGAGATCGCTGTCGACCCGGTGCTCCTCCTTGCGCAGACAGGACACGTAGCCCGGATCGGTGCCGGCGTAGGTCTGTACGAAGATCGGCCCGAAGGCGGCGAGTGCCTCCTTGAGCCTGTCGGGGGCGATCGGGGACCCCGCGTAGATCATCGTCTGCAGCGAGGAGAGGTCGGCCGCCGTCCGGCGCGGATGGTCGAGGAGCAGGTAGACGATCGTGGGGACGACGGCGGTGGCGGTGACCCGCTCGCGTTCGATGGTCGTGAGCAGGCCGTCGACGTCGAGCCCCGGCAGCATGACGTTGGTGCCGCCTCGGATGAACGTCGGCATCACGAAGATCTGCGTGAAATGCGTCAGGGGCGCGCCGTGGGCGAAGACCTCGCCCGGGCGGGTGTCGCCGATCTCCAGACCGGCGGTGATGCTGTAGTGGGCCCAGGTGAAGTGGGAGTTGACCACGCCTTTCGGCTCTCCGGTGCTGCCTGAGGTGAACAACACGTACGCTTCGTCGTGCTCGTGTACGCGGACCGACGGTGAGGTGTCGGGCTGGGCGTCGAAGTGCGCCCGGTAGTCCACGGTCCCCGCGGGGCCGGAGCCGCCGAGCCGGATCACGTTCTTCAGCCCGGGCAGGCCGGCGACGAGTTCGCGGGCGACCTCGTCGTAGTCGGCGTGGTAGATGAGAGTGGTCGCCCCGGTCTGGTCGAGGTTGGCGCGCTGCGTCGCGGCCGGGGCGCGGGTGGGCATCTGCACCAGCGTCGCGCCGGCCTTCCAGATGCCGTGCTGGGTCGGGATGAACTCGAGCACGTTGGGCAGGAGCAGCCCGATCCGCTCTCCGGGTGTGACGCCGAGCGCGCCGAGGCCGTTGGCGACCCGGTTGGCCCACTGCTGCATCTGCCGGTAGGTGAGCGACCGGCCCTGGTCGCGGATCGCGGTGCGGTCGGCGTAGTAGAGACAGACCCGGTCGAAGACCTCGGGAAGGGTTCCCCACATCATAACCTCCAGTGCGTCATCGAGGAGTACGCGGCGCGGCGGTGGGCCCCGCGACGCGCGCGGCGGGTTGGTGGTGGCCGCCGACGCCAACGCCCGCCGTGCGTGCTCGAGCTCGTCGACGAGGCGCCGCACCAGGACGGCGACAGGCACGACGTCGGCGGCGCCGGACACGGAGTGACCGGCCGCCCAGACGCCGCGCTGGGCGAGCAGCCGGTCGACCGAGAAGTCTTCGGCCGGTCGCGCCGAGGGCTCGATGCCGTGCATCCAGGCGGTGAGGACGTTGGCGGCCAGGCCCGTCACCTGGGTGGAGGTCGTGACGTCGTCCAATGTCGCCGCAACCACCGCGGCGCGGTAGTCCGGTGACGCGAGGCTCTCGCTGGTAGCGATGAAGCGCGTGCCCAGGTAGCAGAGATCGGCCCCGAGCACCTGGGCCGCGAGGATCCCCGCCCCGTCGCTGACCCCTCCCGCGAGCACGACGACGCCGTCGTAACGCTGACGCACCGCGCGCAGGAAAGCGAACGGGTTCGCCCAGCCGGTCTGGCCCCCGGCGCCGGCGGTGAGCAGCACGACGCCGTCGACCCCGCTGTCGACCGCGCGCCCGACGTGGCGCAGGCTGGCGACGTCAGCGAGCACGGCGACCCCGGCGTCGTGCAGCGGGCCCACGACCTGGCGCGGCGAGCCCACGCTGGTGATCACCAGCTCGACACCGCCGCGGACGACGGCCCGGAGGTCGTCGGCGAGCCGGGCGTTGCTGGCGTGGACGACGAGGTTGGCCGCGACCGGAGCCGGCCGTACGCCGGGCGGCGCCAGGGCGGCGGCGCGTTCGCGGATCCGATCCAGCCACGACGCGAGATCGGTCGGGTTCGCGGCGTTGTGGGTGGGGAACGCGCCGATGACACCGGCGGCGCAGGCCGCGGCCACCAGATCTGGACCGGAGACGTCGGTCATCGGCGCCGCCAGGGCGGGCAGGCGGAGGCGGTCTCGCCACTCAGGCGGCAGCATGGTGTCTCGGCGCGTTCAGCACGGGCTTCGGCCTCGGGTCACGACGCCGGCGCGAGCGCGCTCGGGTCGAAGTCGGCTTCCCAGTACGCCGGGGTCAGCACCGGCAGGCCGAGCCGCTGGAATACGGGTACGTCGTTCCAGAAGGTCGACTCGCGAGTGATCTTCCCGTCGGCGTCGAGCTGGTGCCAGGTTTGGCCGCGGGTCGACAGCGTCTGCCCGCCGGTCGGCACGCCGCGGAACTCCGCCAGGCGCTCGCCTGTCCACTTCCAGAGGATCGCGACCGCGCGGCTACCGTCGAGACCGGCGGCCTCGACGACGGCCAGGATCTCGAAGCGGTGGATCCCGAGGCCGTTGTCCGGATCACTGTTGGCGAACGGTGCGATGCGCTCGCGGAGCTGCCCCTTGTCGGTGGCGGTGTCGAAGACGTGGTCGACGTCGCGGCGGTCGTCGTAGAGCAGGTCGTCGACGTAGAGCGCGATAGTGGCGTCGGTGTCGCTGGTGATCAGCGTCGTCCACCGCTCGGCGTGCTCCCGGTCGAGGTCTACGTGTTGTCCGCCGTTCCATGCGGTATCGCCGGCGCGATGTACGCGCACAGCGTCCGCTATCTCGCCCCGACGGTGTTCAACTTCGACCTCGTCCTCGTGATCATCGGCGGCGTGTTCCTCGGCGGTGTCGGGACCATGTGGGGGCCGGTCATCGGCGTGGCCCTGTTCCAGACGATCAGCCTTTGGATCGGACCCTTCAGCGTCTACAACCAGCTCTTCCTCGGCCTCGCCGTCCTCACCACCGCCGTGGCGTTCAAGGGCGGCATCGTCGGGGTCTCGCGACGGCTTTCGACGCGCCTCCGCCCGCCCAAGGCGGCGGCTGAACCCGCTGCGGAGGCGTCCGCCGCGAGCACCGAGGTGGTGGACCGCATCGGATCGAGCTTCCAGCCCGCCGGTTTGCGCGTCGCCGGAGTCGAGAAGCAGTTCGGCGGAAACCGTGTACTCGCAGGCATCGACCTGGAGGTGCCCGCCGGGCAAATGGTCGGGTTCGTCGGCGCCAACGGCTCTGGCAAGACCACTCTGCTCAACATCATCAGCGGGTTCGTGCCACCCGACGGCGGCACTGTCCACATCGGCCGCCAGCACGTGACCGGCATGGCCAGCCATCGCGTGGCGGTCAACGGGCTGGCCCGGACGTTCCAGGTGCCCCAGCTCGTCGACGATCTCACCGTGGTCGAGAACATCGAGCTCGGTGAGATCGGGCTCGGTAGACAGCAGGTGCTGGACGGGGCTGCTGCGGCCGCTGGGTTTCGCGCGGCGCGACCGTGCGCGCGCCGACCGCGCCGTGGCGATCGCGCGCTTCCTCGGGTTCGACGACACCGTCATGGACACTGCGGTGGACAGACTGCCGCTCGGGCTCAAGCGCATCACGGAGATCGGCCGAGCGCTCGCCGCCGACGCGCCGATCGTCTGCCTGGACGAGCCGGCGGCCGGTCTGAGCGATGCGGAGCGCGTCACGCTGGGCGTCGCGCTGGACCGGCTGACGCACGAGGGGCGGACGGTCCTGCTCATCGAACACCATCTTCGCTTCGTGCTCGAACACTGCCGGCGTGTCGTCCTGCTGGACCGCGGCCGGATCACCGCCGAAGGCGACACGGCGGACCAGGCGACCTGGGACCCGCGACTCACCGACTACTTCGGAACATTCCTCCTCGATGTCGCCGAGGAGCCGACCGAAAGGGGCCCCGCAGATGGGAAACCAGTCGACCAGCGACGCTAGGCTCGAGGCGCTCGCGTCCGAGTTCTTCGAACGGTGGCGAATCGGAGACCTCGATTTCGTCGAGAAGTCCTTCGCCCCCGATGGCGTCCTGCGCATTCCCGCGTTGGGTCTGGAAGGGACGTTCGGCCAGCTGCGCCCGAAGCTGGCGGCACAGTCGACACACGTGGGAGCGCACACCCACGACGCGGTGGAGACGATCGCCCGTTCCCCCGATCTCGTCGTGCGCCGGCACGTCTCCCGCTGGTCGGACCCGGACGGCGAACCTCGGTACGCGGAGGTGTGCTGCGTGCTGCGGTTCGACGGCGACGGACGGGTGGCCGCGATGGAGGAGCATGTGCGTTTCGACGAGCATCCCGACCTGCGCGCCCGCGCGCTCGCGACCGTGCAAGCGCACGTCGACTCCGAGTTCACCAACGACGTCGACCAGATCATGCCGACGATCAGCACCCGCGATGTGTTCTTCCCGATCGTCACGACGGGTCGGGACGATCGATACGAGGTCGACATGATCGTCGACACACCGGTGGCGCGGCAGTACTACCGCAACACCCGTGATCTCTACGACGTGCTGTCGTCGGTCCATGTCAACGGGATCGCATCGGACTGGTACACGGTCCGGGCAAGCGTCGGACGACTGGCGCTGCGGCCCGGCACGCCGTTCGGACATCCGGGACTCGAGGTGGACAACCCCTCTGTCGTCGTCTTCCCGGTCGCTGACGACGGCATCATCGGCGAGATCCTGTGGACGAAGTACGACTTCGGCGACGTCGTGAACGCGGCAGCCGACGGAAGGCCGATCACGGTCCAAGGCCCGGATCCGGACCGGTCGCGTGCCAACGCCGAAAGGCTCAAGGAATGGATCGCCGCACGCGCACGCGGCGACATCGCGACCCTCGAGACGCTGATGGCCGACAAGTGCTGCCTGGTGGCAAAGGTCGTCGACGCGGCCCACCAGACTCTCGAGCTGCACTCCGTCACCGACCGGTCGATGTTGGTGCGTCACCTCCGCGACGAGCCCGTGCCGCAGAACCTGAAGGTCCTGACGCAGCTGGTGACCGACTGGTACGCCGTCGTCGAATTGCGCCTCCGCCACGGCGTGGACGGCCCCACCCGCCGACGGATCATGATCGTCCCGTTTGCCGCCGACGGCCGGATCGTCGGCGAGCTCGCGTACTCGCTTCAAATCGCGCAATAGGCTCAACGGGAGAAAACCATGCAATACAGTCTCGCCAACGCCAAGGAATGGGCGCGCGCGACCCTCCGCGACTACTTCGTCACGACGACCATGCCGTTCCGGCCCGACCTCTCGATCGACGAGGCGGGCATGCGGGCGAACGTCGAGCACATCCTGTCCCTCGCGTCCACCGGCGGCGTCTACGTCGGCTCGATCTACCAGGAGTTCACGGCGCTCACCCTCGGCGAGCGCAAGCGCGTGTCGGAGATCGCGCTCGAGACGGTCGCAGGTCGTGTCCCGGTCATGGTCGGCATCAGCGGAAACTGCGTCGCGGACGTCGTCGACCTCGCCCATCACGCCCGGGAGCACGGCGCCGACCTGGTGATGCTGTGGCCGCCGACGTTCGGGCTGCGCA
>Ga0164243_10004245_pt1 | contig 22565 bp, 20 predicted proteins | sample OricompcompostOP_FD_108781 | JGI IMG/M metagenome (GOLD analysis project Ga0164243, IMG submission 108781) | Organic Plus compost microbial communities from Emeryville, California, USA - Original compost - Organic plus compost (OP) | ecosystem: Engineered > Solid waste > Mixed feedstock >...
CGCCTCATGGACGCGAGCGCGCTTGCATGACCGATGAGGCGCATCGTTGTGGCGAGCAGGTCGTGCTCTGGAACGTCAGCGCGGTCGACTGGGGGCCGCTCGGCTCGGCCGATGGCATCGAGAGGCGGCTGGAAGCCGTGAAGGGCGGCGACATCGTGCTGATGCACGACGGGCAGAACAAGCACAATCGGCCCGATCAGCTGTTACAGATCCTGCCGCTGTTCCTGCGCAAGCTGTCCGACCGCGGCCTGCGCCCGGCGTTGTTGCCGGCGTAGCGTTCAGCCGTCCAGTTCCGGGTAGTGACGGAACAAGTCGTCGTCGTTGAATGCCAGGCGTCGGCCTGACTCGACGTAACTCTTGATGCGCGGGCGCTCGAATACGGCGTCGTGAAGCTTCAGCAGCCGAGGATGTTTGCGAAGCACTCTCGCGGACGCTACAGGGAACGCGTAGCGAATCCCCGCGACTACCTGGGCGAGCGACAGATCCGCGTAAGTGACACGGCCGCCTGCCAGCCACGGGCCGGCGGTTCGGTTGCGCGTCAGCACCTTCTCGAAATAGTCGAAGAACTTCGGCATGCGGTGGGTCCGAAAGTCCTCGGCCCGGCGTTTGGCGGCCGCTTTCTGATCCTGGTAATACAAACCGACCGCGATCGGATGATGCGTGTCGTGCGCCTCCACGACCAGGTCGGCGACCGTCAGCTGCAACTGATGCACCCAAAGCCTGCCCGCTTCATCCCGCGGCGCGAGCCGCAGCGGCCCGCCGAGATACAGCAGGATGTTCGAAGTCTGCCCGATGAGCTGCTTGCCGACCTTGAGAAAAGGCGGCGCGAACGGCGGGCGCGGCACGCGGGTTCCTTCGAGGAATTTGTTCAGGGCGGGCACACCGCCGCCACGGTTCTCGGGCTTCAGTGCGATATCGATGTATCTGGCGCCGCCTTCTTCGAGCGCCAGCCGGACGAACTCGCCGCGCCCTTGAATGCCGGGCCAGTAATACAGCTCATACACCATGACGATTCCTCGAGTGAGCCTCTGGTGAAAGCTTTGCGACGCGATATCGTTCCACGGCACAGCTCATAAGTTAAATCCCAGCGCCAGACCGAGTTCAGACGCGCGAGAAAGCGAGACTTGCTGCTCAATCCAATCGAGTTCTTAGAGACCCGGGGCGGAGCCGGTGGCACATTGCCGGCTCTCCTCTCACCGCAGTGACACTGGATGGAGCATCCGGAAAGCCGAACCGACGGAATCGACTCTGTCGAAGCAACGTCGCGCCCGGTCACTGAAGGCCCGCGCCGCTGGCGGCCGGGTATGGCGTTGCGTGTCGCGATCGGCTTCGCGGCGGTCGGTCTCACGGTCATCGTCGCCAATATCTCCACACAGCAGAGCGCCCGCGAGGCGCGGGAGAAGGTTCGCGAGCTGCTGGTGCAGCATGAGCCGCTAGTGCGCGCGACTGAATCGCTGGCCGCTGCGGTGTCAATGTATGAGCGCGCGGTCATCGACCAAAGCGAAAACAGCGCTATCGCACAACAACCGGTCAAAGCCGCTGCCCAGCGCATGACCGAAGCTGCCGAGGAATATCGGGAAGCGGCCTCGCGTTCTGCCGACATGGAGCGTCCCGCGCCTGCGTTCCAGGCGCAGCTCAACAGCTTTCTCAAGGCAGGCGACGAGCTTCTGCGCAGCAGTGTGACGCGTCGCTCGCGGATGCGGGACTACTGGTCGCGCTTCGATACATTGGAGACGAGCCTCAACGCGCCGCAGGCCAAGGCGGTCCGTTTTGCCGGTGCGGTGTTCGCGAGCGAAAAGCTGATGGATCTGTCGCGTGCGCTGTCGAGCATTCGTGAGCAAGTCAGTGCTGCGGCGAGCGTCTCTTCGCCGCGTTCGGCGCAACTCATCATCGCGAGCGAGAACGCGTTTCGCACCCGGCTGCAACAGCATTCGGCCGAGCTGGCGAAACTGCACGGCGAGGTGTGGCTCGGCCAGGTGAAGGCGAATTTCAACAGCGTGGTGGCCGGACGGCGCGCCGCATTCGAAAGCATCGAGACGTTCAACGAGCAGTCGGTGATGTTTCGCGATCACGCCGCTGAAATTTCCGGCATGGTCGTCACGAAGCTGGTCGGGCCGGCGCGTCGCGCGCTGGCGGACGCCGATCGATTGGCGGTGCAGGCATCGGATCGCGCCGACAGGCAGCTCGGTTGGGCGAGTGGCCTGGCGATGCTGCTGCTGATCGGCATCGCAATCGCCACTGTCACCGGCGTCACTGCGCCGGTGCGTCGCTTGACTGAAGCGACGCGTCGCTTGGCGGGCGGCGCGGTCAGAACTCGCGTGGTCCGTGGTGGCGTGCGCGAGCTCGACACGCTGGCCGAAGCGTTCAACGAAATGGCCGAGCAGCTCCAGCAGGCACAGGACGCAGTTCGGGTGCACCAGCTGGAGCTCGAAGCGAGGGTCGACGAGCGCACGCGCGAGCTGAATCATCTGGCGCATCACGATCCGCTGACCGATCTGCCGAACCGCCGGCATTTGCTGGCGCATCTGGATGAAGCCATCGATCGGACCCGCTTGCGCAGCGGTCGACTGGCGCTGCTGTTCATCGATCTGGACAATTTCAAGACCATCAACGACAGCATGGGGCACGCATTCGGCGACCGCGTGCTGCAGGCAGTGAGCGAGCGCTTGCGCATGAACAGCCTGTTCTCGCGCTCGTTCAGCGCCCGCCTGGGCGGCGATGAGTTCACGGTTGTTTGTGAAGAAGTAAATCAGCTGGGGGATGTGGAGAGGCTGAGTCGCTCGGTGCTGGAGGAATTCCAGCGCTCGCTGAGCGTGCAAGGCCGCGAGCTAAGGATCAGCGTCAGCGTCGGCGCGTGTATCTTTCCGGATCACGCGTCCGACTCTCATGCCTTGTTACGAGCGGCCGATTCGGCGTTGTTCCGCGCCAAGGAGTCGGGCCGCAATTGCTGGAGCCTGTATGCGCCCCAGCTGCTCGAGGCGGCCGCCTCGCGCTTCAAAGTCGAACAGTCGTTGCGACGGGCCGTGGAGCAGGGCGAATTCGAGCTGCTGTACCAGCCCGAAGTGTGTTTCGAGACGCTGGAGACGCACACGGTCGAGGCGCTGCTGCGCTGGCGCCAGCCGGACGGCAACGTGGTATCGCCAGCGGACTTCTTTGCCGTCGCCGAGCAGACCGGCCTGATCGCCGATATCAGCGATTGGGCGCTGCGCACCGCCATTCAGACGGCCGCTGTCTGGCATAACGGGCCGTGGCCGAAAGCGCGCGTCGCGGTGAATATTTCTTCGCAACAGCTGATGAGCGCGAGCTTCGTCACCCGTCTGCAGTCCTTGCTGAAGCAGTACCAGTTGCCGGCGCAGTGTCTGGAGATCGAGCTGACCGAGAATGTGTTGCAAACGGGCGCGAACACCATTGCAACCTTGCGGCGTCTGCGGGAGCTGGGCATCAGCATCGCGCTGGATGATTTCGGCACCGGATATTCCTCGCTCACGTCGCTGGAGCGTTTGCCGCTGACGCGGGTGAAGATCGACCGCAGCCTGGTGACCACAATCGACATCGGCGGGCGCTCGCCAGCCATCGTTCGTTCCATCATCGGTCTGTGCCACAGCCTCGGCCTGCAGGTGACTGCCGAAGGGGTCGAGCGGCCGGCGCAGCTGGGCGTGCTGTTGAACGATCGCGGCGTGCAGATCCAGGGCTACCTGGTATCGCGACCCATCAATGCAGCGACGGTGCCCGTATTCATCGATCAGGCCCGCGCCCACCTGGAGCAGCTGATGATCGGCGCGCCCGCGCTGGTCCAGGAAACCGAGTCGAACACGACCCGGTTACGCACGTTGCGATCGTCGAGTGCTCGCGGCTCGCGTTCCGCCAGGTCCCCCGCCGAAGAGAAGTGAGGAACCGGCGCGTCCAGCGCGGAGTTTCTACCACGTCGTTCTCCCAATAAGCGTCCCTGGCGCAGGGGCTGAATTCACGTGCCGCAGACTCCGCTACCCGCACGCTTGAACGGTTCGTGGGTTACCTTGCTCACGCTCGTGCTGGTCGTTGCGATTCTGCACACCGGCAAGCAAGTGCTGTTGCCGATGGCGCTGGGCGTGGTGCTGGCCTTCGTGCTCACGCCGCTGGTTCGTCAGTTCGATCGCATGCATCTGCCGCGCTTCGCCGGAGTGGCGCTCACGATGGTGCTGGCCCTGAGCGCAGTAGGTGGGATGGGCTATGTCGTGTACGACCAGTTCGCTCAGCTGTCGAGCGAAATCAGCCAGTACTCCACGTCCATGCGTCGCAAGGTCAGTCAGTTGCGCATGGGCAATGATGCCGCCCTCCAGCAGTTCACGCGCACGCTGGATCGAGTCACCGATCAGTTCTACAGCGATCCGGATCAACGCAACGCGCAGCCGGTACGGGTCGTGCCGCCGAAGCTGCCGCCAACACAACGATTGCGTGAATCGTTCGGCGCGATTTTCGAGCCGGTGGCCAGTGCGTTCATCGTGATCGTGCTGGTCGCGTTTCTGCTCGGACAGCGCGAGGACCTGCGCGACCGCTTCATACGCTTGATCGGCGCCGGCAACGTGACCATGACGACGCGGCTGATGAACGAGGCGGCTTATCGGGTCAGTCAGTTCCTGGTGTGGCAGACGCTGATCAATCTGGCGTTCGGCGTGCTGGTGGGATTGGGGCTGTATTGGATCGGCGTGCCCTATGCGGCGTTGTGGGGCGGCATGACGGCGCTGCTGCGTTTCGTTCCCTACGTCGGTACCGTGCTTTCGGCATTGATGCCGGCATCGCTCGCGTTCGCGACTTTCCCGGGCTGGTCCGAGACGCTGGAGGCGCTGGCGCTGTTCCTGGGCCTGGACTTGATCACCGCGTATTTCGTCGAGCCGGTGGTGTTTGGTTATCGCACCGGGGTCTCCTCGTTTGCGTTGTTGATCTCGGCCTTGTTCTGGATCTGGGTGTGGGGGCCGGTGGGCCTGCTGCTGGCGACGCCGCTGACGGTGTGTATCGCCGTGCTGGGGCGGCATGTGCGCTCGCTGCGTTTTCTTGCCGTCATTTTCGCCGACGAGCCGGCGTTGCTGCCGCACGTTCGTTTCTATCAACGGCTGCTCGCGCGTGACGAGGACGAGGCTGGCGTGCTGGTCAGTCGTAAGCTGCACGAAGTGGGAGCGCTCGGTGTCATCGACGAGGTGCTCATCCCCACGGTGACACTGGTTTTGAGTCATCGTGAGCAGAATGAGATCACCGAGGACGATGCCGAGTTCGTGCTGGATGTCATTGCCGAGACGGTGCAGCAGCTGCCCACTCTGGAGGGGGTGATGCCGCAGGCCACCATCGTCGGCTTGACGGTGCGCGCGCCGGCGGACGACCTGATTCTCGAAATGTTACGTACTGCGTATGGACGCGAGCGCATCACATCGATGCCGCCCGAAATGACTGCGGAGGAAGCGTTGCGTGCCGCGATTCGGCAGGCACCGGCGATGATTTGCATTGCCGCCGCCGCGTCGACGCGCGGCTCGGAGCTGCGCAATTACTGTCGCCGCATCCGAAGCGAGTCGCCAGATACGCGAATCATCGTGATGCGTCCGCAGCTTCCGGACGACGAAGCACCGCGTTCCAGCGAGCGCTTCCGCGAAGCGGGTGTGGATAGTCTGGTCATGGGTGCGAAGGAAGCGGTGATCACCATCGACCGCTTGCTGGCGGCAAATGCCGAATCGACGGGCTCGGAGCCGGCGCCCAAGCTCCCGCCGCTCTCGGCGCGTGCCTGATCGATCGGCGGGCGGTCAGGTGCCTTCCGCGGCGAGCCCGACCATGGCCGAATCGCTCAACGGCGCGATCCGCACCAGCCAGTTATCCACTTTCTGCGGCTCGCCGGTCTTCAGCCACGAGAACACCACGTTGTGCCAGAGGATGCGCTGCACGTAATTGCGGGTCTCGTTGTAAGGAATGTTTTCGACCCAGATGTCCGGATCGAGCGCTTCGGAGGGCATCCAGCGCGCCGCCGCGTTCGGGCCCGCGTTGTAACCGGCCAGCGCGACCAGCGTCTGGCCCCCAAAGCGATCCAACAGCCCTCGCAGATTGGCTGCGCCGAGCGGCACGTTGATCACTGGATTGAACAAGTCGTCAGGAGAGGGACGCGGCTTGTTCCATTTGCTGGCGGTGCGCCGCGCGGTCTCCGGCAACATCTGCAACAGCCCGCGCGCTCCGGCCGACGACTGCGCGTCCCGGCGGTACAGACTTTCCTGGCGCATCACGCTGTAGATGAGCTGCGGCGAGAGGCCCGTGAGTTTCGCGGCCGACAACACTTCCGCATCGTACGGCTGCGGATATAACAGCTCGTAATCGTTGTACACGCGCTGCTGACTCGCCGTGGCGATGGCCTGATCGTACCAGCCCCAGCGCGCAGCCAGGTGAATGGCCTGTGTGCGCGCCGATTCCATCAATTGCTCGAAGCCGAAGGACCATTCGCTGTTCGCCTGATTGCGCAGGTCGCTCAACAGCAGCTCCCGTGCACGCACCATCGGCGGCAGCTGCTCCATGCGCTCGACTTGCGCCTGGTCCAGCGGCAGCTTCTCCGGATGGGGCGCGACCGGTCGATCGAGCCGTGCACCGGCCATGATGGAATAGAAATTGTCATCGACCAGCACCGACTCGTAGAGCTGACGGGCCAGCTCCGCTTCGCCGTTCTTTTCGCTGGCGCGTGCCGCCCAATAACGCCAGCGCGCCAGCCCGCGCTGCTGATCCGGCATGGCGGCGATGATGTTGCTGACGAGTTTCCAATTGCCGGCCCACAGCGCGGCGCGTGCATGCCACTCGCGAGCTACGTCATCGAAGTCCTGCGGTTGCACTCGCTTGAAATAGTCGAGCGCCTCCGAGCGGCGGTCCCATGACAAGGCGAGCGCCAGCGCCAATGCATACGGGCTCGCAGTTTCCGCGGTGAGCTTGCGAGCGCGGACGAAATTTTCGTAGCGGCGCAGCGCGCCGTCACGATCGACGCGCGCGAATCTGGACCAGCCGGCGAGCTGCGCTTTCGGCTCCACTTCCAGTGCCGGCGATGCGATCAGCGCATCGATCTGCTTTTGCGGATTCTCCAGCAGCGCCGCCCAGCGCAGCAGTGGAGCGGCGCGATCGGGTGGCAGCCCCGCCGCAATCTGCCTGGCGAAGCTCGCATTGTTGTTTTCGAGTGCACGGCGCACCCGTTGCTCGATCAGCTCGGGCGTGAGCGCATTTTGAGCGCGCATCCAGTCGAACGCCTGCTCGCAATCCGGCAGGCTGACCGGGGTGAGCCACTGGCGGGCGATGTCGAGCGCCAGGTCCTGGGTCTGTCCGAGCGCGATGCGTGCCGTAAAGCTTTGACAACGCAACGAATCGCTGGCCGATCGGTCGTTGTAATGTTGCAGGAACGGTTGCCATTGCTGCCGGGCTGCAAGGCTCGACAACCACGCACCGCGCAGGTCGCGTCCCACCGGCTCGCGTTCATAGTAGGAGATGAACGTTTCGGCGCTCTGATCGGCCGGGCCGAGCTCGTTGGTGGCTTGCGACAACTCGCGCTTGATGCGCGCGGCCTGCAAATATGGATACAGCGGATAACGCCGTAACGCTTCGCTGTCCTTCTTCTCATCGCCCGGCTGCGTGGCCGCCTGCGTATACGCCTCTTTGAAAAGTTCCCGCGTGTTCTTGAATGGATCCTTGGCTGCGTGCGCCATGCCGCCAGTCAGCGACAGAAGGGCCAGAGCGAGCAGCGACGATTGCAGGGGACGGAATCGATTCATGGTGGTGAGATTAATGGCAAATGCCGCAGCTGACCATTACGGCGGGTTGCGGCCGAGTGACTGAGCACAGCGCATCGGAGGAACCCTACGGACGGGCGCAACGTTCCTGGGCATGGACCTGTTTGTCACTCTGGGCGGGCACCACACGGTCCTACCCTGGCTCGAAACGGCGCTGCGCGTGCTGTTCGCGGTCCTGGCCGGCACGGTGGTCGGGCTGGATCGCGAGCTGCGTAACAAGCCGGCGGGTCTGCGCACCCATATTTTGATTTCGCTGGCGGCAGCGGTGTTCACGTTGATCGCCTTCGAGATCCACCTGCAGTTTGCCAGCGGCGAGGGCACCAAGACGGCCGACCCGGTTCGTATCATCGATGCGGTGACCGCCGGTGTCGCGTTTCTGGCCGCGGGCGCCATCATCCGCGGTCGCGGCGGCGTGCATGGCCTGACCACTGGCGCCAACATGTGGCTGGCCGGTGCACTCGGCGTGGCGTGTGGGGCCGGTTACTACTTCATTGCCTTCATCGGCAGCGCGTTTGCACTGCTCGTCCTGATCGTGTTGGGCAAGCTGGAAGCGTGGCTGCAGACCAAGCCGGACAAGCATGTCTAGTTGAGCCGGGGCCGCTCGTGTAACGTGCGCGCCCGTGAACGACGCCGTCAGCTCCGAGCCGCTTCGATACATCGACTGGTACGAGTCGCCGGTCGGCCCGCTGATTGCTCGTGCTACCGACCAGGCCGTGTGCGGCTTGTCGTTCTGCGATGCCGACCGCTTGCAGCAGCAGTTGCAGGCACTGCGGCAGCAGCACGCGGCGACGCTGCAGCCGGGCAGCAATCGACTGCTGAACGATCTGAGGGTGCAGCTGGCGGAATATTTCGCGAATCGGCGACGGGTTTTCACGGTGCCGTTGCGCGCTGCCGGCACGCCGTTTCAGGAGCGCGTGTGGGCGGCGCTTTGCGACATTCCCTACGGCGAAACCTGGTCCTATTTGCAGCTGGCCGTGCGTATCGGCGACGCGCTGGCGACGCGGGCGGTCGGATACGCGAATGGCGCCAATCCCATCGCCATCGTCATTCCCTGCCATCGGGTCATCAATGCCGATGGCGGCGAGGGCGGCTACGGCGGCGGGCTGTGGCGCAAGCGCGTCCTGCTGGACCTGGAACGCGGCCAGGGCTCACTGCCGTTGTAGCCTTGTGAGCGCCGGTTCAGCCGCCATATAGGGCCCAGGGATGAACATTTGGTAACACGTCGCGTCGGAACTCGAACCGGGACGATTCGACTAATCAAGTAAGATGATGCGTACGAGGTACTCCATCATGTCCTGCAAACCGTTTTTTACAAGGGTGGCGGCCGCCTTGGCGCTGACCGCGGCCCTGTTCGCCGCCGGCTGTGCCACCACCAGCGGCCCCAAGACCCGCATCGACTATGACAAGGCGGCGGACTTTTCCGTCTATCGCACTTACGGATTTCCCAAGGAAACCGGCACCGACCGGGGCGGCTATTCGACGCTGGTCACCAGCTACCTGAAGAGCGCGATGTCCTCGCAGATGGAAGCCCGCGGTTACAAGTACAGCGAGGATCATCCGGACCTGCTGGTGAATTTCTTCATGAACACGCGCGAGCGCACCGAGCTGCGCCCGGGGCCGACCGCGTCGCTGGGCTATGGCTATTACGGCTATCGTTACGGCCTGTATAGCGCCTGGCCGCTGTATGACGAAGATCGCACCGTCACCTACAAGATCGGCACGCTGAACATCGACATCGTCGATGCCGAGAAGAAGCAGCTGGTGTGGGAAGGCGTGGCCGAAGGTCGCGTGAGCGAGGATGAGCTGCAGAATCCCAAGGCGGCCATCAATGGCGTGGTGACCGAGCTGATGCGCCAGTATCCGGGCCGCCCGAACATGTAACTCCTGAGCGGGACGCCCGCCATGCCGGGAGCGCAGGGATGCGCAGGCCCCGCCCGCTCAGCGAATCGGCAGCCCGCTCAGCATCGCATCCATCTGCTCGGCGTTCAGCTCGATCTCCACTTCGATCGTGTCGTCGTCGAGCGCCGGATCGGGCAGCGGATCGGCGGGGGACAGCACCGCGCCGTCGTTGTTGGCCGCGGGCAAGGGCTTGAGCAGCGGGTCGAACTCGCAGATGTCGTCGACTTCGATTTCGCTGGGGGCGATGGTCGAGGGATCGGTCAGCTCCTGGGCCGTGAGATCGATGGAGATCTCCGCGATGGGGTTCATGTGTTCGGCCCTCGTTCGACTTCGACCCGGGGATGCTGCCAGAGCCGCGTGGCTGAACCTGCAACGCAGTTCACACACGCGAGTCGCAAGCGCTCTGAAATCTCGCAACTTACCGTAATCCAGCCCGACCGCGGGGCCTGCCAACCCAGCTCCCGCTCGCGGCGTGTGACCGGAATGGAACCATGATGTAAAGTCGCTCATTTGAGCGCGATGACACCGATCCCCATGCCCGACCCGCACGCGATCGCTGTCATGCTGCTGACGCTGGTTGCGCTCTATCTCTTCTCGCGCAACTCCATTCCCATCGAGACCTCCAGCCTGCTGGTGGTCGCCATCCTGGCCATCGGCTTCAGTCTGTTTCCGTACCAGGGCCCGCAGGGCGAGCTCGATCCCATCCGCTTCTTCGCGGGCTTCGGCAACGAGGCATTGATTTCGATCTGCGCGCTGGTGATGGCCAGCCAGGGGCTGGTCGCGACCGGTGCACTCGCGCCGATCGGGCGCATCGTGCATCGGGTCTGGCAGTTCAGTCCGCTGCTGGCGATGGGCGTCGTGATCATCGTGACGGCGTTCGTCAGCGCGTTCATGAACAACACGCCTCAGGTGGTGTTGATGATCCCCATCCTCACGGCGGTGGCCATGCGCTCGAGCATGTCGCCCTCGAAGCTGCTCATGCCCATGACCTTCGCATCGCAGATCGGCGGCATGGGAACGCCGATCGGCACCTCGCTGAACCTGCTGGTGATCGGCGGTGCGGCGAGCCTCGGGATCGAACGGTTCCATATGTTCGACTTCATCGCGCCGGCGTCGCTGGCGGCGATTCCGGGGCTGCTGTTCCTGTGGCTCGTTGCGCCGAGACTGCTGCCCGACAAGCAACCATCGCTGGCCGATACGTCGCCCCGCATCTTCGATGCGCAGCTGCATATCACGGAATCGAGCCCGGTGGTCGGCAAGACACTCGCCGATGCCAAGAAGCTCACGCAGGGAGAGATGTCAGTCGTGTCGGTGCGGCGCTCTGCGGAGCTGGTGATATCGCCGCTGCCGGACGTGGTGTTGCGGGCCGGCGATGAACTGGCGGTGCGCGATACGTCGGAACATCTGATGGAGTATTCGCGCGTTCTGGGAGCGACGCTGTTTTCCGGCAACGTGCGCGTCGATCCGGAACATCCGCTCACAGCGCCGGATCAGCAGACCGCCGAGCTGGTGCTGACGCCGGCTTCGCCGCTGCGGGATCGCACGCTGGAGCAGGCCAATTTCGATTGGCATTACCAGCTGATTCCTCTGGCGGTGCACCGGCCCGGCGAAGAGCAGCCGCTGAGCCAATCGACGCCGCTGCGAGACTTGCGCCTGGGTGTCGGCGACGTGCTGCTGGTGCAGGGGCCGGCGGAGCAGATCGAAGCGCTCAAGCGGCGCAGTGAAATGCTGGTGCTCGACGCGACCAGCAATGTGCCGCTGACCGCCAAGGCGCCGCTGGCGCTGGCCATCATGGCCGGCATCATCGCGATCGCATCGTTGCGGATCGCGCCGGTCGCGATTGCCGCGATTTGCGGCGTGTTGCTGATGGTCACGACCGGCTGTTTGAAATGGCGTCACGCCACGCGCGCGCTGGACTCCTCGATGATCCTGCTGACGGTGGCGAGCCTGGCCTTGAGTCTCGCGTTGGTGACAACGGGCGGCGCTGCGTTCATCGCGCAAGTGGGCGCCTTGCTGGCGAAGTCGTTGCCGCCGCTGGCGGTGTTGAGCGCGACGATGCTGTTCATGGCGATGATGAGCAGCGTGATCTCCAACAGTGCCGCCGCCGTCATCGGCACTCCCATCGCGATCGAGCTGGCCAGGCAGCTGGGCCTCGCGCCCGAGCCATTCGTGCTGGCGGTCCTGTTCGGCGTGAACATGGGCTACGCGACGCCCATGGCGGACAACTGCAACCTGCTGGTCTACAGCGCCGGCGGTTATTCGTTCGGCGATTTCCTGCGTGTCGGTCTGCCGCTGACCCTGATCATGTGGCTGGCGCTGACCTGGGTGCTGCCGCAGTTCTATCCGCTGGGCTGAAGCGCCGATGACTTGCGGGAACAGGCAAGAATCCGCCAGCTTCGCCTAACTCTGAGCTAAGTCTGCCGGGGCAAGATACTGTCCATGCGCCTTCTTGGACGGGTGTTGCTATTGGGAGTGGTCGCTATGAGCGCAGCCTGCGGTCATCAGCCGGTGCATCGATCGGCTCAGTTTCGCGATGGTCAGTTCCACAACGCCGCGGCATCGAAGCGGCCGGGTGGCTGGCAGGTGCTGAAACTGTGGTGGCAGTTCATGTTCAAGGATGCGAGCAGCACCGTGCCGCCTCGCGCCTTGCCCGTCGCACCGTTGACGGGAGAGCAGTTGCGCCAGGCTGCCGAAGGCTCGATCTGGCGGCTCGGCCATTCGACCGTGCTGATGAAGTTCAACGGCAACTTCTGGATCACCGATCCGGTGTTTGCCGAGCGCGCCTCGCCGGTGCAATGGGCCGGCCCGAAACGTTTCACGCCGACGCCGATCCCGATCGAGGAACTGCCGCCGCTCGCCGCGGTGGTGCTGTCGCACGATCATTTCGATCATCTGGATCGCGATACGGTCGTGCAGCTCGCGGCCCGGACGAAGATGTTTCTGGCCCCGCTGGGTGTGGGCGATCATCTGATTCGCTGGGGCATCCCGGCCCACAAGGTCCAGCAGCTCGACTGGTGGCAGACCGTCGAGGTGGAGGGCATTCAATTCACCGCGACGCCGGCCCAGCATTTCTCGGGCCGCAGCTTCTTTACGCAGAACCCGACCTTATGGGCGTCGTGGTCGATCTACACCGGCACGCATCGCATTTTCTTCAGCGGCGACACCGGTTATTTCGACGGCTTCGCCGAGATCGGACGCCGCCACGGGCCGTTCGATCTGACGTTGCTGGAAGCGGGCGCGTACGACGAGCGATGGGAAGGCGTGCACATGCTTCCCGAACAAGTCATGCAGGCGCACCGTGACCTGCGCGGCGAGTGGTTGCTGCCGATTCATAACGCCACCTTCGACCTGGCCTTTCATTCTTGGGACGAGCCCATGGAACAGATGCTGGCACTGTCGGCGCAGCAGGGCGTTCGTCTCACGATGCCGCGCATCGGCGAGGCCGTGCGCCTGGATCATTATCAGGCCGCGCAGGCGTGGTGGCGTTTCAAACAACCCCGTCCGGCCAACGTCGCCGTCAGCGCTACATCGCACGCCATGTGATCTCACGCGCCCAAAAGCGGCGGGCACAGTCAGGGTTTGCGGCTACACTGCGCGCTTCCTGATTGTCGTCGGATGCGTGGCTTCATGGGCGCGGCGAAGGATTCACTCTCGATCGAGGAAGCGCGACGGCTGGCGTTGGAGGCACAGCAATTCCTTTCGGCGGGAGCGCCACCGAGGAGCGGCAAGGCGCTGGCAGACATCGTGCGACGGTTGGGCGTCGTACAGATGGACTCCGTCAACGTCCTGGTTCGTTCTCACTACCTGCCCGTCTTCTCGCGTCGTGGCTCATACGATAGCGCGCTGCTCGAACGCGCGGCCTACGACGAGCGCTTGCTGTTCGAATATTGGGGCCACGAAGCTTCGCTGCTGCCCGTCGAAGCATATCCATTGTTCCGCTGGCGCATGGACGATGCGCGCCAGGGCGTCGGCACCTGGGGGCGGCTCAAGCGCTATGCAACCAGTCATCGCGAGCTGGTGAATGCGGCTCTGGAGCAGATCCGCCAGCGCGGCCCGCTGGGTGCGAGTGAATTGAGGGATGCGGGCAAATCCAAAGGCAGCTGGTGGGGCTGGAGTCAGGGCAAGGAAATCCTGGAATGGCTGTTCTGGATCGGCGAGCTGACTACCGCGCGTCGGCGGAATTTCGAGCGGCTCTATGACGTGCCCGAGCGCGTGTTGCCTGAATCGGTGCGAAACGCGCCTGTGCCGGCGCGAGAGCACGCACAACGCGAGCTGATGATGATTGGTGCCCGAGCCATGGGGGTCGCCACAGCGCGCGATCTGCGCGATTACTTTCGGCTTCCAGCGAAAGAGGCGGCAACGCGAGTGAGCGAGCTGGTGGAAGCGGGGAGGCTGGTGCCCGTCAGCGTGGAAGGCTGGAAGCAGCAGGGCTATTTGCATCACGAAGCAAAGATCCCTCGCGCCTCCAAGGTGGCCGGCGTGGCGGCGCTGTTATCGCCGTTCGATTCGTTGATCTGGGAACGTCAGCGCACCGAGCGCCTGTTCGACTTTCATTTTCGACTGGAGATCTACACGCCCATGCACAAGCGGGTGCACGGGTATTACGTGCTGCCACTGCTGTTGGGCGATCGGATCGCTGCGCGGGTCGACCTGAAAGCGGAGCGTCGGAGCGGCGTGCTGCAAGTGAAGGGAGGAAGTGTCGAGCCCGGTAGGGCGCCGGAGCGCATCGTCGAGCCACTGGCGAAACAGTTGAGCAGTCTGGCCGCGTGGCTGGGGCTCGAGGATTACACGATCGTGAGCCGCAAAGGTGAGCTCATGCGCGCGCTCAGGAAACTGAAGCCGCGCTGAATGGATGGATGTGCCGGTTCAGCCTGCGCCGCGCACGGACCAACCGAATACGCACATCGCGATGAACAGCGTCAGATAGAACAACAGGCTCATTTGTCGCTCCGAACGAAACTCCTCACTGTCGAAAAAACGCCAGGATGGGGAGGTCGGTTCCCGTTGTAGAACATGCGTACCGCGGCGCTGTTTTCAAGGCTGCCAGAAAGACAAAGCCCCCTGGCGGGGGCTTTGTGATCGCCTCGAATCGCTCGAGCCTCAATCATCCATCAGGAAGCTGCGCAGCTGCTCGCTGCGGCTCGGATGACGCAGCTTGCGCAGCGCCTTCGCTTCGATCTGACGAATGCGCTCACGCGTCACGTCGAACTGCTTGCCCACTTCTTCCAGCGTGTGGTCGGTATTCATGTCGATACCGAAGCGCATCCGCAGGACCTTCGCTTCGCGCGGCGTCAGGCCGGCGAGCACGGAGTGCGTGGTCTCGCGCAGCGATTCCATCGTGGCCGAGTCGATCGGCGAGTCCACCGAAGTGTCCTCGATGAAGTCGCCCAAGTGCGAATCCTCGTCGTCGCCGATCGGGGTTTCCATGGAGATCGGCTCCTTGGCGATCTTGAGCACGCGGCGGACCTTGTCCTCCGGCATTTCCATGCGCACGGCCAGCTCTTCGGGCGTCGGCTCGCGACCCATCTCCTGCAGCATCTGCCGCGAAATGCGGTTCAGCTTGTTGATGGTTTCGATCATGTGCACCGGGATGCGGATGGTGCGCGCCTGGTCGGCGATCGAACGGGTGATCGCCTGGCGAATCCACCACGTCGCATAGGTCGAGAACTTGTAGCCGCGGCGGTATTCGAACTTGTCGACCGCCTTCATCAGGCCGATGTTGCCTTCCTGGATCAGGTCCAGGAACTGCAAGCCGCGGTTGGTGTACTTCTTCGCGATCGAGATCACCAGACGCAGGTTGGCTTCCACCATTTCCTTCTTGGCGCGGCGGGCCTTGGCTTCGCCCACGGCCACTTCGCGGTTGATCTCCTTGATCTCCGCGATCGTCAGGTGCACGCGCTCCTCGAGCGCCATCAGCTTCTTCTGCTGCTTCTCGATCTCCTCACGCAACCGCGCGAGCGCCGCCGAATGCTTGCGCTTGGCACGGATGTGCTTGTCGAGCCACTTGGTGTTGGTCTCGTTCTTCGGGAAGGTCGAGATGAAGTCCTTGCGCGGCATGCCGGCATCGCGCACGCACAGGATCATGATCTGCTTCTCGAGGTTGCGGATCTCGGCGACGTTGTCGCGCAGCTGCACGATCAGCGCGTCGAACATCTTCGGCGCCAGCTTCAGCTCCATGAACTCGCTGGCCACCTTCTTGCGCAGCTTGACCGACTTCGGGTCCTTGCCGGTCTTGTCCTCGGCCATGGCCTTCAGGACCTGGCTGTGCAGCTTGCTGATGGACAGGAAGCGGCGCGCGGCCTCTTCCGGATCCGGGCCGGTCTCGAGCGTCTCTTCGTCCTCGCCGCCGCCCTCGGCTTCCTCGTCCTCGCTCTCATCGTCCTGAGGCGCGGCGGCAGCCGCCAGCTTCGGATTGACCGGCGCGGCGATCTCGTCCGGCGCATTCGGGTCGATGAAGCCGGTGATGATGTCGACCAGGCGGCCCTGTCCGGCCTTCACCTGCTCGTACTGATTGAGCATGTAGTTGTAGGTGAGGGGATAGCTGGAGAGCGCGGTGCGGACCGCGTCCAGGCCTTCCTCGATGCGTTTGGCGATACGGATTTCGCCTTCGCGGGTCAGCAGCTCGACGGTGCCCATCTCGCGCATGTACATGCGCACCGGGTCGGTCGTGCGGCCGAATTCGGCGTCGACCGTGGCGAGGGCGGCGGCCGCTTCTTCAGCCGCTTCTTCGTCGGCGACCACCGGCTCGGTCAACAACAGGGCTTCGGATTCCGGTGCCTTTTCGTACACCGGAATGCCCATGTCGTTAATCATGTTGACGATATCTTCGATCTGCTCCGGATCGACGATTTCGCTGGGCAGGTGGTCGTTGACCTCGACATAGGTCAGGTAGCCCTGCTCCTTGCCACGGGCAATCAGCAGCTTCAATTGCGATTGACGCTCATCGGCGATCTGCGCCGGTTCCTTCTTTGCTGCCAAGGTTTTGCTCAAGTGGTGGCCCTCACGTGCTGTCGGGGTGGGCGGGCTAAAAAAGACCGCGCAGTGTACTTTGATCGTTTTCCGGGCGCTAGGTTCGCGTTCACGCACCAGGATCGACCGGGACTTTTCGGCCCAGCAGCCCCTGCAATTCAGCCTTTTCCGCCTCCGTCAGACCGACCTTGTTCAACAGAAGGTCGGTCCGGAGCCGGGCTGCCTCATCGCCAAGCTGCTGGACCGCACCGGCCAGCTCCATGGCGGCGCCGGCGGCATTGACCAGACATTCCTGAGCGGCCAATTTCGCCAGGTGCTCAACATCGGGGCGGTCCCGCCAGCGTTCAAGCAGCGCACCAGTGTTAGCGCACGGGCGCCGGGCGAGTTCCTCGATCAGCTCGATCAGCAGCGGGATTCCCGGCCGGTCGAGCGTCGCCAGCGCCGGATTCAGCACGACTTTGTCGGCAATTTCCGGGTAGTGCACCAACAGATGAATCGCCTGCCGCACCAGATTGCGCCGGCCGGTCTGAACCTGGGGCCTCACCAGCCGGCGCGTCGGCTCGGGCGCCGGTGGCGCTTGTGCGCCCTCACCCAACATAGACGACAAACGCTCGCGTTTCAGGCCGACGGTCTTGGCTACTTCATCGGCCAGCAATTCACGGAAAATGCCGGCGGGGATGCGCTCAAGCAATGGTCGTGCCATTTCGCCCAGCCGCGCCCGTCCATCGATACTGCGGATATCGACCTGCGCGCTCAGGTGATTGATGAAGTATTCAGACAACGGCATCGCCTGTTGGATACGTGACTCGAACGCTGCCCGACCTTCCTCGCCAACCAGCGTGTCCGGATCGTGCCCTTCGGGCAGGAACAGGAACCGGATCTGGCGCCCCTCGCGCACCTGGCTCAGCGAGTTCTCCAGCGCCTTCCACGCGGCCGCCCGGCCGGCGCGGTCGCCGTCGAAACAGAACGTCACTTCGTTACAGATGCGGAACACGCGTGCCAGATGCTCCGGCGTGGTTGCCGTCCCCAGTGTCGCCACTGCATAAGTGATGCCGGCCTGATGGAGCCGCACCACGTCCATGTAACCTTCAACGATCAGCAGCCGGGTCAGGGTCCGGCTGGCCTGGCGAGCTTCATATAAGCCATAAAGCTCCCGGCCTTTGTGAAACAGTTCCGTTTCCGGCGAGTTCATGTACTTCGGCTCGCCCTTGTCGAGCACCCGCCCGCCGAAACCTATGGTGCGCCCGCGCGCATCACGGATCGGGAACATCACCCGATCGCGAAACCGGTCGTAATGACCAGACCGGTTATCCCGCTCGATGATCAGCCCGACCTGCAGCAGTCGCGCACGCTCGGCGTCGCTGCCGCCCAATAACCTGAGTACCGAATCCCAGGCATCCGGGGCGTAACCCAGTGCGAAAATATTCGCGGTTTCGCCCGTGATGCCGCGCGACTTGAAGTAGTCCTTGCCGCGGGCGCTGTTCATCAGTTCGCTGCGATAAAAACTCGCGGCTTTTTCCAGGGTTGCGAACAGAGCATCCGAGGGCGGCGGCCGTTGGCCCGGAGTTTGCTCGCGCGGCACCTCGACGCCGACCCGATCCGCCAGCTCCTCGACCGCGTCGATGAAGCCGAGATTGTCGTGCTTCATCAGGAAGCCGAGCGCGTTGCCGTGCTCGCCGCAACCGAAGCAGTGATAGAAGTTCTTGTCCGGCACCACCGTGAACGACGGCGTTTTCTCGCCGTGGAACGGACAACAGGCCTTGTACTCCTTGCCGTGCTTCTTGAGCGGCACGCGGCTGCCGATCAGCTCGACCAGGTCGACCCGGGAGATGAGCTCCTCGATGAAATGTTTGGGGATGAGGCCGGACACGGATGCAAGAGTATGCGCGGCAACCGGGCCGGCATAGACCCCGACCGGATCAGCCGCCGAGCTTGGCCTTCAGTTTGGCGCTGGCGCTCGCCATGTCGGTGCGGCCCTGCGCCTTCTGCTTCAGCAGCGCCATGGCCTTGCCCATTTCCTTGATGGAAGTGGCGCCGGATTCCGCAATCGCGGCGGCGATCAGGGCATCGACCTCGGTCTCGCTGAGCGCTTCGGGCATATAGGTCTGCAGCAGGTCGATTTCCTTCTGCTCCTTGGCGACCAGGTCGTCGCGCCCGCCGCTCTGGAACTGGGCGATGGATTCCTTGCGCATCTTGATCATCTTCTCGACCACCGCCAGCACCTGGGCGTCGTCGAGCTGGATGCGCTCGTCCACTTCGCGCTGCTTGATCGCCGAAGTGATCATGCGAATGGTGCCCAGGCGCTCGCTGTCCTTGGCCTTCATCGCGGCCTTCATGTCTTCGGTGATGCGGTCCTTGAGTGATGACATGGGGGCTGTATTCGGCGGGAAAGGGTCGGAATCGACGGGGACGGAGCGAGGGGCTCCGTCCCGGCAGAAGATCTATCAGTACGCGCGGGCGCGGGCGGGGCCGCGGCTGCTGCCGTCGCGGGTGACGCGCTTCATGTGGCGCTTCACGGCGGCGGCCTTCTTGCGTTTACGTTCCTGAGTCGGCTTCTCGTAGAATTCCCGGCGGCGCAGCTCCGTCAGGACCCCGGCCTTTTCGCAGGCGCGCTTGAAGCGCCGCAAGGCGGCATCGAAGTACTCGTTTTCTCGGACGCGAACGCTCGGCATTACTACCTCGGAATGTGTGACACGGCCGGCCCCGTTTCGGTCGATTCGAGCCGACGAACGAGCGCCGAAGACTGGCGTCGGGTCGAGGACGAAACGGGACGGGGACGGTTGAGAGCGGGGCAGTCTAATGGCGTGCGCGAGGAAAAGCAAAAAATCGCTGCTTTTCCGGTCGAAAGCGGCGGCAGCCTGCGGCTCGACGGCCCTTTACGAGGCCCTTGGCTGCCATTGGGGTTAAGCTTCGCGCTCCAAAAATTGGCTTTTGGGCCCTTTCCTACACAACAGTCCTGCCGCTCCAGTGAAAGTTCTCGGCATCGAAACCTCCTGCGACGAGACCGCCGCCGCCGTGTACGACGGCGAGCGCGGCCTGCTGTCCCATGCCTTGTACAGCCAGGTGCAACTGCACGCGGTGTACGGCGGCGTCGTCCCCGAGCTGGCCTCGCGGGACCATGTGAAGAAGCTGCTGCCGTTGGTGCAGCAGGCACTCGCGGACGCAAAAATCGAAGCCGATCAGCTGGATGGCGTTGCTTACACGGCCGGGCCCGGCCTGGTCGGCGCATTGCTGGTCGGGGCGTCGGTGGCCCGCAGCCTGGCGTTCGCCTGGGGCAAGCCGGCGGTCGGGGTTCATCATCTGGAAGGGCACTTGCTCGCGCCAATGCTCGAAACCGCCGCACCCGAGTTTCCGTTCCTGGCGCTGTTGGTGTCCGGCGGCCATACCCTGCTGGCTGAAGTGCGCGGGCTGGGCGATTACCAGATCATCGGCTCGTCCCTGGACGACGCCGCGGGCGAGGCCTTCGACAAGACCGCGAAGATGCTGGGCTTGCCCTATCCAGGCGGTCCGGCGCTGGCCAGGCTGGCGGACACCGGCAAGCCGGGCGGCTTCGATTTTCCGCGCCCCATGCTCGACCGTCCGGGCCTGGATTTCAGCTTCAGCGGTCTGAAGACGGCGGTGGTGGTCGCGATTCGAGGCCGTGAGCTCGATGACCAGATGCGCGCCGACGTCGCTCATGAGTTTCAGCAGGCCGTCGTCGAGACCCTCGTCGCCAAATGCGCGCGCGCTGCGAAACAAACAGGATTGAGGACGTTGGTCGTCGCCGGCGGCGTGGGCGCAAATCGGCGCTTGCGTGCCGAGTTGCAGGCGTTGGGCCAGAAGCGCGGCTTGCGAGTGCTGTATCCGCGGCCGGAGTTTTGCACCGACAATGCGGCGATGATCGCGTACGCTGGCTACCGTCGCCTCGCGGCCGGCGAGCACGACGATTTGAAGATCCGCGCGACCGCGCGCTGGCCGCTGAATACGCTGCAAGCGCCCGCTGCCGTTTGAGCCATCTCTAGAGTTGCATTCCGAATCCATGGATAAGATTTTTCTCTCCCAGCTCAGTGTCGAATGCATCGTCGGCATTTGGGACTGGGAACGGCGGGTCAAGCAGACCGTCATCATCGACGTCGAAATGGCCGCTGACATTCGCAAGGCCGCGGCCACCGACCACATCGATGACACGATCGACTACAAGCGGGTCGCCAAGCGTTTGCTCGCGTTCGTCGGCGACTCTCAGTATCAGCTGGTCGAGACGCTGACCGAGGCGATCGCGAGAGTGATCGTTACGGAGTTCGGGGTGTCGTGGGTGAAGGTGCGGCTCAACAAGCGTGGCGCTATTCGAGGGGCCCGTGACGTGGGCATCGAGATCGAGCGGCGCTCCGAGGATTACCCCGGCCTGACGGTAACGCAGCAGACACAGCCATGACTGCCGTTTACGTCGCGGCTGGCAGCAACGTTGAGCCCGAACGCTATCTGTCCGTGGCGTTGCGCGCGTTGGCGGCGGCGTACGGTCCGCTCACATTGTCGCCGGCGTATCGAAACAAAGCGGTGGGGTTCGAGGGCGCGGACTTCATCAACCTGGTCGTCGGCTTCAGCACTGAAGATTCCGTAGCCGAAGTGCGCCAGCAATTGCAGAAGATCGAAGCCGCCTGCGATCGTCCGCCGGACGCGCCGAAGTGGGCGCCGCGCACCATGGATCTCGACATTCTTTTATTCGGCGATCGGGTGAGCAACGAGCCCGGCCTGGTGATTCCGCGGCCCGATCTGGTGAAGCGCCCCTACATGCTCAAGCCGATGGCCGACATCGCGCCCGACGTGCGTCATCCGACGCTCGACAAAACCATGCGCGAGCTATGGGAGGGTTTTGCGGGCGGCGAGCATGAGATGGTCGAAGTGCTGCTCGGCGGCGCGCCTACCAGCCCACGCTCCGACCGCCATCGATCGCCAGAATCTGGCCGGTGACGAACGGCGCATCTTTCGCGAAGAACAGCGCCGCGCGCACGATGTCGGGCGGCGAGCCACTGCGCTTGAGCAAAGTCTTGTCGATGATTTCCTGCTTCACGGCCTCGTCCATGCCGCCTTCGGGCCACAGAATGGGCCCCGGTGCGATGCCATTGACCCGGACCTCCGGCCCCAGCTCGCGGGCCAGCGATCGAGTCAGCATCACCAGTCCCGCTTTGGCGCTGGAATAGACCGGATGCTGCGGCAACGGGCGCTGGGCATGGATGTCGATCATGTTGATGACCAGGCCACGCGCGTCCTTGAGCGCGGGCGCGGCCGCTTGCGACAGGAACAGCGGTGCACGCAGATTGGTGCCCATCAGGTCGTCCCATTGCCTGGCGGTGACAGTGCCGAGCGGAGTGGGATAAAAGGTCGACGCGTTGTTGATCAGTACATCGAGCCGGCCGAACGCACGGACGGTGCGTTCCACCAGCGCCGGCAGCGCTTCGGTATCGAGCAGATCGGCGGCGGCGCAGATGGCCGAGTCGGCGCGAGCGGCATTGAGTTCGTCACGCAGCTGTTCCGCTTCGGCGGCCGAACGGTGAAAATGAATGCAGACGTTGGCGCCCTCGGCATGAAAGCCTCGGGCCAGTGCGGCACCGATGCGGCGGGCCGCGCCGGTGATCAGCACCGAACGTCGGGCGAGTGCGTTGGAAGTGTCCATGCAGATATGGTGAACGAAAGGATGATTGCTGCAAGTCCGGCTGACTCGTCGGGGCGGGTTGCTTGAACGTATCTTTGCCATTGCCGGCGCTGTCGCCGGAAGAAGCGGCGCACAGCGAACAACTGGTCCAGCGCATTCGCGCAGCTGTGGAGGCCGCCGGCGGCTGGATCAGCTTCGAGCGCTTCATGGAAATGGCGCTGTACGAGCCGGGCCTCGGTTACTACAGCGCCGGCTCGACCAAGCTGGGCAGCGAAGGCGACTTCGTTACCGCG
>Ga0164243_10004247_pt1 | contig 22554 bp, 24 predicted proteins | sample OricompcompostOP_FD_108781 | JGI IMG/M metagenome (GOLD analysis project Ga0164243, IMG submission 108781) | Organic Plus compost microbial communities from Emeryville, California, USA - Original compost - Organic plus compost (OP) | ecosystem: Engineered > Solid waste > Mixed feedstock >...
CGACACACCTCGGGATCGTAGAGCAGGCGTGGTGCAATCGCCAGCACGCAGCCGAGGATCGTCATATGCATGAAAATCATAAAGAGAACGAGAGCACCCGCGGCTTCCACCTGACGGTTTGCGAACGCCAGATACCAGACGACGATCGACACACCCAGAAAAGTCACCTGCTCACAAGCGAATACGAGCCATGACCGGGCAGCAGCATCATGGAATGCGGGCAGATGCCAACCCAGCACGACCACCATGTCGCAAAGGAGGACAATGACGAGAAATGAAAGCGCCCGTCGAGTTTGGATTTCAGCGCCCGCGCACAACGCGAGCCCATAGCCGATAAGCGGTCCTGCCAGTGCGACGACAGACAAGTGGGTGATCATTCCAGGAGAGAAGGCCGTGCGTGCAAGAGCGGGGAGTGGGCCGAGCCACGTCGCGCAGAGGATTCCCATTCCGAGCAGCGCTTGCCAGGGTAAGAACGTCCCCGCGGAAAGGTCGAATGCTCCTGATCTGATCCGCTGAACCTTCACGTTCCTGGAGGGCTTCGGCGCGGCAGACCACTGGACGCGCTTCCGCTCTTCCCGAGCACGCGCTGCATTTCCGCCTCCAGACCGCCCGTCAGCCAAAGCCGATACATACGTAAGTCAGCCTCCAGCGACCAAATGGGATTTACAAACGCAGCCGGATTATTACCTTCGAAAGCGAAGTGGCCGATCCAGGCGCTCCCATAGGAAGCGGCGAGTCCTGCGGCAAGGTACTTTGCCCGTCGCGTCGCCAACCACGATGCCACGCCGAAAATTCCGAGCGTGGTGCCGACGATATGCAAAGCGCGCGTTTCCCGCCGCGCATGAGCACGCAAATAATATGGCCAGAATTCCTCAAAAGACCCGAAGGTTTGCGCGGACTTACCGTGATTATCTTGTTTGAATAACGCTTTTGACATTTCAAATACCCTGACGATCTGCTCGCGCGTGTAACGCGATGAACGTTCAGCGCGTTCCCAGATCCTCCATACTCGTGCCGCGCAAAAGCGATCTGGCGTCGGCTAAAGCGCAGGTGTCAAGGAAAGGCTTCTGGGCGTACCCCGCTCGCCATTTGCCCGCCGTCACCAGCGCAAGCCGTCGGGCGTGCACTTGTCGCCAGCCATTTGAGATCAGATCGAACTCCGTCATCGACGAAATATGGCGACAAGTGACGCACGACCTCCGCACTGGCAGCAACGCCCCAGAGGATTCCAGTGTGGAGAGGCACCGGCGTAAGATCTCCAGCAGCAGCAATACAGTTCATGGATTTCGGAGGGGCACTGATCATGGAATATTTGATCCGCCCCGATTGAAGCAGCCGCACCCGACGCGTTGCGGCTCTGAAGAGTTCGGGGCGTACCTCATAGGGACCCCAGGATTTGACTTCCGCTCCTGCGCGGCAGGCCGTTTTTAACGTTTGGTCCAGCGTAAAATTGTGCCCTTTCACAGCCCCAAAAAGCTGCACAGGGCCGCTGGCGGGAAGCCAGCTGATCGTCGTGGGATGAACGAGCCCTTTCGCAAGATCGCTTCCGCGGTAGAAACTCAAAAACGTGTGCGCGTGGACGAGATCGTCGTCGCGGCCCTGATAGGCCCAAACGATCAAGAAATAACGTCCTTGGAGACCATGCCGCTCGGAAATGATTCGCGCAGTCGCACCGAGGGGCAACGCGACGGCAAACAGAAGCGCCAACAAGCCTATTGATCTCACCGACCGAAAGAGAAATTGCTGAAACCCGCCGATACGCATGCGACCCCCCATTCTAAGCGCGTCGGACCAAGCCAGCGATCGCCAGAAGAATGAGCGCCCCAAGAAGCGCGGCGACAATGTTTCCCCCCGTGGATTCGGTATAGAGCCCTAAGCGGGGAGCCAGAAGCCCCGCCACACCGGCACCGAGAATGCCGACGACTATATTTCCGATCAGGCCAAACCCGTATCCCTTCACGAGAATGCCCGCCAACCAGCCGGCGATGGCTCCGATGATGATCCACGCAAGAATAGATTCAGGTGCCAGCATGAAGCGCCTCCATTGCGTGCGCTAAATGCTCACGCCACCACAAGGGTTCCATGCCGCTTCATGGCGCTTCCGAATTTACTCATCACGACGATTATCCAATACGACAGCGGTTCTCACGGTCTCATCACGTGGAGTGACCCTCAAGCGAAGCGTGAGCGTACCGCATGGGCTTCGTTTCGAAACAAAAGTCTTGGATGCAGAGCGTCCGGTGTTAGACTTCCGCACCGCAATATCCATTTCGGGTGACGCTACGTGGGATCGAGCAGACACTGTCCTGGCCGCAACTGTGTCCTTGCAAATCTCAGCCGCAGCGACGAGACGCTGATCCGGCCGTACTTGCAAAGGACGCGTTTGACTCAGAAGCAGAAGATCGAAGTTTGCGGACAGGAAGTTTCGACGGTCTTTTTCCCGGCGTCGGGATTGATTTCCGTAATGGTCCGGAACAGGACAAGACATCAAAAAAGCGAAGTCTGCACGATCGGATGGGAGAGCATGACTGGGACATCGGTTGTGCTTGGTCATTCCCGGTCTTCTGTCGACATGATCGTCCAGATGGAGGGGGAGGCACTGGCGATCTCAGCCGCGGACTTACGTCGCATTGTCATCGTGAGCACGAGCCTGCGTGAATGCTTCCTCCGCCAAGCCTATTCAATATTCATCCAGACAGCGCATGGATCGATAGCGAATGTGAAAGGAAGCCTGGAGAACAGGCTCGCTCGTCGACTGCTTCTTGCCCATGATCGATCTGTTAACGGACAACTTGCGATCACTCACGAAAATCTGGCCGACGTCCTAGGGGTACGGCGCGCAGGGGTCACGATTGCACTTCAACGGCTCGAATGGCAGGGCGCCATCAAAATGGCTCGCAGGCTCATAACGATTGTGGACCGGGAAAAGCTCGAGCGCTGTGCGGATGGCTTCTACTATGCTCCCGAGCATGACTGGCCGGTCGAAACGAACGATCGCGGGAAACTTCTGCCAGCAACCAGCGCAACAAAAGCTGTTCAGTACAAGAAGCCTCTCATCTGAGCACGCCAACAGGCGGCGTGCCGAATAAGGCGAAAGCTCGAGATGCGCTAGCGCATCTCGAGCCCAGTGGCGCGAGGCCACCGACCCAGCACCCCATGGGCGGAGAGTCCTACGAATTTTGAACGCTACGGGTTCCATGGAGTGGGCTGCGCGTTGTCACTGACCCGCCTCACCGGAAGGCCCTGGCCCGTCAGCGCCAGAACGCGTGCCGTATACGCCCGAACTCTTTTTCTTCATCTGGCCAGGCGAATGCTCTGACGCGCCCGGGCTTGTGGAGTTCGAATCATTCTGCATCTGCTGGCCTGGCGCATAGCCTGAGGCCCCTGGAGTGTTGGATGTGCCAGACGTTCCCGACGAGTTCCCGCTTGATCCAGAATTCAAGGAAGATCCGCCGGTCTGGGAGCCGGAAACGTTGCCGGACGTGTTTGTATCAGCACCGCTGTTCACACCCGACGAACCGCTGCCAGCGCCCGATGTGCCAACCCCGCCTGCGCCCGTGGACGCTGCGAAAGCGGGCGCTGCACCGAGCATGAGCGCAGACACCGCAATCACGAACTTCACTGTTTTCATGATGTTTCCTCCGAGTTTTGCTGCCACCGCGATGGACCGCCGGCCGGAGGATTACGATAGCGGCGTGCCGGGGTTCCAAGGCCGTACAGTGCGGAAGCATTTGGTTTCCGCAAAGAACTCATGCAGGCGCAGTTCATGAAGTGCTTGTCACACTGACACCACCACAAATCTCGCTATCCTTTCCTTGCCGATTCGCTGTGGGGGAAGATTCGATGGCATCACGCGTTCTCGGCCGTCCGGCCATTCTTCTGCTGATGCTGACGTTCGGGGGCTGCGCAATGCGAGACGCCGAGCTTGCATTGCGGGGAAAGTCCGAGCTGATCGGACTGCGCGAGAATGACCTTCTGATGTGCGCTGGTCATCCGACCGATGAAGATAACATTCCCGGCGGAAAAATCTGGATGTATGAACATGCCGATGCCGTCCCTGCCGGCATCACCATTGCGCCGACATTGCCGCTCATCGGAACCGCGATAACGCCTCCAAGCGGTGGCTATTGTCGGGTGCAGTTCCGGATCCAGCATAGCAAGGTTGCGGAAGTCTCCTACGCTGGCGCGACCGACGAGTGGGGACGCCGGGATGCAGGTTGCGCACCCATCATCCGCAACTGCCTTGATTATTCGTCCGCGTCCGCTCGCTGACTTACCTTTACGTCTTGAGGCTGCTGACTGGGCTTCCGCCGCCGATCTTGTGCGAAAGGAAAGCTCCGGGCTCACCCGCCGATGATGAGAGCCCGTGCCGTTATGGTTACGGTTCGCCTCCGGAAGTTGCATCCGACGACAATCGAATAGGCATTCAATCCGCGAGATGTTCGCGATCGCGCAACCTCATCCGGCTTGCGAGGTTTTCGATAGGAGACGGACACCATCGGCACGTGCAGTCGAGAACACTCGACAAGGGAAGTAGAACCGATATCAGGAGTGCGCCTCGACAGGTACGTTAACGCGATCTCCTCCTGCGTCCTTCGATTTTATGCTCTATAATCTTGGCGACCGCTTTGCAGCCGAGGCTGCACAACTGATGGCTTAGACAATGCAGCGACCGCTTCAAATCGCATTCAGAGGAATGGACAGTTCTCCGGCACTGGAAACATTAATACGTGAGCGCGTGAGACGCCTGGGAAATCTATATCCGCGCCTGATAGGGTGCCGCGTCGTGGTCGAGGTGCCGCACCGCAGTCCGGAGACGGCGAAGGTGCCAATCGCGATAACAGTCGAGGCGGATGTGCCAGGGCGCGGCCCCATCATCGGAAAGGACGAGGAAGAGCGACGCGAAGCGAAGGAAGATCACACCGCTGCTCTGAACAACGCCTTTGAAGCCGTGGAACGCCAGCTCGACAAGCTTGCCGACATTCGCAGCCAGGAGGTGACAAGCCGTATCGCAGATGGTCAAAGCGGCATGGTGGTGCGGCTCTTTCCGGATCAGAGCTACGGCTTCGTTGAAATTGACAACGCCCCGGAACTCTACTTCACACGCAACGCCGTGGTCGGGGGGAAGTTCGATGAGCTTCAGATTGGCATGATGGTGCAGGTGACGCGGGCTGCCGATGAAGGACCGATGGGTCCGCAAGCCAGCTCCATACGCTTGCTTGATCGAAGCAAAGCGCCGCCCTGACGTAGGAAATCGCCAAGAATTTCGCATGATGACGACAAATGTCCGTGTCATCTGTCTTTCACCGGCTGCAGTCTGGGTACAGGCCTCACCAACGCGATTGCGCCGGCTGCGAGAAGTAAAACGAGCGCCATGACGTAGAATGCATCGGAGAACGCTAGAATAAAGGACTGCTGCGAGACGAGATTGCCGAGAAGAATTTCCGCTTGATGGAACGCCTGAGCCGGATCAGGCATGCCATGCATCTCGAAATAGCGCTGCATCCGGATAAGAAACGATTGATCGATCACGCTGAACGGCGTCACCGACTGCCCGATGATGTTTGAATGAAATTGCTCACGCTTGGTGATGAGGGTCGCGAGGGCGGCTGTGCCGATCGCACCACCCAGACTACGTAGCATATTGAAAAGACCCGACGCCGCCGCTGAATCTTTCGGCGCAACGCTGGACGTCGCAATGACGGACAAAGGCGAGAGAAGAATGGCCTGACCGAATGCCCGTACGACATTCGCAACAAGGAACTGCGGGCCTGCGTAGTTGAAGCTCAGGTGCGTATTCATGAAACAGCTGGCCGCGAATACTGCGAGGCCGACGCAGACGATCGCTCTCGGATCGAAGCGCTTGAGAAGCGCGGGAACGAACGGAATGATCAGCAACTGCGGTAGTCCCGCGGACGCAAGGACGAGGCCGATCTGCTGCGCATTGTATCCTTCCACCTGATCAAGATAGGCGGGAAGCACATAGACCGAGCCGAACAGCGCGAACCCAACGAGTGTATTCGCCAGCGTGCCGAGCCCGAAGCTCCGGTTCGCGAGCAATCGCAGATTGACGGCTGGCTGCTTGCTTCGCAATTCGATGATGACGAAAATTGCGAGCATCACTGCCGCGACGATCGAAAGATGAACGATATAGGGTGAGCCAAACCAGTCGTCTTGATTTCCCTCATCAAGGACCGTCTGCAGGCACGCAAGACCCACCGCCATTGCGCCAATCCCATACCAATCGCCTTCCTTCAGAAGATGAAGTTGCATTGGCTGGCGATCGAGCGTCGGAAAGAGCAGCGCGAGCATCACCGCTCCGGGAACGAGATTGACAAAAAAGATATAGGGCCACCCGTACTGCTCCGTGAGAATACCCCCGATCGTCGGACCGATAGCCGGCCCGAAAGTGGCGGTCATCGCGAAGGCCGCCAGTCCGATCGGTCGCTGCCTTGCGGGAAGCCTGGTCAACACGGCGGTAAACGCCATCGGGATCATTACTCCGCCCGTAAACCCCTGCAGCGCGCGCGTGACGATCATCGTCCCAAGATTGCCCGCGAATGCGCACGCCACCGAAAAGCAAAGGAAGAGCACGACGTTGGTGAGCAGAAATCGACGGAATCCGAACACGCGGCTCAGGTAATCGGTCAGCGGAATCATGATGATCTCGCCGATCAGGTAGGACGTAGAAATCCACGTACCGTTATCGACCCCTGTGCCGATACCTCCCTCGATGTAGGGAAGCGAAGAATTGACGATTTGAATGTCCAAAACCGCAATCAGCGCGCCGAGCATACATCCCGCAACGGCGATCCACGTGCGCAAGGATGCCCCCTCGCCACTTGCACCTGAACTTGCAGTCGTGCTCATGGCTTGGTCCGCCGTGGCGGGGAACCGTGGGTATAGATGGTCGCGATTACGGACATACCCGGGCGCAGCCGTCCAGCGAATGGATCGTTGGGATCGATATAGATTTTGACCGGAATGCGCTGGACGATCTTCGTGAAATTTCCAGTGGCATTGTCGGGCGGCAGGAGCGCAAACTCCTGGCCGCTGGCGGGCGCGAGGCTGCCGACATAGCCCCGGACCGTCTTGTCATCAAAAGTATCGACCGCGATCGTCACGGGCTGACCGGAATGGACGTTCGCTAACTCCGTCTCTTTGAAATTGGCGATGACGTAGGCCTTCTTGAGCGGAACGATCGCCAAAAGCTCCGTGCCCGGCTGTGCATATTGACCGACACGAACGGTACGATCGCCGACAACACCGTCGACAGGTGATGTGATTGTCGTGTAGCCGAGATTGATCTGAGCCTGCTCGAGCATGGCCTTGTTCTGCTCCAGCGTCGCGTTCGCTTGCGTGAGCTGAGCATCGAGGGTGGCGATCTGCCTCTGGGCGGCTTCGAGAGCGGCCTCATCCTTGGCAACGGTGGCCTTGGCGCTTGCGATTTCGGATTCGGCCGCCTGTTCGTCTTGAACGGACCCGTAGCCCTCGGTCGCAAGCGTGCCAAACCGCTTGTTGTTCTGCTCAGCATAGACCTCAGAGGCTTTGTCCGATGCAATCGTTGCTTGAGCTTCGGAGATGACGGCGCGTTGCTGTGCGATCTGCGCCTTGATGGTGGAGATGGCGGCGTCGGCCTGCGCGACACCGGCCCTGGACTGATCGACCGCGGCTTTGAAATCGCTTTGGTCGATGATGGCCAGAACCTGCCCGGCTTTGACATGCTGGTTATCGTCGACAAACAACTTCGCGATGTTGCCGGCCACTTGCGGCGCAATCGCAACGACGTCGGCCTGCACATAGGCGTCGTCCGTCGAAACTTCGAAGCGCCATTGGGTCCAGTATTCCCATCCTGCATAAGCGATCCCGCAGATCGCCGCCACGATGAGTGTCGCCAAGAGAACGCGTCTCCGCAGTGAGCGGCCCGCCTCGGATGGCTTCAGCAGGATAGCGTCTTCCGCGCCGTCGCGGCGCGCATCTTCGGGCGATGATTGCTTCTTGCAAGTTACGGAACTGCCGGTCACGAATGAATCGTCATCGGCTGGTTCATGTTCCGGAGAATGACTGTCTACATGGGTGAGCATCGCCGTCGCACCTCAAGCATTGCAGCCGATAGGCTGCGCCAGGTACGTTTGCTAATGCACGAATTAATGCATGTATTTCCGAAATGAAGGCCTTGTTTTCGTTTCGCACGCCTCTATCGGGACTTAGACGCCGCTCCATGGGCGCACGGCCAATAGCCGACACACCACCCGCAGGAGAACGGCGAAGGCCCGCTCAGCCGATGACTGCAGGTAGACCCCGCACCACGACGTAAAGTCCGACTGCGGCAACAATGCCGGCAAAGCTCTGCGACAGCAGATGCTTGCGTTTCGCGAGAGCGGTGCTCGCGTACCGGCCCACGAACCCCCCTAGGATTCCACCGCCGATAAACAAGACGACCAAACCCCAATCAACCAAACCCGAGAGCGCATAGCTTCCCGCCGTCGTGAACCCGAAAGCGGCGACACAAAAGAGAGACGAGCCGATTGCAAAGATCATCGGCATGTCCGTCGCTGCCATCAGACCTGGAACGATGAGAAAGCCGCCGCCGATGCCGAAGAATCCGGACATTGCTCCGACAGCGATGCCGTACAAGACGAGATACGGCAAAAGCTTCGGCGCGCTGGCGGTCGTCAGCTGAACGGCCTCGTTGCCGCCTGTATGCTTTTTCATGAACATCAAGCCAGAGATCACGAGCATGAGAACGCCGAAAAGAAGCAAAAGCCTCTGCCCATCGATCTGTTTACCGATTTCGGAGCCGACCAGCGCTCCTATGATGCCGGCGCCCGCAAACACAATCGCGCACCGCCATTTGACGTGATTATGCCGGGCATGATCGATGAGGTTTGTCGTTGCACTCAGGGCGACAGCGACGGCACTCGTTCCGATCGCGACGTGTGGAGATTTCACGCCGACGACATAGACCAGAAGGGGAACGGCGAGAATAGAACCGCCGCCCCCGATCAATCCCAACACGAACCCGACGAGAGACCCCGAAAAAACGGCAAGAAAATCTTGTACCATCACGCCATGACTTTAGGCTTGGCCATCCACTCGCGGCCCTTCAGCATGGCCTGCCAATAAATCGGCGGCAGAATGCGCTCTTTCAGAATCCACGCGACACGCGATGGCTGCGTCCCATCGAGAAGCGTCGCCGGGAACGTCGGCGAGAGCTTGCCTCCATAGGTGAACTCGGCGAGCACGATCTTGCCGCGCTCCACCGTCAGCGGGCAGGACCCATAGCCGTCATAGACGCACATGTTCGGGCGATAACCCATGTCGTGAAGAACGTTCTCCGCAACGACAGGAGCCTGTTTCCGTGCTGCGGCGGCCGTCTTCGCATTCGGCGTGTTCGTGACGTCGCCGAGCCCATAAATGTTTTCATATTTCTTATGACGCAGCGTCGCCGGATCGACATCCATCCATCCCGCCGCGTCCGCAAGCGTACTCGCGCGAATGAAATCCGGCGCCGTTTGGGGCGGGCAGACATGCATCATGTCGAAGCCCTTCTCGACAGTCTCTTTCGTGCCGTCAGGCAAAGTCTTGACAAAAAGCGCACGTCTGGCCGGACCGTCGACCGAGATAAGGTTGCAATTGAAATTCAGCTGCACATGATAGCGCTCGATGTAGTTCATCAGCGCAGGCACGTAATCAGGAACGCCGAACAGGACGCCCCCCGCGTTGTCGAACTCGACAGCAATCTTGCCGAGGCATCCTGTGCGGAGCCAATGGTCCGCAGAAAGATACATGGCCTTTTGCGGGGCGCCGGCGCATTTGATCGGCATCGGCGGCTGCGTGAAGATGGCCCGGCCCGATGTCATCCCCTTGACCAACTCCCACGTGTAGGGGGCGAGATCGTAGCGGTAGTTCGACGTGACGCCATTCTTCCCGAGTGTCTCGGTCAAACCTTCGACGCCGTTCCAGTTGAGTTTCAGTCCTGGGCAGACGATGAGGTGCTTGTAACGGATCGTTCGACAACCTTCGATGATGACCGAATTGTTGTCCGGATCAAATCCAGCGACCGCGGCTTTGATCCAGGTCGTCCGCCGCGGCAGCACGGCGCCCATCGGCCTGACGGTTTGTTCGGGTGCGAAAACACCGGCGCCGACGAGCGTCCAGCCCGGCTGGTAGTAATGAACATCCGCCGGTTCGATGATTGCAACATTGAGATTGCGCTGACGGGCAAAGAGGCTTCCCGCTACCGCCGCCCCCGCTGCCCCACCTCCGACGATGACGATGTCGTATTTCTCGGCGGGTGCGCTGGAGGAGACTTTGCCCCCCGCAGCTATCCGGCTCGCAACTCCAGACATATCGTATCCCGCGTCGTGCGCCTTCGTCAGGATTTCCGACATCGGGCGGCGGCCCGCCTCAGAAAGTGCCCACAGTGTGGTGCTTCGAGTGCCGGTACGGCAGTAGGCGAGAACGGGTTTTGGGAGCTGTGCGAGAGCAGCCCCGAATTTGGCAGCATCGCCGTCGCTGACCTTTCCGGCTTGAACCGGCAGATAACGAGCAGCAAGCCCATTGGCCTTTGCCTCACGTTCGATCTCAGGAAACGAAGGTTGATCCGGACCCTCGCCGTCGGGCCTGTTGTCGATGATTGATTTGAACCCCATCGCCGCCAGCTGGGCGATATCGCTCGGCAGGATTTGCGCCGTGACCGAGAGGTCGTCGGTAAGCTTCTTAGGCGTCATCAAGTTCGTCCTATGGCGATACACCTGAGCGTGTGGAGATTCACAACTCGTTGATGGGCACCTTCAGCTGGCGCTTGCCGCCCGCATCGGGTTCGGGAAGGTTGCCGCCACGAATATTAACCTGGATGGACGGAATGATCAGCTTCGGCAGGTCGAGCGTTTGGTCGCGCTCCGTCCGCATCTTGACAAACTCGTCTTCGGTGATGCCGTCACGAACGTGAATGTTATTTGCACGCTCCTCCGCAACAGAAGTCTCCCATTTGATGTCGCGTCCGCCCGGCGCATAGTCATGGCACATGAACAGCCGCGTTTCCGGCGGCAGCGCCAGGACCCGCTTGATAGACTGGTAGAGGACGCGCGCGTCGCCACCCGGGAAATCTGCTCGGGCCGTCCCGCCGTCAGGCATGAAAAGCGTATCACCCACGAACGCCGCGTCACCCACGACATGCGTCATGCAGGCAGGCGTATGTCCCGGGGTCAGCATGGCGAAAGCATCCATGCCGCCGATCTTGTATGTATTGCCGTCGTTGAAAAGACGGTCGAATTGGCTGCCGTCGCGCTGGAATTCAGTTCCCTCGTTGAAGATCTTGCCGAACACCTCCTGCACGATCCTGATGTTTGCGCCGATGCCGAGCTTGCCGCCCAGCTTGCCCTGAATGTACGGCGCTGCGGAAAGGTGATCGGCATGCGCATGCGTTTCAATCAGCCATTCCACCTTGAGGTGATGGTCGCGAACGAACTGAATGATCTTATCGGCCGATTGATAACTGATACGGCCCGCCGCGTAGTCGATATCCATGACGCTGTCATAGATCGCGCAGGCGTCGGAAGCGGGGTCTTTCACCACGTAGCTGACAGTATTCGTCGCTTCGTCGAAAAAGGCGATGACCTCCGGTTTGACCGTGAGATCGACCGTGTGGGGAATCGGGTTCATCACTGCGTCTCCTCGACGGCAGCCATTATGCTGCCGCTCGTCACGAGGGCCCATCCTGACATTGATCAGAACAGGCCGCTCCACCTATTAAGGCTATTCTTAGAAGGCAGCCATTTTCGGATATGTGACCTGAGTCACATATGGCCCCTCTAGGCCGTGGCGGCGAGCTGCCGCAGGGCGTCAGGCTTGGCAAGATCAATGCTACCACGTGACGTCGTCAACCAACCGCGCCTCTGGAACTCCTGGAGCTGTCGCCCGATGACCTCACGCGCAGACCCGAGTTCGGCCGCAAGTTGCTGATGCGTCAGCTCGATCCGGCCGCGCGAATCCGCAAGTTGCAGGAGACGCTGAGCGAGCCTTACGTCGATCCGCGAGAACGCCACCTCTTCGATGATCCTGAACAGCGTGGTGACATTGACACTGAACGCAGTGAAGACGAATTTCCGAAATTCCGCCGAGCGCGCAATCGCTTCGTCGAATGTCGCTCTCGGTATAGCGACCGCCGTAACACTGGTTTCGGCAATCGCTTCCGCTTGGTATTCCTCATAGCCCATCAAACACGCGGTTGTCAGAACACAACTCTGCCCGGCCGTAACCCGGTAGAGCACGATCTCGCGACCCGTCTCGGACACTTGCTGAACGCGCACAGTGCCATCAAGCAGGAGAAGATAGCTTTCCGGTGCCCGGCCTGGCCCGAAAATCCGTGTTCCCGCCGGCAGCTCAACGACTTTGCTCGTGGTGAGGAGCAATTGTGTGATTTCGGGCGCGAGATCTTTGAGGCCGGGGAAGCTGGCGGTCCACTGATGATCGGTCATGTCGTTCCTTTTTGGGATTGCACCACATAATCCAAGGATTGCGCAGCGCAAGTACTAAGGCGTCCGACGACAATGCGATCTTCGCACCCCACGCAGCCTCCCATAAGACGCTGCCCGACGATATTGTGTAACATTACCCATGGCCCCCGCGGATCTTGGGTAAACACCAGCAAAACCAACAACAAGACGTTGAGGATCAGCGGCCACAGGTAACTCTATGGAATTCCCCCGACGCGCGTAGGAACCAGAACACATGTCGCTTCGTTCCTTCGGCAGGAACTCGGAGGAAACAACATGACGTATGAGGATCCACGAACCGGTCGTGAACGTAATCTCGGCCAGGACGACGTTGGCAGCTCCGCCGGCTCTTTGATCGTCGCAGTCGTTTTGCTCGCCGCGATCGTGTTTGGCGGGTGGTATTTCTATAACCGCAGCGAGAAGGTTGCCGACGTTAATCAGCCGTCGACAACAGCGCAGAACAACGGCAACACGACAACGGGGACCAATCCTGCAGACACCAATACGACGATGTCGCCGCAAAGCTCGGCCCCGGGCGTTGAGGGTGCGGCTGGCAGCAAGAATGGCCCAGCAGCGAATAGCAACGGCTCCTCGACAGGAGCGTCCACCGGCAACACTGGAATGGGTAGCGAAAATCCGAACGTCGACAACACGACGCTTCCATCGCAAGACGCAAAAGGTGTGAAAGGTGCACCGGGAAACAAGAACGGCCCGGCAGCTAATACGCCCCCACCCACGGACACGCCTGCGAACAATCCGATGCCTGCTCCCTCTACGAACCAGTAAGCGGACATACGTTTTGGTCGAAAGAGCCCGCTCGATAGCGGGCTCTTTTGTGTTTCAGAACTTCTGAGATACACCGACGAAGAATCCGCGCCGCGGCCCGAATTGCGGAGCGAACACACCGATACCGTCTCCGTCGCGTATTTCGTAGACCTCGTCGAAGAGGTTCACGACATCGAAACGCACCGTCGTCGGCCGCGCAAACCAGTTGTCGAATTCGTGCGAGATGCCGAGGTTGACCTGCGTATAGGCGGGCACGCTGGCGCCGTTCGGAACGTCATCCGTGTCGGTCCGCAAACCGCTGCCGTAGATCATGTCGACGCTGAGACGCGTGCCATCCCATAGATACGATACTCCAGCCGAGACCGTGATCGTCTGCGAATGGTCCGTGAAAATGTAATGGCCCCTGATGAAGTCGAGATCGTCCGGATCGATCAGGAACTGGTTCGAGATGATGTTCTTGCCCTTCTGCTGACCGATCGCGACGTTGCCGTAGGCTCCGAAATTGCCCCAGTTATATTTCGTCGTGATTTCGATCCCCTTGTTGATCGCTTTCTCGTAGTTGAAAGCGTCAAGCACCAGCGCCGCGCCGAACTGGCCATCGTCCAAAAGATCGTGCGCGATTTTGTAATAGGCGTCGACCCCGACTTCGAGACCAGGGAAGATCTTTTGCGTGATCCCGGCATCGAAATAGTGCGAGCGTTCAGGCTGGACCAGACCGCATTTCGTATCGTTGACGCCGGCGATATTCCCGCCGCAAGTCTCCGATTGTTGGACCGTGTGGTCAAACAACGCGACATCCGTCGGCCCTGCCGCGACCTGCGGAGGCGGTGTGAAATATCGCGCATACCCAGCATGCAACGTCGTCCCGGCGTACGGCCGATATTCAAGGCTGACGCGTGGGCTCCACTGGTTGGCATCCACGTACTCGTACATTTGATCGAAGCGCAGGCCAGCGTTCAACGTCAGCTTATCGGTTAAACGAATTTCGTCTTGCGCGTAGACACCGATCAGCCATCCAAGCTTCGATGTTTCGTCGAGCAACCCACCCTTCAAGGTATCGTCATCGGTAATGACCGAAGAATTGCTGATCGCTTTCGTTTGCTCCGCGCTCACCGTGAAGCCCGCCCGGAGCGTATTGTAGGCGTTCAAGCGATACGAGCCGTCGCCCTGGATGCCGTTGAGGAGACTCCGGCGCTGCACGTCCGACGCGATGCCATTGAAGACGAGATCACCGACGTCATCCGGATTGAAATGGAGGTCGCTGTACCGGGAGAAATATGCGATCTGATAGTCGCCGTTTTCGATCTTCCTCTGCAGCGCGATCACATCATAGTAGTTCTGCTCGAACTGCGTTTCATTCAGCAACGCTGAATCGAAGCCAGGCACGTTCGGGACGTTGAAATTAGGAGTTAGCCCCGGCGTATTCGGGATCTGAAAGTTTTGTATCGAGACGCCCGAGATCCAGCTCAAACGCGTCGAATCATCGAGCAGCGCAGAGACGTACCCGAAGCCCTTCTCCTGGTCGGTGTGATCATGAATGGCGTCCCGGCTCGACGTTGGATTTTCGATGCCTTCGTCATTCATCAAATAGCGGCCGGTAAAAAAGTAATCGACCGAACCCGAGCTGCCGCCATATTCGAGTTCTGGTGTGAAGGTTCCGCGGCTTCCGCCATACATGCTGATCGTGCCGCCCGGTTCTTGTGCACCAGACCGCGTCGTGATGTCGACGAGCCCGGTCGTGTGCAATCCATATTCGGCGGGCAACGCACCGGTAACGAGCGACAAATTGTTGATGAAGCTCGTCTCCAAGACATCGCTGAACCCGGAGACACCGTCGGGAAGCAGGATACCGTTGATCCTGTATTGCACATTCGCATGGTCGTTACGTATGTGAAGCTGGCCGCTCGCCGCCGAATCCTGGCTGACGCCGGGCGCCTGCAGAAGGGCTTTACTGACGGGCGTTTCGGTTCCTTGCGGCAATGCGCGGAGTGCTTCTTCACCGAACGAATACTGGTTCGTTCCGATCTGAGTGAATATCTCGTTGCGCGCTGCATTGAACGCGTCGTTCTGAAAAACAAGCGGATTGTTCTGGCTCGCTGACGCTGCCGCCGCATCGGGGAAATTGCCATTCGGTGGGTGCGATGCAGCCGCGGGCACTGCTGACGGCTTCGCTTTTGCCAACTGAGCTTTCTTCGCTTTTTTGGCCGCCCCCTTCGTCTGCGGCGCTGTCACGACCACGGCCGGAAGCGACTGCGACTGGGCCGCGGAAGGTGCATTGGATTGCACCGACGTCGATGGAGCCTCCGTACCGGATGTCGCCGTCTGCGCCAGCGCCGTTTCGCCGGAAACAACGCTCGCGCCGGAGCTCAATACGATCACAAGACCACGCAACTTAGGGACAAGAGCCATCTGTGAATTCCATTCGTATGTTATAATATCCGATATGGATGCAAATGCGATGGAACGTTCAAGCATTCTTACGGTCGCAGACTGGGAATGGTGCAGAACTGTTGTCGCGGAGCCACAAACGATGCGACGCCCGCTAACCCACAGCAGGACGCACGTCGCTTCGAAGCAAACGACGCGGTTACGAGCGCAGCAACGAAGTCGCCCTATCGATTTGCTGGTGCCGCGGCATTCGCGGGAGCCGAGGCCGCCAGACCCAGCGCGCTGCGTACGCATTTCGTTGCGTCGGGAAACATCGTCTTGAACTGGCTGTCGCTCGCAAACTCCTCGGCGGCGACTGCCATGCCGAGCAACTTTCCAGCTTCGACATCGCTGCGGTAGTGCACACCTGCGATCATTCGGCTGCGACCGTAATCGGCAGCCCGCGCCAAAAACTCCGCACGCTTCTCTGGCACCATTTGTGCGAGGACAGCCCCAATCGCCGTGCCGAACGTCGTATGTCCCGACGGGTACGACGGACTATACTTTCCCGATTCCAACGGAGTGAGGCCGTTATTCGGCAGATTGTAAGGCCGCGTCCTGCAAAATGCGTTCTTCGCATGGACAGCTGCCGACTTCGTCCTTTCGCTCAATCTGTCGAAGATCGCCATGCATTTGTCGAGCGCCGCGGCATCGAAGGTGATGCCTGCACCCTCGATGAAGCGGGCTACCGAAATCTTGTAGTCCGCAAGCGCATGCTTCGCCTGCGCCTCGCTCCGGTTCCGCTGAAGGGTTTGAAGCTCTTCGAGTTCGAGTCGGGTTTGCGCGCAGCTATCGCATGGCGGCGGGGAAAGGAGCTTGAGCAGAGGATCTGCCGACGGAATCGGGCAATTGAGTTCTTCCGCCGAGGCGGGCAAAGACCAGAGAAGCCCCACTAGGAGAATCACACCGCAGCGCCGCAGGTTCAAAAACACCATCATTGCCCTTTCTGAGCCCGTCGTCTTCATCGCTGGTGTTATCGCAATCGCATGAACCGGTAGCTTTTCATGCCTGTGACAAGCGACGTGCGTCCGCAGGCTGGCTGTCATCATCCTCACCGGCGCCTGCGCGCGAATCTTAGCGGTTCCGTACGACACCGGGAGGATCGAGAAAACGCGTCCGTAGTATCACCTCGAGGATGTTCTCGCTGAAGAGGAAAGGTCGCGGCGGCCGAATCGGAAAACCCATCGAAATGCACCCACAAGTGATGCAGGAGCGCCGCGATTCCACTGAAATCGGCACTTACTGACAATTTGTCATGAACTCTGTTCGGAAGACTGTGGCACCTTTGGCTGCTTTTCACATTCAGGAGTGAAGCCAATGCGCAAGATCACCGTGTTGACGTTTGCTGCCCTCGCCGCCGCGACGTTTGCTGCGGCTCCGGCAGATGCCAGATCTTCATGTTTCAAGAAGTATTCGATGGGTGAGGCGATTTCTCCGGAAACTGCCAAATTCCAAGCCGATGAAGCACTCCTTCAGGCGACGGATTGGGGCGTCTGGGCGACATGGATGGCTGGCGGCGGCACGCCCGGCTATACCTTCAGCCCGCGCAAATATCGCTGCTCGCAAGACGGATTGGTGTGGACCTGCCACGCGCAGGCGACGTTCTGCAAGCTCTGAGGTTTTCTTGGAGCCGAAGCGAAGGCGACAGCAGCGGGACTGTCCCTTCGCAATTGGCTGCGTCGCGTAGTACGCAGAGGATCGTGCTCACGCTCATATATAGCGAGCAGCGGCGAGCGGCGGCCCACCTATTCAAATCTCTTTTTTCCGTTGGATTTCGATGACCCTGGCGCCGCCCGGACATCGGAAACCGGCCGCCGAGCATCACGAGGTCCGGAGTGATCGGATCCTTTGTCTTTAATCAGCTTGCGGCGAAGAAACAGAGAGAAGCTGGACGTCTCATCCACGCCGAGAGAAATGCTGAGCACGAGTGCCGCGACGAGCATCGCCCCGATGAGAATCCCACCGAGGTCGCCAAGCGAGAATAAGTCCATAGCCATTGCGAAGGCATCCGCCTTTTGAATTGAACTCCCAGACTACCAGCCCTCTCCTGTCGGCCCTGTTCCCCAAGGAACAGGTGTTTCCGGCGCGATCTCGCCTCCGCATTCACCGTTGAAACAACGAAACCGGTTTGGCGGCGCAATGGATATGTGACAGTAAGAACGGGGCTGGTCGCGTATGCTCAAGCCGCGCCTGAACCGATTTCAAATGTCTCCGGAATCTAAAGGATTATGTTCTTCACATCCCGAGGTCTTATGAAGGCCAAACTGACTGGCGTTGCTTGCCTCTTTCTCATCGGCATGGCCGGAAGCGCACTCGCCCAATGCGGCAATGGTCCGGCGGGCTTTAATGCCTGGCTGCAGCGGTTTCGATTGCAGGCCGCCGCGCAAGGCATCCGCTCCGGCACGGTCTTGGCCGCACTTTCCGACGTGACCTACGATCCGAAGGTCATTCGTCTCGACCACTCGCAGCGATCATTCAAACTCAGCTTCGAGCAATTCTACGCGCGCCGCGTGAACAACGCGATGATCCGGCACGGCCGCACCCTGATGCAGCGGCATCGCGGATTGCTCGACCGCATCGAGCAACGCTTCGGCGTGCCTGCAGCCGTGATCGTCGCGATTTGGGGACTGGAGACGAATTACGGCGCCAATCTGGGCGCTCATTATTCGATCATTCGTTCGCTTGCGACGCTCTCCTATGACTGCCGCCGCAGTGCCTTCTTCACGGGACAGTTGCTGGACGCACTAAAAATTGTCGAAGAGGGAGATCTGACCCCGGCGCAACTTCGCGGCGGCTGGGCGGGCGAGATCGGTCAGACGCAATTCCTGCCGACGCCCTATATCAAATACGCGGTCGACTTCGATGGCGACGGCCGCAAGGATCTGATCAACAGCGTTCCGGACGTCCTTGCGTCGACTGCAAATTTTCTTGCGAGCCATGGATGGCAGCGCGGAGCCGGTTGGCAGATCGGCTCGGCCAACTATGGCGTCATAGCGGAATGGAATAAGGCTGACGTCTACGACCGCACGATCGCCGCAATGGCCGACCAACTCGCCGGCCGTTGACGCTCTGACGCTTCAGCCGCCCCAGCGCTTGAAGATCACCGACGCGTTAACCCCGCCGAAACCGAAGCCGTTGGAGAGCACATATTCGACATTGCTCTTGCGCGCTTCTGGCCCGATGAGATCGAGACCGGCCGCTTCCGGATCCGGATGTGTCAAGTTGAGCGTCGGCGGCAACACGCCATCACGCAGCGCCATGACCGAAAACACCGCTTCGAGTCCGCCCGCTGCGCCGAGCAGATGCCCGGTTGCCGATTTCGTTGACGAAATGGCCGCGCTCTTTCCTCCGGCAAAAAGCGCACTCATGGCGGCAAGCTCTCCCGCGTCGCCCACCTGCGTTGATGTTGCGTGGGCGTTGAGATAGCCGATGGCTTCAGGAGCAATGCCAGCCATCGCAAGGGCTGCGCGCATGGCCCTGAGCGCCCCGTTCCCATCAGGCGGACCTGATGTCAGATGATACGCATCGGCGCTCGTCCCGTAACCGACGAGTTCCGCCAGCGGAGTCGCGCCACGCCGCGCCGCATGCTCTTCCGTCTCGATGACGAGCATGCCTGCACCTTCGCCCATCACAAAACCGTCGCGATCCCGATCGAACGGCCGTGACGCCTTCGCCGGTTCGTCATTGAAGCCTGTCGAAAGAGCACGCGCCGCCGCAAAGGAACCGAGTGCAACCCTGTTGATGCACGCCTCGGCGCCACCGCAAAGTGCGATGTCCGCTTCGCCGCTGCGGATAAGCCGCAGGCTGTCGCCGATCGCCTGGACACCTGCGGCACAAGCCGTCACCGGCGCGCCCAATGGGCCCTTGAAGCCGAACTGGATCGAGACGTTTCCAGCCGCCAGATTGACGAGAAACGCCGGAACGGTGAAAGGCGAGAGCTTCTTCGCCCCACGCGTCTCGACCGTAAGCACGGCATCTGTAATCGTCAGAAATCCGCCGATACCGGAGCCGATGACGGTCGCCGTCCGTTCGCGTTCCTGTTCGTCTTCCGGATGCCAAGCGGCTTGCGCGAGCGCCTGCCGAGAGGCCTCGACCGCGAACTGAATGAAGCGATCCATCTTCCGGCGGTCCTTGACCGGAATAGCGGCCGCAAGATCAAAACCATGCGGATCTTCGGTAATATCGGGAACGACGCCGCCGACTTTGCAATCGACATCGGGAACAATCGATTGATCGAGACGCCGTAAGCCGGACCGACCTGAAACGAGGCGCTCCCAACTCGCCCCGACGCCGACGCCAAGCGGGGAGACGACCCCCATACCGGTCACGACGATGCGCGGACTTCCGTCAGTACGATCTGCCACAAAGGCTCCTTTCCTACGGTTTTGTCGAAAGACGATGAACACCGGCGATTCGAGCCGATAAATGATGTATGAAATTTAAAATGACAAGCTCGTGCGCCGATCGGGGTACCGGCAACATCATCCGGATGATCGGCGTTCGCCTGCGCAAGCTGAAATTGCTCGCTCGCGACCCTGTGGCCCCCATGCCGCGCTTCGGAGCGGCGCTCGCTGAACACCAATTTTTATGCTGAAACATGCGGCTTGGCACTAGGCTGAGGGCTTGCTACGGCTTAAGAAAAGCCCGCAATCGTTCCTATCAGATGCTTTTTGCTCGGTTGCAGCCTATGTCTTCGCGCGGACAAGGTGGACTTCGAAGTCACCGTCACCACGAGGAGCCAGGTTCGTTTTGCGGCGTTTGTAATCAGAGTTCGTATCGTGAGTAGCGTTCGGACAATCCTGGCGGGTCTTTTCACGGCGCTTGGGGGTTTTTTCCTCCTTGCACTCACTGCGGCAGCGGGTTTCGCGATCTACCTCGCGACCGCGCCCGACAGCGCCGTATCTTCCGCCGCCGCCGATGCCGTTTCGTCGCGACCGTTGATGCGTGCGGAAGCAGCATCCACGCCCCGGCAGAAAGTTGCGTGGCTCGCATCGACGCCCCTGGCGAGGCCGCTCAACGCGCCGACGCCCGCCTCCAACAGCAAAGCGCGTATCCGGCAGCTACAGAAGGCTCTGGTCCGCGCTGAATGTTACAGCGGCCCGATCAGCGGCGTATGGAGCGACGCAACCAAGGATGCCATGCGCAGCTTCGTCCAGAAGGTGAATGCCGAATTGCCCGTCGGTCGCCCCGACGACGCACTGGTTGCTTTGATCGAGTCCAACGAAACGGCAAAGTGTGAGTTCGGCCGCGCCATTGCGACAGGCGCATTGGGCGTGGGAACAGCCCTTCAGGTCGCGACTCCGTCGAATAGCACGCCGACGCTGACCGCATCCGACAACGCGAACACGAGCGACGAGCCGACGGCACTCGACAGAGTCTGGGCCCCCGCCGGGATGCTGACCCTCGTAAAAGAGTCCACGGATGGCGAACGCCCCGGAACCGCCGCAACAGAAATGGTATCTGCCCCCCAGCCGGCGGCGCAGCAGATGACGGCAAGCAGCGACCCGGCGCAGAGCCGTGAACCACAACCGGCCTCACCGCCCTTATCGCCTGCTCATTTCGAGGGCGGCAAGCCGCTGTCGGCCGTTCAGCAGATCGAAGATCAGACCGTCGCTTCCCACTCAGCTCCCGAAGCTTCCCCCGAGCCGCGCGCGAAACCGAAAAAAACGAAGAGTGCAAAACGTCGGCGTGCAAAATATGATGGCGTCGAGGCGACAATCAGCAAGGGCTTCGATTCATTGCAACGCTCGATCGTCTCGATGTTCTAATTTGATAAGGAGTGCGCAAGTGAGACGGCAGACGCGTCGGTGCGCGGCAGCGGCTACGGCAATGATATTCGCAAGCATCTCCGGCGCGGCGACCGCTGGCGAATACGCGCCGCTCAATTGTAATAAGGCCCGCTCACCCGCCGAACGGACGATCTGCGACTCCTATTCACTCGGACAGAGCGAGGCACGTATGGCCACTCTGTTTGCCATCGCAACGTCTTTCGTGGCCATGGGCCAACGAGGCGATATCCAGGACGCGCAGCGGCAATGGCTGATCGCGCGCGACGCCTGCGGCAACAACACTGGATGTTTGTCGGCGGCGTACGATCGGCGCATAAGCGCCTTAGAAAAAGTCATCGCGACAATTGCGTCTCGCGGTCCGTATTGAGCATTTCCCGGTAAATGCCCATATGCGGGCCGGAGCGCGCTTCCGGCGGCCAGTGCTCCATTTTGGTCCCTTGCCGCGTGCTCAGCACGCGCGCGAAATGGAGATGATCCCATGATAAGATCCAGTGCCGCGAAGCTTTGCTTATTAACCGGCTCCCTGCTTGCAGTTGCTGCGACGAATGCCAGCGCCGCCGCCGGCGGTATCGAGTGCCGACAAAACTATCAGATCGTTAATGGTCAGCCGATCTCGACTCCTTATTGTCGCGACGGCTATCTCGCCGAGGTCGCCCGCCAATACGGTTTCAAGACCTCCGCCGCATCGATCCGAAATAATCCGTCGCGCAAGGCGGAAATCTGCAGTTATGTTGGTGACGACATCCGGGTGCAAAACACGTGCGCAGAAGTGCTGCCCACTCCGTTTGGGCCCCGCTGAGCAGGCAATTGCGATCGCGGTGATCGGCAGGGTCGAATTATACGGTCGCCGCAACGTCTTCCTTAACTTATCGGCTGAATGACTGACTTTCCCGTCACGAAGTTTCAGCTAAACCTCAACCAAGCGAGTGAACAGAAAGGCAGACAGCCATGGCAACGACCACTGCTGTGAAAAATCATTCGGGCGTCTTTTCGATCGGCGGCGATATGCCGGTCAATCGATTGGGCTTCGGAGCAATGCGCATCACCGGCAA
>Ga0164243_10004248_pt1 | contig 22553 bp, 15 predicted proteins | sample OricompcompostOP_FD_108781 | JGI IMG/M metagenome (GOLD analysis project Ga0164243, IMG submission 108781) | Organic Plus compost microbial communities from Emeryville, California, USA - Original compost - Organic plus compost (OP) | ecosystem: Engineered > Solid waste > Mixed feedstock >...
CTCCCGACCCCAAGGCGCCGCCCACAAGGCCGCCGTAAGCCGGTATGGACGCATAGCTCAGTTGGTAGAGCAGCTGACTCTTAATCAGCGGGTCCTAGGTTCGAGCCCTAGTGCGTCCACCACTTTCCCCATATTTTTCAATCGGATACAAAGCTCGTCGGATCGAGCGACCGGGAGCGTTTTCGTTCTAGGTAGCTCTCTAGGTAGCAGCGCGCAAATTCGGCGCTGCGGCTGCTCAGGCTCCACACATCAGCGTTCGCGGTGAAGGATTCATGGCTAGCCCGTTGTCCGACTGCGCTTGAGCGAGTCGTCGTTTCACCACCCAGCCAGCGCGACTGCTAATACCATCTTGCTCCGCACCAGCATCGCACGCTGGGATGCCCGCTTAGAGCCGCAGTCAGCGCGGTGTCATAAGTACAGCTAGGCCACCCGAGCTCCGATCCAGATCACCCGGCCGACAATATCGACGCCCTTGCGCTGAATGCCCTGCCAACTCGGATATGCGGGGTGATCGGTCAGAACGGTCAGACGGTTCTTCGTTGGGTCGATCGCTATCCGCCTCACGAAGATTTCAGAGGACCCACGAATGGCATAAAGGCCTTCACGCACGCTCTCCTGGGTGCGAACTCGGCTAATCATAACCTCGTCGCCATTGCAGAGGGTCGGCTCCATCGCCTCACCAACAATTGGCAAGATTGCGACACTGGCGGGCTGATCACACAGCCGACCTAGCCAAGCCGCATCAACCAGCCGCCATTGTGAGCGTGAATCGTTGCCTGTCCCGTTCAGCAGGGGGACTTTGATTATCGAACGCTGCCCGACTGTCGGCCCCTCCTTTCCACCGAGCATCTCTACGGGCACGTCAAAATGCAATGCCAGCAGCGCTATATCGCTTTGGTCAAGGCGGGCTGGAGAACCTCGTTTAATGAACTGCTGGATGTATGCGGAGTTTCTCCCGAGGAGGCGCGAGATCGATGCGTAGGTCTCTCCTCGCTCGCTGATTAGGCCATCCAACGCCTCCCGCGGCTCCATCCTATCATCTCCTTCGATTTCCTACCTCTCTATCACACGCCTGAGGACGAATCCTAGTCGGACAGACCCCACAAGGTCAGTAGGGCAAGCGAAGGAAGCAAACGCCGCACGGGAGCATAGATGCCACGGCACCAGCGCTATTGGGTCGGCCTCGACGCCGGCCACCTGGAGACTGCGGTCTGCCTCGTCGATGCCGAAGGTCACGTATTCTTCGAGGCAATGACTGAGACCCGCGCTGCTCCGATAAGAGATATCCTTCGACGGTTCGGCGTTGAGCCTGTCCAGTCTATTACGATCGAGGCCGGTGTCGGCACTCAAATGGTTCGGGATCTCCGTTCGTTCGGGTTTCCCGTTCAAGTCGTCGACGTTCGCAAATCAAGCAAATTCCTGGCGATCCGACGGCATAAGACCGATGCGAATGACGCCAGAGGTCTCGCCGAGCTGGGTCGGGTCGCCCAGTCAATGGGTCCTCAAGTTTTTGTGAAACCGATGGAACACCAGGACATCCGCATAATGATCAACATCCGTCGAACCTTGCTAAAGCAACGTGCGAAAACGGATGCGTTGCTGCAGTCCATATTCAGATTGCACGGCGCCAACATCAAGCTCCTGAATGGACGCGGCTCGCTCGCGGCTGAAGTCGCGAGCCAACTAAGGCTCTTGCGCACCGGTGGGGTCACCATCCGCGTCGATTTGGATCCTCTGGTCAGCATGGGAGAAGCTCTACGCTCTCATATTTCGAATATTGATCGAGAGATGCGCACAATGGCGACCAGCATCCCGGCTTGCGCCAGATTTCAGACAATTCCTGGCGTTGGGACAATCACGGCGCTGTCATTTTACAGCGCCGTAGGAGACCCATACCGATTTAAGAACAATCGAGATGTCGGACCGTATCTCGGCCTCACGCCGAATTTATATCAATCCGGCGTCACTGCGCGCCGTGGCCGGATTAGCCGATACGGAAACAAACTGACCAGGTCGCACCTAATCACGGCAGCCACCGTGCTGCTTCGCACAATCAAAACCGAAAGTTCGTTGCGCACTTGGGGCCTGCAACTGGCAACCAAGATCGGATTTCTTAAAGCTCGTGTTGCGGTGGCAAGGAAGCTTGCTGTGATCATGATGGCAATGTGGAAGACGAGCACCACGTTTCATCCAGATGAATCGAGACCACGGTTGCTCCACCCGGAGCAGGCAGGCTTGGACCCCGTACGGATTTCTGGGAGCACGATCCCGTTGTAGGTAATTGGGCCAAGCCTGCCGTCTGATCCCGCTTCCGGCGGCCTTCCGTAAAGCGTCAAAGCTGACCCATTATCCGCCAATTCAGCTTTAGGGCATCAAGAATGACACCTTATACTCCCACGGGATTCAATGCGCACCAGACAGCGACGCTTCCGATCGATGCCGTGTCTCGGCCGCGACGCTAGCTTGATGGCGCGACTGCCGGGAACGCCAGACTACGCGCGAGATTCTCAATCTTGTCGCGCCATGCCAGCTTTTCTAGCCATGATCGGCGGATCGCCGATGCGCCGTAGATTGCGCCGGCCAACTGCCCTGCAATTGCGGCAGTAGTGTCGGCATCGTCACCGAGGTTAGCTGCCAACAGCACGGCGTCATCGAAGTTCGTGGTGTTTGCAACCGACCAGATCGCTGCTTCGAGGCTGTGCGCCACGAATCCGCTGCTCGCAATCTGATCGCGTGCTTTCCCGCGCCAGCTACCGGCCATGATTGGACCGATCTCAGGTCCGTATTCACCCGTGGGAACCGCCATGGCATCCTCAAAGCTGGCACCTAGGATCGCCGCCCGCAAAACCAGTGCATACGCTTCACAGGCCTCGAGGCACGCATTTGCAGCGTGCGTGGTCATGCTCTGTCGGCGGGCAACTCGTGTCACTACTGCGGGATCTTGCTGTATCCCCCTGATCGCGACCGGCGCGAGCCTCATTAGTGAGCCGTTGCCTGCCGAGTACGGATCGGTCGAGCCGGCAATCGGGTCGCCCGTTTCCTCGAACCGAGAAAGGGCCTGCCGGGTTGCGATCCCGATATCGAAACAACTGCCGGTGGGGCTGAAGGCGCCGTTCCTCCACCAATCGACAAAGCGCCGTTGTGCTTCTCCGGGCTCAAAAGCCGAGCCCTTGGCCGCGCTGGCGAGCAGAGCTTCTCCCAGCGCCAGGGCCATGGAAGTGTCATCGGTCCAGGTCCCCGCATCCAAGCCGAATGGCCCTCCCCCGACCATGTCCGTGATGTGGGCATAGCTGTCGCGCGGCTTGAACTCGAGCGTCGTCCCCACAGCATCTCCGACCGCCAGTCCAACCAAACAGCCATAGGACCGATCATAGATACGCTCGATTTCTCGCAGATGATCTTCTTGTGCCTTCGTCTCGATTGCGCCAGGCCTGACGCGGCGAACTTGAGCGATTGCGCTGCTAGCGTCAGCAAGGCCAAGTTCGACTAGCAGCCTCGCTGCCACAGTACCGGCCCGGCCGAGCCCGCCGCGGCAGTGGATGAAAATGCCGTTCCCGTTGATGAGCAAGCCGCGCAGCCGAGCTCCGGCCGTCCGCCATCTTTGCTCGAAATCTTCGCCTGGAGCCGTAACGTCTGGGATCGGCAGATGAAGCCATTCCATCCCTCGCGCAACAACCGCAGCTTCCAGATCTGCGACTCCCAGCAGACCCATCTCGTGCTTTTCAATCAAAGAGACGACGGCAGCAGCCCCCCACCCACGCACCGCGTCTAGATCGGTCGCAAGATCACGCTTCCAGGTAAAGCCAGCGAGCGCAGGCCCTTGCTTTCCGGGACAGAAGGAAATGCCGATGCGTCCTGATGCCGCCGGAAATGTAGGGATCTGGATCGGATCAGTGGTGCTTGTTCGAAGATTTCTGCTCATCGCGCTTTGATATGACCCATGTACGACATTATCGGTCGTATGCCCCAAAGACGTCAGAAAAGGTATTGGTGGCGCAGGGGCGGAGCCCGACTTTCATCCGGCTGTTGCCTTTTTGGGCTTAGCTTGGCCCGCCTTCCCGGATGGAGAGACCCGGATTTGCAGATGCCCGGTCTCCGTTCTGCGTGATTCGAAGCCCCCTGCTCTTTCGACCAAGTCGCTCAGCTTGCCGTGACCATAGGTTCGGGGGTCAAAGTCTGAAGCGAGCGCTGCAAGGCGTTGGCCCACCCGCCCAAGAGGTACCCAGCCACCTTCATCATCGAGCTGTGAGATGGCAGTTCGGATCAAAGGTGCCGCAGCAGTGGGCGACTTCTTTACGCTAGCCGGACGGGCATCCTGTCGACCTGGCTCATCTGACGTAGGCGCCTCTGGCAGCAGGTTCTCAGTGTAGATGAAGCGGCGACACGCTTGGCGGAAGCTCTCGGGTGTTTTCTGCTCTCCGAAGCCATAGACATCTATCCCCTGCTCACGGATACGCGATGCCAAACCGGTAAAATCACTGTCGGAGGAGACAAGGCAAAACCCGTCAAAACGACCGGTGTGCAAAAGATCCATCGCGTCGATGACCAAAGCAATATCTGAGGCATTCTTGCCGCTGGTGTACGCAAAGTTCTGGTGCGCCTTGATCGCATGAGTGGCGAGAACGTCGGCCCAGGGTTTAAGCCTGGTCCCGGAGAAATCGCCATAAATGCGGCGGACACTTGCCTCACCGATCTTTGCAATCTCTTCAAAGAGGCGCGGTGCGATCCGGGAGGATGCATTGTCTGCGTCAATCAAGACAGCAAGACGGGGGGTGCGGGGTTCATTGGCCATTTTGCACCATTGCCCTGATATCCATTAATCAGCCGATAAAGCTTGCAAGGCGGCGGCTGACAACGGCCTGATCTTGAGGGGTCCTGAGCAGGCGCTTGGCCCTATCGTGCAAGAATTCGCCTACCTCGAGCACAATCAACCTATAGCCATGCTTCGGCAGTAAATCGGCGCGGCGCTCATCATATAGTCGGCGCTGTTCACCCCGAGGCACCCCGGAAACCGTTGGCTTATCGTCGAAGAATCCGACACGTTCTCGGTGTTGGCGCTCATGATATTCCACGACGAGGCCAAGAGCAGGATAAAAGCCATCGACAGGTAATGGCTTCCGGTGACCACGCCGATCTGGATCTCCGGTCAGAAACGGGAAGCAATGCTGTCGGACCGCCTTCAGCCCGAGAACCGCGTCGCAGAGATCGAGCACGTAATGCTCGTCACGAATTGCGGGCTTGCAAGCGCCTTGTGCAGCCTTTGACGTCGATCGGAGCCTGACACTCGCTCCTGTTAGCTGCGCTATGACCCGTTCGATGTCTCGGTGCTGATCGCTCCCTCGCACAACCTCCCAACGACCGTTGTGCGGATGCCAATCGAGACTTGCAGCTCGAAGCGCTGCTCGCAGGCGCTTGGGGTCTATGCCGCTGGCGGCGGCCATTTCTACAGCCGTGATCAATTCGCTTGGGCCAGCCATCCAATCTTCCTTTTCCCAATCAGGCCCATTCTTGTCCCTCGTTCTCGGTCAGCCGTAAGCCAAATTCCTAAAAGCGACCACCCACGACAAAAACGGTCGCATGGTTACTACCTGCGCAGCTTCGAATTGTTGAGATTTGACCAATCAAAAGGTACGAAGCCGAACGCAAGCCTGGCGGCCAGCCGCCATGGAATGAGTAGTTGTATCCTGCGACCGAATTTGTCGTGATAATCATTCATCCTCCGGCGACGCAGAAGGAAGGGTTCAAGAAATATGGATAAGTTCCGGATCCGCTGGGTGGACTCAATGCACACTGGCGATAATTTCGAACTCATTCTCCAGGCGCTCGAAGTGGGTCGAGACGAAGGTCCAATCATCTTGGTTCCTCGACGGGCGGCACGTCGACTTGGTACTAAAGCGGGGGCGGACTATCAGGCTTTGGTGTTCGAAAATCCGGACTGGCTCGGCGCGCACCTTGTAGAGTATCGGGACCAGCTCAACCACGAAATCTGGCTTGGTGTATGCGAGGGTGTCCCAAGGGAGAGGCGGCAGGATGCAACAGTAGCCCTGTGGCATTATGCCAAACTGATAAATGAGCTCGCAGGTTGGAATCGGAAGCTTCCACGGCCGGGGAGAGCCGGCTCCTTAGCACCCCTTGTGTACGGTGCTGTCAAGGAGCCACCAGCCGAATTCGTTGAGGCGTTCCTCGAACAATCCGGAGATGCCTTCGAAAGCATGGCTGCGGAGTATAAGAATTTTCCGGCAAACATTCTGATTTCGCGAGAATGATGCCCATTCCGGTCGGACTGACCGGCCTCGCTTGACGTATCCAGGGCATCGCTGCTCGCGCAGATAACATATCAGGATATTCAGGGTAGAATGTCGCTAGACCGTCTTCGCAATATCGTGAACCCCACTGCGCGGCCGCCATCTGGCACCATTCGCCGATTAGTGCCCGCTGCGTTTACCAAGCAGAGGACGCTTGTAATCCCAAAGGGCCTGCTCGAGCAGTAACAGCGTCTGCTGGTCAAGGTCAGGGGCGAAGAACCAGACCGTGGTCCTTATGTCGAACGGGTGCTGTGCCGCCCACTGCTTGAGACGCATGGCAGAGGTCCCGTTCCCCCCGGTCAAGCCCAGATGCTGAGAGAACCGGCTGACAACGGACTTTGAGCTTCCGACATAAATCGCTCCAGGATAGACGTTTTCATGCAGCCGGCTGTAGCTGAGCTTCTGACCAGTACTGTCACACGACGCTGGCTTGCGGTCATAGCTCGCGCGAAGCTCTGGGTAGCCAGCTGGATCGACAAGCTCAAAACAGTAGATGGCGAGTGCGGGCGCCATGCAACGGCGACGCAGGCTGGTGACGATCTCGGATGCCCGATCAGGGGACAGGATGTCGGACAGCGGGAAGTTGACTGAGGTCTCACCTGTGGAGCGGCGTGCAAAATTGACCCCTTAGCGGGGTGATCGGCGTCTGAAATTGACCCCCTTCATCTCATTGTGAGAAGCGCCGCCGTTTGGGTTCCGAACGGCGGGTACAGGGATGTTGGTTGTGGAGACGATTACGAGGATCCGCCGGGAGCACCGGGACGGTAAGCCGATCAAGGCGATAGCGCGGGATTTGCGGCTGTCGCGCAACACGGTGCGCAAGGCGGTCCGGGCGCCGAACGCAGATGCCAGTTACGAGCGCAAGGAACAGCATCGGCCGCAGACTGGTCCTTTCAGCACTCGCCTGGAAGAGCTGCTTGAAGAGAACGAAGGGCTGCCCCGGCGTGACCGGCTTCGCATGACGCGGATCCATGATCTGCTCCAGCGCGAAGGGTTTGGCGGCTCTTATGACGCTGTGCGGCGCTATGCTGCGCGCTGGAAGCGTGAGCGTCGCGTCGAGGCCGGCGATATGGCCAAGGCGTTCATTCCGTTGATGTACCGGCCCGGCGAGGCTTACCAGTTCGACTGGAGCCATGAGGACGTCGAGATCGCCGGCAAGCCGATGCGCGTGAAGGTCGCGCATATGCGGTTTTGCTGGTCACGGGCACCATTTGTCCGTGCCTATCCTCGCGAGACGCAGGAGATGGTGTTCGACGCACATGCCCGCGCCTTTGCCTTCTTCGGTGGGGTTCCGACGCGCGGCATCTACGACAATATGAAGACGGCGGTGACGACGGTGTTCACCGGCAAGGAACGCCTGTTCAACCGGCGGTTCCTGATCATGACGGACCACTATCGCGTTGAGCCGGTGGCCTGTAGTCCTGCCGCAGGGTGGGAGAAGGGACAGGTCGAGAACCAGGTTCAGACCAGCAGGGAGCGCCTGTTCAAGCCGCGCCTGCGCTTTGCCAGCCTCGAGGAACTGAACATCTGGCTGGAGGCCGAGTGCCGGCGCTGGGCGGAACGCAACCAGCATCCAGACCAGGAAGATATGACGATCGCGCAGGCGCTGGAGGCGGAGCGGCCGATGCTGCAACCGCTACCGGTTCCCTTCGACGGGTTCTTCGAGAGCGAACACGTAGCCAGTTCGACGTGCCTCGTGAGCTTCGATCGCAACCGGTACTCGGTGATGGCGAAGGCGGCCCATCAGGCTGTGCAGGTGCGGGCCTATGCAACGCGCATCGTGATCCGCTGCGACGGCGTTGTCGTGGCCGAACACGAACGGGTCTTCGGTCGGAACCAGACGATCTTCGATCCATGGCATTACCTGCCCATCCTCGCCCGCAAGCCCGGTGCGTTGCGCAATGGCGCCCCCTTCCAGGACTGGGCTCTCCCACCTGCGCTGGCCCAACTGCGGCGCAAGCTGGGCAAGGGCGACGATGCCGACCGGCGCTTCGTGCGCGTCCTCGCCGCTGTCCCCGAAGATGGCCTGGAGGCTGTCGAGGCCGCAGTGCGCGAGGCACTCGGCGCCGGTACTGTCAGCGACGAGATCATCCTCAACATCCTGTCCCGTCGACGTGAGCCTCATGACGTCCAGGCTATGGACGTCGTCGTCAACCTGAAGCTCAAGCATCCGCCAGAGGCGAACTGCGGCCGCTACGATACCGTGCGAGACCTCGATGCAGCGGCATGAGATCATGGCCGCCCTCAAGGGACTGGGGCTCAAGGGCATGGTCACAGCCTTCGATGATGCCGTCACCAACGGCATCCGCCGCGACAGAACGGTCATGGAGATGTTGGGCGACCTGTTGCGTGCGGAGACGGCGCACCGGGATGCGGCATCGATCCGTTATCGCATGACCGCAGCCAAGCTTCCGGCGATCAAGGACCTGGATGGGTTCATGTTCGATGGCACGCCGATCAACGAAGGACTGATCCGCTCGCTTCATACGGGCTCGTTCCTGCCGGAACGGCGCAATATCGTGCTGATCGGCGGAACAGGCACGGGTAAGACCCATCTGGCTCTCGCTATCACCGCCGCGGTGGTGCGCGCCGGTGCCAGAGGCCGATACTTCAATACGGTCGATCTGGTGAACCGGCTTGAGGAAGAGGCTCGCCTAGGCAAGGCCGGCAGCCTTGCCACCCAACTCTCGCGGCTTGATCTCGTGGTACTTGATGAGCTGGGCTACCTGCCGTTCGCCCGGTCCGGTGGTCAGATGCTCTTCCACCTGATCAGCAAGCTCTACGAAAAGACCTCGGTCATCATCACGACCAATCTCGCCTTCGGCGAATGGCCGAGCGTCTTCCACGACCCCAAGATGACCACCGCGCTTCTCGATCGCATCACGCACCACTGCGACATCATCGAGACGGGCAATGACAGCTGGCGGTTCAAAAACCGGAACTGAGCCGAAAACCCCTTCCCCCGGACCCCCATCCCCGGCGGTTAACCCGGTGGGTCAACAGGGACCTCCCACGGACGCCGCCGCCAGCACACCTGACGGTGCGCGTCGTCGTCCGTGGGCCCCTCCTATCGACTACCGGGATAACCGCCAGACTACCGAAAGGTGGGGTCAATATTGGACGCCGATAGGGGGTCAGTTTTGCGCGCCGGTTGACAATCTCACCCAGCATTTCGACTGTCTCTAGGCTTCGGGCAGCTCTCTCTAGGCTCTCCACAGCTTGCCGGCGCCACGCGTCAATCTCCATTCATATGGTCCTTTTGAACCGAATTTTTCGCGTTGGTCGTGCTGCGCTGCGGACGAAGATCAAGGGCAAGCTGGCTCATGGCGAGAATCTTGTTGTCGCTACCTCTGGCAAGGTGGTTCACCAGATCCTCCTGATTGGGCTGCCCCAAAGCTAGTCTGTAAAGCAGGCGCTGACGCTGTAGGTGATCAAACCGTGGGATGTCCCTGCTTTTGGCCAAGGTAAGAACATGACGCTCAACGTCGGCATTCTTGAAGGTCCACCATGGTGAGAGCCCCGTTTCATTGGGGTACTGTTCTTCAGCCAGCGCGGCAGCATTAGTCCACGGTGATCTTTTGTCATTCGGGCTGCCAAGCGCCTGGTGGCCGACTTCTGCGCCCAGCGGACGGCGCACCATGAGACCGCCATACCGCACGATCCGCCCTTCCCGCTGCTCGAGATCGATTGGGCTTGCCGGCAGATCCCAATGGACAATCCGCTGGCACCAGCTGTGAAAATCCAGACCCTCCTGGCCAATCGATGTGGTCGCGAGGACATGCGGCCAGAACGGCGTGTTGAAGGCGCGCCTAAGGCCCTCGGCACGGGGCGGTGCTTCGGCTTCGACTTCGTTGAGAGCTCGTTGTGCGGCTTCGGCATCGACACCGTCGGTGCCGCTGAAGGGTACGGCGGCATGGCACCGTAACCGGATCAGCTGCGACGAGGTAGGAATTCCCCGGAATGTGAACCAGCCCAGCGATGCGTGAAGCGCTGATCCGAGATCCTCGAGGAGGTTTGCCGCTCCCGTCTGTCCTTGCGCCAGCCAGAAATGCTCGTCGAGGACACTCTCCAGCCCGCCCTCGCGAACCGCCGCCAGGAGGAGCTCGGTCGGATTGCCATCACCGAGGCGACCCCAGAATACCTTGTTGTCGAGGTATGGCCGAAGGCGATGCCAGCAGAACCAGACAAGCTGATCGAAATGATCGGCTTCGAGCGCTTCCGAAAAATGTCGCATCCAGGCCCGTGCAACCGCGATGGCTGGCGACCCAAGAGCCAGATCTGCGAGGCGGCGGAGTTCTTCAGCGCTGATCCAATCCTTGCCGCCAAGCGCAGTGGTAAACCCTTCCACATGATCGCGGTCCGAAAGGATGCGCCCTAGCACGACCTCTGTCCCCGCCGCCTTCCGCCAGGCAGTTTGGGTCAAGGAATAGTCGCTCGTGCGCCGCTCGATTGCCGCCAGCAGGTTCCAGAGGGGGCGTGCGCGCTGAGCATCCTTCTTGGGCGAGGTTCGCACGGCGATCCCCAGCGCCTTGAGTTCGGCGCGGAGCTGACGGGTCACTGTCCGGAGTGCGTGTTGTACCGTGGTGCAATTGCCTTTCAGGGGGTCTGTCGCTTGAACCAGAAAGGGCGATGGATGGAAGAGCGCCATGACCGGCAGACCTGATTTGGGGGCCAGACGCTTGCTTTCCCATTGCCGCCTGCCAGACTTGGTCGATTTGTGGAGATAGGCATCTTCGACATTGGCGCTTAGCAGTGCCGCGACGCTTTGGGGCGTTGCCCTGAACCGGCTGAACATAAGAGTCTTCTGCGAAGGGCGGTGTTTCCATGGGCCGGCGAGCGGCCACCAAGGAATTGAGGGCGCTACCCATGGCAAAGCGAGGTCTCGTGTCTTTGCCAAGGACTGCAGAGCCCTGAACTTGGGACTGCCCCAGCCATCCTTGCTATCCCCTGCCTGGCGATTCGATCGCAGCACAGGGATGCCGGGCGCATGACCGAACTCGATGGTATCAGAGATTTTGTACCGCGAGCCAAGCGCCTGAGCGGGCAGCGGAACGGACAGCCAGTACGCGGCCGCGGCCGTCTTGTTCCGGTCTGATACCTTGCTGGCGAAGTGCTTGAAGGCGCGTAGGTCTGCTGGTGCTATCGGCAGCGGCATTCGAATGGTCCGGTGGTCCAGAGCCGGATTGGCGGGACGCTCAGTTCGCGCGATGCAAGGGCGCAGCAAGGCCTCGATCTCCTCGCGCGTGGCACGGGCACGGCGCTCAAGGACGGGATCGAGCATTTCGCCCTCGTGGTCACCAATGGCTCTCAGGATCTCCCCGAAGCTGACAAAGAGCTCCTCGGCACGCTTGCGCGTCTCGCTATTGACGGTCAGGAACTCGATCGTCTCATACAGTTCCTCATGGGCTTGTGGGCCGTCTTTTCCATCCCACGAATCTCCATAGAGCCGATAAGGCGTCGCGGAGAGCAGCAGCATGGCGGGCCGCTTCTTGCCTCGGCCAAGGAGTGCGAGACCAAGCCGGTCCCCCTCGGCGGGATGCAGCAGTTCGCGAAAACGCTGGAATTCGTCAAAAATGATCAGGTCAGGTGGGGTTGCCTCCAGGCAAGCCTCCGCAAGCAGGCGCCGGAGCACGGTTAGGGTGCGCGCTGCCGACTTTGCGTCCGCGGCTTCTGCAATCCGGCGGCCCAGCTTTCGCCCGCTCCCCCCTGGATCGAACCGGGCCTTCAATGCCTTGCGATAGGCTTCGATGAGCTTTGGGGCGATGGTCTTAAAGGCTTCCTCCGCAGTTCGGCAGGCTCGATCCCAACTCACCTCCGCGCGCTGCTGGATGAATCGGCTTGGCAGGAGACCGCTCACACCCGGAACCGCACGTTCGAGAAGCATGCCTAGAAAAGCCCTCTCGGTCGCGGAGCCTGGCGTTGGCCGCGCAGTCTCCGACGGAAATGACGTTTGGGGAGCGAGGGAATAAACCCGCAGAGGTGACGCTGGCTTTTTGCTCTTGGACCCCAGATCGAGCGGAATAAGGGCGAGGCGATCGACAGTCGAAAGTGCTGGTTTGCGGGCGTCCTTGTCTCCAAGGAAGTCGACCAGGCGCGAGGCGTTCTGATCGGAGACCCGCGTGTTGTTGGTGATGTAGTAGACCGTGAGCCGCTTGCGTCCGCCAGCCGAGAGCCGCTTCACAACCTCGCGAGCGACGGTGGTCTTGCCGAGCCCAACCTCGTCGGCAACGAGAAACCGGCGACTACCGGCGCCGATCAACGCTGCTACCGCGGCCTCGACTGTAGCCAGCTGGAATTGACGCGGGGTGCTACTCATTTCGTCATCAGCACGTCTCGCGCGACGCTCCAAGTTTGCTGTAGATCGAGAAGATCCTGCCGATCCTGAGGCGACAGATGCTCGCCGTGTGCCAAGATGGCTGCCACGTAGCGGTCCAACATGGCGTCGACACGTTGCAGTGAAGTGGTCTTCTCTGCCCGGTCTTTTGCCCAAGCATTCAAAATGTCTTCGAGGGCGAGACCGTCGAATTTCCAGCTCGCCTGGCGCGTAGTGCGCCCACCATCATCGGCGTCCCAATCATCTTCTGTCCCGGGCACTGTCCCGCCCTCAAGCATCTCACGCAGCCACGTCTGGAGACCAGCCACACTGAGGAAGCGACTGATTGCCGCCGCATCACGCTCGGCATCGAGCCCAGGCGTAACGGCGACCCGCAGCAGCCATGACGCAGGCGGGACATCCCCGACCACCAGTCGAAACTGGACGAGGTCCGTTTGTAGGGAGATGGGTACTTCGCCAAGTTCGACCCTGGTCATTTCGGTATTCCAAGGGTGCAAAGCCATGGTTGCCAGCCCCACCTCCAGCCTTGCCGTTGCCGGCAAAATCGGTACCTTTTCGGACATGAGTTGGAAAAATTTGCCTTCTCGGAACAGCTTGATCGGCATGTCCGAGATCGCCCATCGAATCTGCTCCAGCTGAAGCTCGCTTGCGTCGGTCTCGGCTTCTCCGAGACTTTGCAGAAGCGACGGCGACACCGGCGTGGCAGCGCCTACGATCGCCATGATCCCGCCAATCTCGGAGTTACCTCCCGAAAAACGGGCAACGACCTCTGCATTGCGGCCGGACCAGGCTCGCTCCGTCGCGTTGGCGCTACCAGCGACGATCTCGACACGGTCATTTTTTATGGCGGCAAACAGTTTCGCATGAAGGCCCGAATGTGCGCCGCCAGGGCGCCCTTCATCGGCATCCTCGCTGGCGGGCTCAGATGGCTGCACTTCAACAGCATTTTCAGTCTGCTCCCCTTCTGGATCAGGCGCTGCGAGCGCGAGCGTCCGAAACGGTGCGAGAAGCGAACGGCTTTCGGGGCCAAGCTTACGCAGGGCAGCTAGGCTGGTGACCAACGTCCGATCCGAGCTAGCGGCTGTCATGCGAGCAAGCGAGCCGACGAACGCGTCGCAAAGAAAAGGGCTCAGCACGACAACCTTGTGCCCCGCCACATCAGCGAAGGGCGGACTGGGGTCAGATCCCCTGGTCCACAGATCGATGCTCGACACCTCAACACCCTCGGGAGCTATCCAGCGCACCCCTTGCAGCTCGGCCCTCAAGGTGTCGGGATCGAACCCGGGCAACACGGCCTGAGCCGCGAGTGTGGCGCCAAGATCAGCGATGCCGTCGATCACCTGGCTACCCTTGCGGCGCCGGCTTTCCCCGTCGAGCACCAGCCCGAGATCGAGATCCCGGCTCGTGGTGAGATTTCGGCTGCCAATCCACAGCCGCCAGGTTCGCTGAGACTTCTCCCCTTCGTAGCACATCAGCGCGGCCTTGGGGTGCCAGCTACTGGAGCGCTCCCGGTAAGGCATTTCAATGACGAACTGGTCGAGGACCGCAGTGATCCTCGGCAACCGTGCGCCGCGGTGAATGCGGCCGCGCTGGACGATGAAGCGCACCTTGTCCCGCAAGGCCTCGACCGCGCCAGCAAAATCGGACCGGTTGCCTCCAGCGCTGTCTCGCCCACGACCATGGAGATTGAGCAGCGCGCCGCCGAGGACGATTGGATCAGCAGAATAGGCGGCGAACAGAGCCAACCTGGTTTGCGCTAGCTTTGGTGGGCGCAGCAGTTCGAGAAATGCCTGTCCTGGAAATTCTTTTGCGGCAGAGCTCATGCGCCAACGAGATCCTTCAGCAGCATTTGCACCTGATCCCAGCGGTAATGGAGTGGAGAGCCCAGCGGGTGATGATCATTGTCCCAGTCGGCTCGCTGATCGGCACCGAACTGACTGAGTGACAGGCGGGCGCGTCGATGTTTGCGGAAGGTTTCGGCGTCGCGGTACACTGCTTCAAGGCGCATTGGATCGGTGTGGCCGGTCCGGACCCATGCCAGGGTGTCATGAAGTGCGGTCGCCACCACTGGCGAAAGCTCGCTTCGGTCGTTCATGTCCTCGAGAAAGTCACTCCACTCGAGGCGCTCGGCTTGGGCAGCCCATCGTTCCAGAATGCTCGGAAGTGCGGCCCGCTGTGTCTGCGAACGGTTGCTGCCGTCCACCTCTTCGCACAAGGTTTCGACTTGGGCAGCGTAGACCGCTCGCCCGATTGCAGCGAGAGCAGCGGCTTGCCCCGCCCGCTCAAGTGCGGGCCGCTCGATGCCCGCTATGTCCAGGACTTGCGAACTCCACGCGGTGGGGCTCGCCGCGACATCGTGCCCAACCAAAAGCGAGAAAACCGATAGCGCTCCCGGGTTCTTGGGTGAGGTGAGCTTCCTCAGCCGCTTCGCCAAAAATCTGCGTTCAGAATGGGTCAGGTCGAAACTGAGGGTGCCCTCGCCCGCCCGGTGCCATTCGTCGGGAGGATCCGGACACAGGAAAGGCCAGGACGAGTCCGAGATAGGTGCCCCCTCGTCGTCCTTTAGTGAGCTCGTAGACTTGCCCGCTATGAGCCGCTCGACCTGATAGCGGCTCAAAGGTCCGGCCCCATCCTGCTCGCGGAGAAGCCCCCATCGATTTAAGGCCCCCCAATAGACCTGGCTCGGCCGCTGTTCGACCGGGGCAGGATAGTTGCGGATGCCGATCACGCCGGATGGCTCGTTCATCAGTCGCCCCGTCAGCAAATACTCCCGCCGCTTGATACTGTCCTGCGTGCGTTGCCCCTTTGCCGGCTTCAAGAACTCGTCGCGATAGAGCCATGGCACGAAAAGAACGTAGCGCAGCCGGGTGTGAAGAACCGAGGTCCCTGGGAAAAACCGATCGGCGTAACGCTGATGGACGATGAGAAATCCGATCTCGTCACGAACCCCCTGCTGGTCGGAATTCATGAACCTGCGCGCCTCGCGCATTGCGTCGGGAGAGAGGTAAGTCATGCCGAAGGAAGCCAAGCGCTGCCTCCATTATTTTGAAGCCTGAGAGTCACCTTACATCTGCCCCGCAGTCAGTTCACCGGTTTCGGTCCAGAATACGGCAGCACCTCGAACCGGCTTGCCTGCCTTCAATTCGACGGCATCGGTGTAAGCCGCAAGCTGAGGCCAGTAAGTTTCAAATCGCGCCACATGATCAGCAACCGTGCCACTCTTGTGGTCCACGATCATGAAGCCATCCGTTCCCTCGGCGATGAGATCGACAATGATGCTCTGACGTCCTCCGTCGGACAGTTCGAGCTCGATTGGCTGTTCGATATGCAGGCGCGGATAGCCAAGCTCCATGAGGGTCTGGCGAAGCGCTTGCGCCTGTTGCGCGAGAAGCTCGACCTCAGCGTCGGAAACCCGGCAATGATCGCCTACCCTGCCCCGCAGATCTGGCCGGCATAGCAGGATCCGCAATGCCTCGTGGACTGCAGTTCCCTTATCCGTTGCCTGGGCGAGATCCGATCCAGTGAGCCGGACACCTGCGGAAATCGCCCGGGTCTCGATTTGACGAGGCAGCGGCCGAGCAGTGGCGACGGCCTGCGAGGGACTGACCACCGAAACCAGCGGGCCGACCGCTCGCTTTTCAATGGCAAATCTGGGTTCGCGGTTGCTGCTCGCCAAGCAGACGCTGCCTTCCGTATCGAACGATGCCGGGATCTCCTTGTCACAGATCGTCATGCGCGACGGGAAGTTCGCCGAACCGACAGTGATCTGATTGCCCTGCAATTTGATGCCACAGACGTCGTTCAAAAGACGGCGCGCCGTGATCGGCAATGGCGGCTCAACCTTGTCGTCGTCCTGCGGCCATTCGATGATCAGGCGATCACGCGCACGCGTCAGAGCGACGTAAAGCAATCGGCGCGCTGTTTCTTCACTCTCGGGATAGAGCTCATGGAGAAAGCGCGCCGTCGCCTCTGGAGCAGCAAAATCAGGAGCATAGGCAAGTGTCGCCTCTTCGATCACATGATCGAGATCGTCGAAACCTGGAAACTTTGTGCTGAATGTTCCAGCACGAGGATCAAGCTTGTGGTCCAGGCCGCATACGACCACGATCGGCCACTCCCGCCCCTTCGATGCGTGCCAGGTCACGATCTCGATGCCGTCGGCCTCTGCGCCGGCAGGATTGGGGCGCAAATCCTCGCCCTTCAATCCCACCTTGTTCTCAAGCCAGCCAAGGAAGACGTTGGCACTCTGCCCATAGAAACCGGAGGCTTCCCGCATATCGCGGTGTGCCTCCATGAAAGCCGCCGCTTCAGCCTCGAAGCGAAGGAGATCCGCTCTCATCTGGGCTGGGTCGTCAAGCCGGTCGCACCAGTCCCGCAGTCCGACGACCTGGATCACCTGGTGAATCAGTCTGTCCACGGGCGTCGCAAGGGAGTCTGGCCAAAGCCCCTGCAACGCCGCTAGCTCGGGTGTATCGATCTGGCCATTACGGGCCAGCGCGCCGAGGGCTTCTGTGAGATGCGTTGCGCCAGGCCCGAGGGTGGCGGTGCAGATAGCTGCGTGATTGTCTGCAGAATCGACGGCGAAGCGGAGAGCAAAGCACGCAGCCTGGACGATCTTGCTTTGCCACCAGCCACCTTCTGCGACGCGGACTGGCAAACCCAGCGCACGCAGCGCAGCCGCGTAGCTCGCGCAGTGGTTGTGCGTCGGACACAGGATTGCAACGTCCCGCGGCTCCAGATCGCGCAGGGCCTTGGAATGCCTGTCGACGATGGTGACCTGATCATCCGTCAGCAAAGACAGGAGCCGATCAGCGATGAAATGCTGGGGCTTTCCGCCAGAGCGGGCGCCGCGTTTGTTGGCCAACTCGATGACCTCCAGGGCGGTGTCGTGCCCGGCGGCGTTCTGCGCGGCAAGCGCAGTGTAATCGTCTCCGAATAGGCACGGGCCCAGCGCGTTCACGAAATCCATGATGCGCGGATTGGAGCGCCAGTTCCGGTCGAGTGGGCTGGTTTCAAATTGCTGTGTAAGCGCGACGGTCAGCCGGGGATCCGCGCCCTGGAAGCCCATGATCGCCTGCTTGGTGTCCCCAACGATCAGCGCCCGCTTGGCCCTACGCGCGAGTGCCCACAGAAAGGTGAACTGGATCGGGTTGGTGTCCTGGAACTCGTCGACAATGACGCAATCGACCTCGTCCATGATGGCGCCAAGCACGGCTGGCTTTTCCTCGAGGATCCGCGCGGCGTTCGTCACCATGTCGCTAAAGTCGATGACGCCGAGCTCACGCTTGCGGGTCTCGTAGTCCGTCATCGCCGACTGTGCGCCTTCCACCAAAGCGCGCGCATGCGAGACCGCATCCTCAAGCGGTCCGGGATGAGAAACGAGGCTGTCGGCCGCCAGCATGACCGCCGTTGCAAGATCATCGTATCCATCAGGGGTCGGACTGCCGCGCTTCGACAGACGGAGATCGCGCAGCCTTTGCCACAGCCGCCAGTCCTTACCATTGGCGGCGAGGAGCTGCTGCGCCTGCTTCAGAGCCCGAAAATTCTCGCGGAATGCAGTCTTGGCGGCGGCACTGCCTGCCTCGTCAGCGAGCGATCGCGGAAAGGCGGTAAGCAAGGCATCAACAGCCTTCTTCAGCCCTGCTGCCAGGGTATCGGATTTGCCGATCGGCGCTCCGTACCCGGCTCGGATGGATGCCTCGACAAAGTCGGCCATGGCCGGATCGCTGCCCCGCGGTCCTAGCGTTCGCAACAAAGCGATGACGCCGAGCAACCTCTTGCGGAAGCTGTCCTCTGCGGTTTCGTCGGAGGAGAAGCTTCCTTGATAGCCAAGAGCGGCCAGGTTCCGGGTGATCTCGCTCAGTCCTGGATTTTCTTCGATCGAGCGGCGGATCAGCAAGTCTTGCTCGTCTTCGGCGATAAGGCGCTGCTGCGGGGATGACCCCGATGCGAAGGCATGCTCGATCAGCAAACGGCGGCCCAGCCCGTGGATGGTAGAGACATAGGCTCGTTCGACAGCCAGCGCTGCTGCAAGATTGCTGTCCGCAATGAGCGCGCCCCTGATCCGCTGCCGCAGTTCCCCGGCGGCGGCTTCGGTAAAGGTAACCGCGAGGATCTTCTCGGGCCGCACCTTGCCGTCCCTGACCCATTGGGTGAGGGTCTCCTGGATATGGTGGGTTTTGCCCGCCCCTGCCCCTGCGGGTACAATCGAAAGTTCAGTCATCTTGATCGTCCGGAAGGGTTACGGAGGGAGCGGTGTCGTCGCGCATGAAGGCGGTGATCAACGGACTGTCCTCCAAGGCGTAGGTGCCAAGGGCTGCTGCCTTCTGGAAGAATTTGGCATCGGCCGTGGTGTTTGTTTCTAGTCGGCCAGCCTTGAGGGCCTCGAACCGAGCCGAAATCAGGGCAAGTGCATTGGCAGCGATGTCGCCGGCAACGAGTTCGACCTCCGTGCTATCGAAGACCTCAATCCCGTTGAGGAGGACGTTCCCGTCGTTCAGCGTATGATAGGCAACGGCCGGGAGCTTGGACCAACCGCTCAGAGTCTCGCCAATTCGGACAACGCCTTCATGGCTGCGCTCATCGATCCGCACGCTCATGCGTCGATAGAGGTCGACCTGCAGGTCCCAGCCTTTTTGAAGGCGCTGGCGCCGCGTTCCCGAGCTGCTCTTCTTGTAATCGACGACAATCGGCTGCCCATCGGGAAGGCGAAGCAGGCAGTCAGCTTTGCCGTGGACGGGATGGCCGAACAGGGTGCCTGAGAGCCAGAATTCGTTGCCGACGATCTCGGCATCGAGCGATCTGAGGACCATCGACCAGTGCTTAGCCGCCTTTGTAATCTCCGCCTCGAGCGTATTGCGTTCGACAGCCCAGACAGACGTCTGCAGGAACGGCGCAATCGCACGAATCCGTTCCAGCAGCAGCTCAGGCACCTTCTCTTCGATGACTTCGTTCGAAGGATGATCCTTGCCTGGTGGGAACAAGCGCTCAAACACCTCGTGCGCGAGCGAGCCACGCAGCATAACGTCAAGCGCCTCCGGCTGCCACGAAACATGCTCGGCGCCGAGTTCGGCCAAAACCCAGGCCAATGGGCTGATGAGCAGCTTCTCGAGACGGCTCGGGCTCTGCGCCCTCGGGCTGCCATCATCCTTCTTGCGCAGACCAAGGAGATCGAGATCGAACTCGTAATGGCTCGGCACCTCAAGCGGCTGGAGCGGTTCCATCACGGGACATGGCTTCCAGGCCACCAGCCTGTCCCAGATCGTTCCTTCGCTATGCGTCAGCGGCACGACCAGTGATTCTGGGTCTTCCAAGCCTGCGACAAGACGCGCGATGAGAGGCAAGCTCGACGAGACGGAAAGAAAGCTGCCGCCACGATCACGTTCTGACAGGAGGAAGATCACCTGTTCACTGGCAGCTCCGATCTGACGCGCGAACAGCTCGAGCGCGGCATCGAGCTGCTTAGCCTGCGATGGTAGCTGCAAGCCAGTTGCCCCGGCAATCGCCACAACCTCGCTATCGAGGAAGAACGGATTGCCCGACGGAGACGGCGGATAGGCACCATCGTTGAAGCCAAGAACGAGAAGCTTGCGGAACTGCCGCTTGGGCGCTTCATGGGCCAGCATCACCGAGATGCCGCCAAGGAAGTAGTCGCCCCGTGGGCAAGGTGGCGCCTGATAAGCAGCGGCCATTTGAATGGCCTTCTCCAGTTCTGCCTCGGCGGCATCATTAGCATTGCCCAGAGCGGCCAGGAGGCGCGATGCCAGCTGCTTCGCCTCGGCTACATCCGGCGCGAAGAGTTCGTCATCACTGAGCAGCCTCTGGAAGGAGCGTATCTGCTCTTTGAGCTGACCATTCGTCGCAGGTGATGCTGACCGAATGAGCGAGAAGAGCGCCGCCTGTTTCCCACTAAGGCTCTGCACCAGCATCGGCTGAAAATCGCCAGCCATGACGGCACTGGCCAGAGCCGTGCCCACGTCCGGGGACCAGCAAAGGATGGGGGAGCAATAGAGCGAGGCGAGCGCCATGGCAGGTGCTGGGCGCCGTCGGCATTGCAGGAAGTGCAGGAGGGTCTCACCCCCAACATTTCTGCGTTCCGGCACTCCAGGCAAGGACGATGTTGTGAGCCCAGCCTGCCCGAATGCTTCGGACAGGTAATGAATGTATTCCGGACCGGATGGCAAAATGATGCCGATCTCACTGGCGGCCAGAGTTTGATCTTCGGTCAGCCAGCGCTGGACGATGGCTGCGGCCGCTTCGCATTCAGTCAATGCATCCCGGACGGAGAGAACCGCGAGGCTGTCGTCCATGGGCGCGACAGGCGCCGACGGGTCCAGAAGATGCCGTTGGACATGACCGGCAAGGACCGAGGCAGGCGCGCGGCAAATCTTGCGATCCGAAATCAACCGCACATGGTCAATGTCGTCCTCGTCGAGCTTGCCATGGTGGCTTTCAAGGTGCTCGAGCACAGCACGCTCGAGAGACGTCAGCTGGGTGCAGTTTCGATCCCAAATGACTTGAAACGACTGCAGTGCCTCGGCCGCTTCACAGGCCAGAATTGCCTTCAGCGTTGCCAGGTCGGACGGCACAATCGCTGGACTACCAGCCCAAAGATCCCGTAGCGCATCAATGTGGACGCGCGCCCGCCCATCCGACGGCAAAGCATCGGTCGTTATCGATCCTGGCTCCAGGTCTCGCGTGGCCATCATCAGATGGCCCAGCATGGCCCCGATGGCCGAGGCTGTCTGTTCAGGGGCGACCGCGAAGCTTTCCGCCCAGGGCACATTGTCGCCCAACGTTTCCAGGACCTCGCGCAGGGGCTTCTCGGTACAGTGAGGCAAGGCATAGAGGCTCGCCAGGAGCTGCGGGCTGAGCGGCATGCAGCTCGCAAATGGCGCGTCGCCGATCCGAAGATGGCAATTCTCAAACATTCAAACGAATCCCCTCGACAATCGTCGCACCAATCCCTGCCCTTTTCTGCACATCAGCTACGACATATTAGGTCGTAGCATTGCCTGAGCCACTGCCAGGCGCTTCTCCATCATTTCCTGGAGTGCCGCAGGTCCTTCGATGACCAAGTCGCCCGCCCATCCGAACAGATGATTGGCGAGTTCGAACAGGCCGCCGGAACGAAACAGCACCAGCAGTTCTTCGCCATCATCTTCGAACTGCTGAAGCGGGTGGAATCGCCATGCGCGCGCACGCTCCACGGCATGTGGGAGGACTCTCAGCACAATGTCATGGTCTTCTTCTTGCCAGATGCCGAAACTCCGGGCCATCCAGGCGTCGAGATCCCAATCATCCGGCGGGCAGCCGACGATCCCGCTGTCTCGAACGTTGCTCATACGGTCGAGCCGAAAGGTGAATGGCGGATCATCCCGGTCGGGCATCTTGCCCAGAAGATAGGTGATGGGCCCATGGATCAGGCCGTACGGGATGACCCGTCGCCAAGAAGGCTCGGCTGCCCAATCGGGCTGATAGTCGAAATCGACACAGTGGGCTGCCAGGATCGCAGACTGGATCGTTGTCAGATCCTCAGGCGAGGCAATGACGGCAGGCCCTGCGGCAACTCGCGATCGCTGCAGCCGGGTGAGCAGATCGAGATCATTGTCGAGCCGACGACGCTCCGCGCTGTCGAAGGCGATCTTGATCTTCGACAGCAGCTTTTCAAGTGCTTCAGTGTTGGCGGTGCCTTCAATGCGTCCGGCTTCAACCACGGCCTGGAGCGCGGCGACTTCGGCCGCGTTTGGCCTTGCATAGGCCCTGCCGGGGCTATCCTTGATTCTGAACCGCTTGAGGTGGTGCCGGTTTTCCGGACAGGGTGTTAAGCTATTCCCGACCTGAAGGAATGGTACGGGAATGAAGACGACGAGGAAGCGGTACAGCGCGGATTTCAAGGCGAAGGTGGCACTGGA